>ERZ824600.2816-NODE-2816-length-17652-cov-3.800761_pt1 | contig 17652 bp, 27 predicted proteins | sample MGYA00519933_ERZ824600 | MGnify/ENA primary metagenome ERZ824600 (study PRJEB31778, sample SAMEA3449178) | human gut metagenome | biome: human gut; feature: human-associated habitat; material: faeces | place: United Kingdom | collected 2010/2012 ... | reverse complement strand
CGAGAAGATCCCGACCATATAGCCGATATAGAAATTTGCAGCGAAGATGTAGACCAGCGACAGCACGTAAAGCAGGAACTTCCTTTTATCACAGATACGCTCTACGCCCATAGCCACCAGCGGAAGCGCGACCAGACCGTCCAGCCACATGGGGTTCATGGTCTGCACGATGAAGTAGCCGCACAGCGCCCACATCACCGAAAAGCACACCGTAGTAGTCCGGCGGCAGCCGCGGTGCCTTCCGAGGAACAGCGCGCAGGTAAGCCCCGCCGCGCCCGCCTTTGCGAGCATCATCGTCATCAGACCCTCGGTTATCCACTCCCGCGGGAAGATCCAGACCAGGAGGTTGAACGGGCTTGCGAGGTAGTACCCGATTATGCCCATGAACTCACCGGAAAGGTTTCTGCTCCAGCTATACCATATGCTTTCGTCCCCGGCGAACACGTCGTACATGTAGTCGTAGTAGTAAACGTACTGCGCGTTCAGGTCGAGGGACAGCACGGAGCGCGCCCCGAACGGCCACACCTGGAATACGATGTACGCCCCGAACAGGATAACCACAGGCAGCAGAAAAGACAGCCAGTACGCCCGGCTGTCAAAGATGGCTTTTCTGACGCGCGCGAGAACGTTTCTGACCGCCGTCAGGGTGCTGTTAATTTCCATTGTCGCTCCCCTTTCCTCCGGCAGTCCGTGAGATTATATATCTCGGGCGCTGCTTTATCTCCTCGTAGATTTTGGAGAGGTAGTATCCGATAACGCCTACGCCAAGCAGAATGCAGGCTCCGGTAATGAGTATCAGCAGTATCACGGTCGAGAATCCCTCGGCGGCCTGCCCGCAGAAATACTTTACCAGCGTCTGAACGCCGAGCACAAGCGCCATCACAAAGAAAATCACGCCGACCCAGGTAATGAGGTGGATAGGCACGTTTGTGAACGAAGTAATGTTGTTGAGCGCGAATTTGAACAGGCTCTTCATGCTGAACTTGCTTTTTCCTGCGGCGCGGGGCTGAACGTCGAATTCCACGCGCTCCACAGTGAAGCCGACCCAGCTCGAAAGCGCCCGGAAGAACGTGATGCGCTCCGGCAGCTCGTTAAGCGCGTTTATGACCTTCCTGTCCATCAGCTTGAAATCGCTGGCTCCGTCCAGGCTGATCCCCGAGGAGCTTTTCATCATCTTGTAGAAGCTCCGGGCGAACAGCTTGTGGAGCAGCCCTTCCCTGCCGCGGGAGCGCTTGACCGCCTCCACGACCTCCGCGCCGCCCTGCCACAGACGGTACATCTCCGGGATAAGCTCCGGCGGGTGCTGAAGATCGCAGTCAATGCAGACTGCGCAGTCTCCGGCGGCGTTTTTCAGTCCCGCGAATATCGCGCCTTCCTTGCCGAAATTCCGGGAGAATCCCAGTCCGCGCACGTTAGGGTCAGCCTCTGATGCCGCCGTTATCTCCCGCCAGGTGTCGTCCCTGGAACCGTCGTCGACGAAGATCAACTCGTAAGGAATGCCGTTTTCTCTGAGTATCCCGGCAATCACTGACGCGGTGCGCTTTATGTTCTCGTGTTCGTTGTATGAAGGTATAATTACTGAAAGCATCTGCTGAAATTCACTCCCTGGTCATTCTCCGATTATCTTGACCAGCACGGTCTTTTCACGGCAGCCGTCGAAGTCGCCGTACATGATGAACTGACGAGGACCAAGCTCTAGGCGGCCCTCGGTGACGGGTATGGTAACGCTGGCGCCGAGGAGCATCTGCTTCATGTGAGCCGCTCCGGCGCTGGTGTAATCCACCTTATAGTTGCTCTCGTCGGGAACGATCTTTCTCAGCATTTCCGTCCAGTCCTCGAAAAGATCCTCGCGGTCGTTCTCAAGGAATATCGCCGAGGTTGTGTGCTGGGAGTAGACTACGCATATCCCCTCGCTGATGAAGCTCCTGCGGACGCACTCCTCCACCTCGAAGGAAAGATTCAGGAACTGCTCGTTGGAATCGGAAGTAATAGTAAGCTGCTGCCGGTAGGTTCTCAATGAAAACATCTCCTTTTTTAGTCAGTACGTTCCCTGACGGTAAGTATGCCGCTCTCCAGCGACGCGTGTATCAGCTTTCCGCCGCCGTTGAAGCTGTACATGTAGCTCCCCGGGAAGCTCCCGCTGATGAGATCGGTTCTTAGTTCGCCGATATCCGTTTCAAAATCCAGCGCCACGCTGCTCCCCTTCGGGAACACTATCTCGGCGTTCCCCGTGCGGGACTGCACCGCGCTTCCGGTTATAACGCTGTAGAAATCAAGCAGAATGTTTCCGCTTGCCGTGGAAAAACTGCACAGCGAGCGGGTGTTTTCCGATGTGATGTCGCCGCTGTTCGTGACGGTGGTTATTTTCTCACTGTCGATGTCCCCGAGCGTTACGTCCCCGGATACCGTATAAATAAGTATGTCGCGGTAGTATTCCCGCGGGAGGTACAGATACATTCCATAGCTCTCGTGCTCATTCGCAAAGAGCGAGACCACGAATTCCCCGCTCTCGGATATCGTCAGCGAATTGTCGCCAAGCTCCGCGGTGAGCGGAACATCGTTGCGGTACTTCATTCGGACACGGTCGCCCTCGTAGGGGATCACTGTGACGTCCGTCTTGAGAAGGTCAACGCTGATGTACTCGCACAGCGGAAAGTACTCGTCGCCCTCCTTCGAGGAGCCGAGGCTCTCCCCGGGAATGAGGAACGCCAGAGCCGCGAAAGCTGCGGCAAGTACTGCGGTAATTATGAGCCAACGGTTTATTCCGCGTTCCACAAGAATCCCTCCATGCTCAGTACGGCTTCCAGCCGCGGCAGATATCGCACCTGCGCTTCACCCGCAGGAACAGCCTTGAGATCACGAACCCCGCCTTGACCGCCGCCAGTCCGAGGAAGGCGGAGCCGCAGGCAGCGGCAAGTCCGCCGAATATCATCAGCTCCGGCGTGAGCGAGGTCACGATGAACTGCGCGTTGAACAGCTTTACGGCGACCCCGGCAATGCTGAGCATTATCCCGGCGGGGATACCGAAAGCCGCCGCCGAAAGCATTGCGAGCATAGCGCAGAAGGTCAGCAGAAACAGCACCGCAAACCCGGACTGCATTGCACAAACCTTAAATTTAACCGTTCGCGTCATCAGCTCACCGCCGTTCTGAATTCGGAATGTCAGGACTCGGAAGTTTTCCTCCACTTTCTTGTAAGCATGGGCAGGATCATTCCGCCGAGTGCGTTGCCAAGAACTACCACAAAAACGAACGCTAGGTTTCGAAACGTGAAAGTCTGTTCGCCGATCGCCGCGCCGTTATAGAAAGAATTCGCAATAGAGTGGTCGAACCCGCTGAAAATGAACACGGGGACGCACAGAAAAACGCCGATCTTCTGACCGCGCTTCCACAGGTCGACCGCGAGGTACATCAGCAGACCGCAGAGTATCGAGGAAAGCACCCACTTCTTAGGGTCTGCGGCGAGTTTAGACGCGTAGCTTGTCCGCGCGGACTCCGCGATATCGGGCAGGCAGAAGCTGACCAGGATCCCCATTATAAAGGTAGTCAGCAGATTCACCACCAGAATGAGCAGCACAAGTCTTATGTACTTGAAATCTTTAAAATGCTCGGCAATGTATCCGACCTTGCCGGTATACAGATTGAAGCCGTACTCGCAAATCGCGAAAAGTCCCAGTGAGAACAGCACTGCGCCCGCCCACATCATGCCAGACTTAGTACTGGCGAGGAGTACGCAGCCGCCTATTGATATCAGAATTCCTGATGCGGCAGCCTTTTTTATATCAGTTAACATATAGCCTCCGTTTTTTTGTTTTACACATTTCAACATTTATTTCTTTATTAGAACCGCGGCACACTCAACGTGGCTCGTCCGCGGAAAAAGGTCGAACGGGCGCACTTTTTTCAGCGCGTATCCCAGCTCTTCCAGGCGCTTGCAGTCGCGGGCGGCGGTAGCTGCGTTGCAGGAGATCATCACGATACGCTCCGGCTGCATTCCCGCGCACGCGGTGAGCGTAGCGTCGTCGCAGCCCTTTCGCGGTGGGTCGAGGATTATCACGTCCGGACGCTCACCGGCGCTTTCAAGCTGCTTTGCAGCCTGTCCTGCGTCCGCGCAGATGAACTCCGCATTATCTACGGAATTGCGCTCAGCGTTCCTTCGGGCGTTTTCAACCGCCTGCGGAACTATTTCCGCGCCGATAAGACGGCGAGCCTTCCCCGCCATCGAAAGCCCTATCGTGCCGGCTCCGCAGTAGAGGTCGAGCAGCAGCTTTCCCTCAGGCTCGGCGAATTCAGCTGCCTGGGCGTACAATGCCTCGGCCGCCGGAGTATTCACCTGATAGAACGCCCTCGGAGATATCTCCACCTTAATGCTGCACATTGTGTCGCTGATATCCGGCTTTCCAGCAAGGACTATCTCCTCATCGCCGAGTATCACGTTAGTTTTCTCGCGGTTGATGTTCAGAACCACTCCGGTGATCTGCGGGAAGCGCCCCGTAACGCTCTTTGCGAGCTTCTGGAACTCCGGTACCTTTCTCCGTGCGACAAGACAGAGACAAATCTCCCCGCTGTAGTGCCCGCGGCGTAAATAGATGTGCCGCAGCACGCCCTCGTTCTTTTCCTCGTTATAAACCGAAATGCGGAGCCTGTCCGCCTGTTCAGTGACAAAATTCGCGATCTCCGCGAATATCTCCGGCTGGAGCGCGCACTTTTCCGTGGGTATCACCCGGTGGCTCCGCTCAGAGAAGAACCCGCAGACCGTTCTGCCGTCCTGCCTGGAAAGCGGCATCTGCAGCTTGTTGCGGTATCCATCGACGCTTTCGCTGCCGCATATCGGGAGCATTTCCGGCGAAAGACCGCCTATCCTTCCGAACGCTTCGCGCACGAAGCCCTCCTTTGCGCGAAGCTCCGCCTCATATGAAATGTGCCGGAAGCAGCAGCCTCCGCACTTTCCGTAAACCGGGCAGTAGTTTTCAACGCGGTCCGGAGAAGCGGTCAGAATTGCTTCCAAGCGCCCGTAAGCGTAGCTTTTCAGCACCTTGACTATCCGGCAGGAGATAACGTCCCCCACCGCCGTAAACGGAACGAAAACCGCCATGCCGCGGCTGTTCTCGTCCGCGCCGTAATGCCCCACGCCGCTGCCCTCGTTGGTGAGTGCGGTTATCTCCAGCGTGACGACATCGTTTTTATTGAGCATCAGATCTCACCCAGGCTCTTTGCCTTGAGGTAAGCATAGATGAAACCGTCTATATCGCCGTCCATAACGGACTGAATGTTGCCGCTCTCGTAGCCTGTGCGGGTATCCTTCGCAAGGGTGTATGGCATGAATACATAGGAGCGTATCTGGCTTCCCCATTCGATCTTGAGCTGTTCGCCCTTGATATCGCTGATCTTCTCGAGGTGCTCGCGCTCCTTGATCTCAACCAACTTTGACATCAGCATCTTCATACAGAAATCGCGGTTCTGTACCTGCGAACGCTGAGTCTGGCAGGCAACAACGATACCTGTAGGCTTATGGATAAGTCTGACCGCCGAGGAGGTCTTGTTGATGTGCTGACCGCCCGCGCCGCTCGCACGGAACACTTCCATTATGATATCCTCGTCGCGGATCTCAACGGAAACGTCCTTTTCGATCTCCGGCATAACCTCGACGCTGGCGAAGCTGGTGTGTCTGCGGCCCTGGGCGTCGAACGGAGAAACGCGCACCAGCCTGTGCACGCCGTTTTCGGACTTCAGAAATCCGTATGCGTTGAAGCCCTGAATATGGATAGAAGCGCTCTTGATTCCGGCCTCTTCGCCGTCGAGCATATCGAGTATCTCGGTCTTGAAGCCGTGGCGGTCCGCCCACTTCATGTACATTCTGAGCAGCATGGATACCCAGTCCTGAGCCTCGGTTCCGCCTGCGCCCGCGTGGAACGTCAGGATAGCGTTGGAGCTGTCGTACTCGCCGGTGAGCAGCGTTGCGAGCTTCTGCTCCTCAAACTCGGACTTTACCTTCTCGGCAAGATCCTTCACCTCGTCTACGGCGCTCTCGTCGTTCTCCTCCTCGGCGAGCTCTATCATCGCGAGAACATCGTCGTGGTTCGTTTTCATGCGGTTGAAGCTGTCAATGGTGTTCTTGTACTGACCTATCTGCTGCTGAACCGCCTGTGCCTTCTCGGGGTCGTCCCAGAAGTTTGGCTCGGTGGATTTCATCTCAAGCTCGTCTACCTTGATTTTCAGTCCCTCAAGGTTCAACGCACCCTTCAGCTCCTCGATCTGGGGAGTGAGCGCTTCCATGGCTAATCTGGTTTCGTCGTACTGTATCATATTCTCTCCTGTAATATATAATTAGTTTTATAAAGTACTTTTGTTCATAAAAATACCCATTATCTTATATAGTATATCACAAATCAGGTGAATTTGCAATACCCGAAAAGCAGATTTTCAAACAAACCCGCGAAATTTCTCGGCATTTACTGCAAAACGGCAGAAAAATGATATTGTCAATATAGCTCTTTACACATTTCACTCAAAAATTTTGAGTAACAGTACAATGGAATAAATATCCACGAAGCGCAGCAAAGTGGATATTTATTCCATTGTGTCAGCCGCAGATTAGCCTGTCTTATCCGAGTAATATCTGCGGCGCTTCTCAGCCGGAGGCACTCCTCCTATCGACGAGCATATCCGGCGGTTATTCCAATAGCTCATGTAGTAGCGCCAGATCATTGTTTTCAGCTGTTCTGTCGTGTAATCCGTACTTCTTCTGCCACGACTGTAAAACAGCTCGTTCTTCATTCGTGTAACCAGCCCACGAATGCTTTCGCAGCGGGCGTTGTCATGACATCTGCCTCCGGCGCTGTTCATGCTCTGCTTTACTCCATACTCGTTCAGCGCAGCTCTGTATGAAGCGCTTGTGTACTGGCTTCCGCGGTCGGAGTGGAGGACCGCACCGCAAAATTCGGGATATGCTGACGCTGTATTTTCGACAGTTGCAGCGCACAGTTCGGCTCTCATGTTGTCGTCCATTGACAGCCCGATTGCAGTCAGGTCATAACAATCAAATATTGCCGACACATATAACTTGCCATTTTTAGCTTTGACTTCCGTGATGTCGGTTACGCATTTTCTGAAAGGCTTGTCGGCTTTAAAATCACGTTTCAGCAGGTCGTCTGACTTTCGTGCTTCACGATCTGCCTTCGTTATACCATTCGGTTTTCGGTTGGGTCTGTGCGTTATTCCGATGGCTGTCATCACGTGGTATACCGTGGTTTCACTGGGTATTCCGGAATCCGGATATTTAAGGAGCAGCGCCTTATGCATTCGCTCCCTGCCGTATGTATCGTTGCATTCGTCCTCATGCAGTATCTCCATCATTTTTGCCGCCAACTCTTCGTGTTTCCAGGGTTTACTACGATTTTTCAGATATTCGTAAAATCCCTGACGTGTCACTTTCAGTGCTTTGCAGCAGAATGAAATCCTGCCTTTTGCGCCTCCATCGCAGGTTTTGAGCGCGATGAACTTCATTCGCTCCTGCTTGTTTACTTCCGACGGCTCGCGGCGAAAAAAGCTGCCGCCTCATTCAAGAAATCCCTTTCCTCCTGAAGCCGCTTGTTTTCCTTGTTCAGCCGCTTTACCTCGCTTCGCAGCTGCCGGATCTCCTCAGCCAGGCTCATTGCGTTTTCGGGGGTCCGCTCCTCTATGTCCAGGTCGCCGTTCTTTGCCGCCTGCACCCACCCATACAGCGTTCCGTACGGTACCTTCAGTTCCTCGCTGGCTTGCTTTACTCCTATTTCCAGCGCCAGCTTTACTGACTGCTCCTTGTAGCTCCTGTCGTATTTCTTTGCTTCTGACATGTCCTTCACCCTCCTGATTTTAGTATATCCTTTTGAGCGTGGGGTGTCAAGTTTTATTATACAACATCACATTCTGAAACCTCAATTTAAGGCTGCTTAACTCGTTTTTCACCTTGCGCAGCTCCTGTTTCAGTGGGTATAGCCTTAGTATCTCCTGTTTCTGAGCGGCGATTGGTATGGCTGCCTGCTCATTATTTTTTTTCAGCCTTATGATTTCTGCTGACAGTTCGCTTTCCTTACTCTCGGTCGCTATCTGCTTCCTTGCAAGGTCGGTCACATCGCCATAATCCTCTTTGGAGAGCGTGACCTTGCCGCCGAAAATCGGCTTGCCCGTTTCAATCTCATCTATGGCTTTGAGTTTCGTAAGCTTTTTTGTGCTTGTTTCAAGAAAGGTCTGTTTATCCGCTAGTTCGACGGAAGTTTGCGTGAGCGCAGAGGACTTTTCCGCTATTTCTTCGTCCAAATGAGCAACGGCGGCGTTCCTCTCATGGTACTGCTCGTCCAACTCGTCAATAACGGCTTCAACCTGCGTTCGCAGCTCCTCACGGTGTTTTAAGAGGCTACCTGCGTACTCGGCTTGCTCATCAAGCCGAGTAACTTCCCCGTTTTTCTACTCAACCTGCTCAATTATCTTGGCGTATTCCTTGTACTGTTCGACGGTCAGCGGATTACGCTTCTGAAGGCCTTGCATATACTCGGTCAGGCAAGCGGCAGCGATTTCAGCGTCTGGAGTTCCAATGCCGGTTTTGCTTAGTTTGTCAGTCATTTATTTCAATCAGTAAAGAAATAGCGCTGTGGCGAATATCGTGAATCGTAAATAGCGGGCCGAGATACTATCTGACCATTGAAGATCAGCTTCCGGAATGCCTCGGGAACAGCGTTTGCTTCTGCACGCTGTTCCCAGAGCTGTATGTCGCCTACGCTCGGTCTGGAAACGCAGTTGAAATGATGTGCCGGAATCTTAAGCAATAACCAACGGCAGGTTATCTGGAAAAAAAATCAGAAAATATATTGCTTTTTTCCGAGAAACGTGCTATAATAGTTTTGGATTGAATATTATCCAACTTTAATTCAAAGGAGATCATAAGAATGTTAGTTTCTGCAAAAGAAATGCTGAACAAGGCTCTTGAGGGCAAGTATGCCGTAGGCCAGTTCAACATAAACAACCTTGAATGGACAAAGGCTATCCTTCTTACAGCACAGGAGTGCAACTCACCTGTTATCTTAGGTGTTTCTGAGGGCGCAGGCAAGTATATGTGCGGTTATAAGACCGTTGTAGGCATGGTAAAGGGCATGATCGAAGAACTGAACATCACAGTACCCGTAGCTCTCCACCTTGACCACGGTACTTTCGAAGGTGCTAAGGCTTGCATCAACGCAGGTTTCTCTTCTATAATGTTTGACGGTTCTCACTATCCTATCGCTGAGAACATCGAAAAGACAACAGCTCTCGTAAACACTTGCGATATACTCGGTATCTCTCTTGAGGCTGAGGTAGGCTCTATCGGCGGTGAAGAAGACGGCGTTGTAGGTATGGGTGAATGCGCAGATCCCAACGAGTGCAAGGCTATCGCTGATCTCGGCGTTACAATGCTCGCTGCAGGTATCGGCAACATTCACGGCAAGTACCCTGCAAACTGGCCCGGTCTTTCATTTGAAACTCTGGCAGCAGTTAAGGAGAAGGTTGGCAATATGCCTCTCGTACTGCACGGCGGTACAGGTATCCCTGCAGACATGATCAAGAAGGCTATTTCACTCGGCGTTTCCAAGATCAATGTTAACACAGAGTGCCAGCTTGCATTCCAGGAAGCAACAAGAAAGTACATCGAAGAAGGCAAGGATCTTCAGGGTAAGGGCTTCGATCCCAGAAAGCTCCTCGCACCCGGCTTTGAGGCTATCAAGGCTACAGTTAAGGAAAAGATGGAACTCTTCGGATCAATCAACAAGGCTTGATCGTAGTTTTAAGAAATACGTCCCGTCGCTCAAAGCGGCGGGATTTTTCTTTTTCTGACAGTTTCTGATTTTATTACACTTAAATTCTTATCTTTGATTCCGGTATGTTTCAATTTACAGCATATCAGGTATAGACACCATATAATCGGCATCGACTCCGTATTTCGCAATAAATCTTGAATTGGGCAGGATTTTATAGTATAATAGTCAGCGGAGCAGTATAACAGAATTTTACACGCAATTTCGTAAAATGAAAACTTGACAAACCGCATTGTAAATATTTGCTATCGCTGAAATTCGCACTATCAATTTTCAGAGGAACTTTTTTATGCCTAAAAAGTTGGGCAGTCTGGGGCTTTGCGAATTTCCCCTAAATAGCGTACCCCTACGGTTATACCGTAGGGGCATTTTGTTTTTTAGTTTTCCTGTTCGTTTAATTTTTCTATCGTGTACTCAGATGGTGCAAAGTACAGATAACCATTTTCACCGTTTTTGTACTCTACACGGATTATTGTGTCTTCATTTGGATTTGCATTTTCGTCCCATAAAGTAATCATCTCAATATAATTTTCTTGCTCGTCTTTGGAAAGATTTTTTAATCTGACTATCCTTTTTGTAAATCCTTTTTCCGTGAGGTATTTTTCATCTTCCGCATTATCTTTTCTGCTTTCATCGTCCCACCAGCATTCGTATTTTCCTATGTTTGTGATTTTGAGCATCATTTCTTCCCACATTTTATGCGACCTCAGTAGTGCTTTTTCTCGTTCTTCGGGGCGTATCCAATGTGGTGGGCAAATGTATGTTGGCAGTTCATAAATGTTATCTTTGCCGATTTCGTCTAAATCGTATTCGATTACTGTATGAACGTGTTTATCCATTTCTCCGAATGTTATCCATTTGTAGTATTCTACAGCTTCTTGCGGATTGTGTGCGAGAACTGTATCCCAAAAGCAGTAGCCATCGTTACCAAAGTTTAGTTTGTAAACTTTGTATCCACTCATATCCCATTTTGTATAGTGCGGATTCGAAAATTTAGGATTGTCGTAAGTGTCATCTGAGAACGTACCTGCAAAATCATCGTATTTGCGTGCGTAGTAGTGTCTTTCTTCATAATATTTTTTTGCCATATCTTTTTTCCTCGTCTTTCTCCTAGAGTAGTCCGCTCTCGGTCGGTTTTAATTGATTATTTTATTAGTCGCTCGTTTGGCTATTTTATATTATATCACATTTTTTTATTTTTCGATAGTTTTTTTGTTAAATTTTTATTCTTCCTTTAATTCTTCATTGCATTCTACGCATAATAGCTTTACATTTGGCTTTGTAACTCTGACTATTAATCCGCAACAGGGGCAAACTAGCTTTCGCATTGATTGTTTTGGCTTTGCCGTTCCCTTGTTTATTTTTTCCTTTATCAGTTTGTATACACTAAAGCCCTTGATGTTTATATTTTCATTGACCCATTTTTCCGTTTCCGTTGTAAGCCTTGTTAAACTCCATCCGATATGCTCGTTATAGCTTATCTGTAGCCCGTGTGCTTCTGCGGTTTCTTTAAATTTCGTATTGTGATAAATTCCCGCTCTTGATGTGTCTTTTATTTCATTTTGTAGATTGTAAAGGTGCGCCATTTGGTGCATTAGTGTGGCTATTGTTTCCGCTATCGTTCGTTCTCCGATATAATCGCATGATATGTTGATTTCGTAACGTTCTGTTTTGCCCTGTATCCAGTTCTTTGAGGTTTCTATCCAACCGTAAGCGTTCTTTTTCTTGCCCTCTTTTACAGTGATTATCGGTTTTTCCAGTTCGCCGTTGTAAAAGTGGCTGTTTATTGCGTTAAATGCTTGCATTAATCCGGCGCCCATTTCTGACATCGTGGTTATATTCCTTTTTCGTGCCATTGTCTTAACCTCTTTTCTTTTCTATGTGTTCTTCGAGTAGGGCAACAATCAATCTTGTTTCGCCCTCTCCCCAACCTGTTCTTTGTAGGTCGTTTCTTAGTTTTTCCGCTGATGTTTCGTTAAAGTAATCATTTGTTCTGTCTGTTATTTTGATAAATTCGCCGTTTCCGCCGTAAATTTCCAACAGTTCTTTTTTGTTTTTGGCTGTGCATAAACTTTTATATACGTTTGTGCCATCATCTACGATACATTCAAAAAGTTTCATATCCGTTTTCCTTTCTCACGTTTTGAAAATTAACTTTCAAAATCTTTTGCTTGACATCTTCGATTTAATTTGATATACTAATAGCAAGCTGATAAACGATAGCAGAGTTACGTTTATCGTTGCTATTATTCTTGCCGTTCCGAAAGGGGCGGCTTTTTCCATTTAATTACTTTTTGCGTTTTTCAAGTTCTTTAAGCAGTTCTTGTAGATTTCCGCCGTTTCTTTTGATTTCTTCCGCTAGGTTGATTATTTCCGCAAGCTCTAACTGTCTTGCAAGCTCTTCAACCTTTTCAATTGCATTCAACATTTTTACCGTCCTTTCTCTCTGCTGATTTCCCGCCCGCCCCGCCGAGCCGAAAGGGATGTTTCCCTTTCGGTCCTTACGAACCCCGGGTGAGATGTTTCCCTTTTCGGTTGCCTTACGCATTTCACATACTCGATACGGCTGAGAAAGTCAAGGGGACTGTGGAATAACCGCATTCCTTGGTCGCACCGTAAGGTGCATTTTAAATAAAAAAGCGGATTATGCCGCAAAAGCCCCTTTACTTTTGATGCCTATCGAGTACATTTAAAGCGTAAGGCAACCGAAAAGGGAAACATCGAGGGTCGCAACCCTCTTTCTTTTTGGCGAGCCTATCTTGCGAGACAAAAAGTGGGGCTTGGGGCAAAGCCCCATTTGAAATAAAAAAATACCTCTTACCGCACAATTCCTCTTATAAGTGCGGTCGAGGTAGGCTCGGGAGTTCTCTCCCGAATTAAAATAATTACGTTTCCTCTTACGCTGACTAATCTCCTAAAAAGTCAGCGTAAAAAAAGAGCAGAGCAGTGACATAGTAAAGGCACATACAACAAAACCCCCTCGGAACATATCCGAGAGGGCTTTTTTATTTTCGATTATCTTCATCAAAGCGTTTTGCTATCGTGCGTATATCTCGTTTTATATCTACTATGTCTGATCCCATTTTAAAAATTACTATGATTAAGCCGATTGTGATGATTATTGCGATTATGCCTATTAAGTTTGTTGTATTTATGATTTGTTCGATCGTCATTTTCTTCTCCTTACCAGTATTTTCTTTTATCATTTGTTAGTCCTGCTATGTAATCAATTGATACATTGTAAAATTTTGCTATTTTAATTATGTCTGGAAATTTCATTTGCATATTGTTTTGTTCCCATCTTGCGTATGTTGTTGTGTGTATTTTTAAAATAGTTGCTAACTGTGCTTGTGTTAAATCCTTATCTTGCCTTAAATCCCTTATTCTATTTAGTAAAATTTCCACAATTTACACCTCCTTTTTTTGTGATTATAACACAAATTTGTGTTATAATTATAAATTAACACATTTTTGTGTTGACAAAAACACATAAGTGTGTTATGCTTATATCAGCAAAACACATTAGTGTGTTGCTAGTCCGTCTACGTTGGCATAAGTAGACCTAAAAAAAATTATGAACAGTAAAGTTGTAAAAATCCTTGGTAACCCACCTCGTAAACAGAAATAGGGTCGCCCTCGTGACTGCAAGCGTAAAGTGCAGGAGTTGTTAAGCTTGGAAGAGTGTATAAGACATATAACCCCTTATGGACAGTAACGGCAAGAGCCGATTACATAAAAATAAGAATTTTGAAAGTTAATTTTCAAACCCGCTACCGAGGTTATATCGGAGAGAAAGAGAGGATAACATGATAGTTATCGGAGCAGAAACGAAAAACGGAGTATTCCGTAAAGACGGACAGGAGATAAGCTACAACAATCTTTATCTTTACTGTACAAGAGAAATCAAGCCCATATACGATGAGAACGGCAATTGTACTCATTGGGCTAACGGCTCAATCGGTGAAACCGTCAAAATCAAGAATACCCCCGAAACACTTAAAGAAGTATTCGGTACAGAGGTCAACAACGATGTTATATCTGCCCTTATCGGTCAGAATATCAACGTATATTACGACCAGTACGGTAAGGTGCAGTTCATTAACGCTGTTAAAGCCGATAAAAAGGCTTAACATAAATCGAAAGGAGATAATTACAATATGGAAGGAGCTGCAACAACAGTGATGGAGACATTAACAAAGGCTGTAGGCGATGTATTTTCTCTTATGGGTACTTGCTTTACACAGATTACAAGTCAGCCTGTACTTGTTCTTTTCCTCGCAGGTTCGCTTATATCAGTAGGTATCGGCGCATTTGCAAGACTGCGTTCGGTTTGCTGATCGAACCTATTCCCTTTGGGGAACGGCTAACCCCGTTCCCCTTATTTTTTTGTAGAAAGGATTTTAATATGGAAAAAATTAAAAATCTTCCTGTTATGCGGTTTGTTGCATTCGCTGTTGCGCTTGCTATTATTCTTGGTTTATCTTCGGTTATGCTGTCATTTACTGCAAGCGCAGAAACCGCCGATGATACGGTTAGTCAATTAGGCACACTCGGCAATTATGATTGTATCAAATTTAAGGCGGGTCAAAAAATTGATTTTAATACACTTTATGATCAACGTAATCGTTATAATTCTCAATATGTTATAGGTGCAGTATTCGGTTACAAAAATGGTAAATTTGTCAATTTTAAAAATAATAATTTTAGCATTCGTCCGCAGTCTGACAGCGAATATTTCAATGTGTATTTCTGCGGTACTACTATGTTTGGTAATTGGGTCTTTGGTGATAAGGCTGTTTTAGATTCCGTTTATTATCAATATGGTTTATATAATTCTACCTATTGTTCTATGTGTCTTGGTGTTAAAGATACTGAGATTTCTGTTAAAGGCTCTGTTAAGTTGGCTGATTCTTCCCAAAGTTTCTATGATTCTGTAGGTGATACACTATATCTTGTTTATACTAGTTCTAATTCTTTATGGACTTCAACTCAAATAAATGATTTTTGTAATGAAATTGTTAATAATTTGACTGATGATAATTACAAGGATTTTACCCCACCTCCGTCAGGTGGCAATGTAAACGGTCGGTTTATTTGTTTTGGCAATTATAAAGAATATCCCTATGATATTCATTTGACTGATATTTCTTCTGGTGCTGTTTATCAGCGCATTGATTACTTAGCATCTGAACAATCTAAATTTACTGCTTTTATGTTTGACGATACTTCTTGTTTTACTTGGGCTGATGAGCGTGTAAAATCGGGTCATATAGTTATGTATTCTTCTACATCTATTGCATTTAACTTTTATAATTCGTCTGATTCAGTCGGAGCAGTTAAATTACGTGTTTCTAAAACGCAGATGTTTCCTAGTTTACGCGAAAGTGATAATCCGTTTGATGTCACTCATTATTTTGTTATGAAGCCTGCAAATAAACATTTTTCTCGTTATGTTATAATTGAGGACGGCTCTTTACGTTCCGTTCCTGCTAAATCTACTAGTACATTCCGAGTTAATATGCAGGGTTATTGTAATATGGATTGGAATAGTTATTATCTTCTCGAAATTGTAGATGTACAAACTGATACTGTTATATCTAGTGCTATGTTTGTTTATACTGGCAAAAATAGCGGTAAGATTGACGGTAGTAATATTAAAAATGGGTCTTTTGTTTCTGTTGATTATCAGTATGAGGACGGTAATAAAGTTAATAACGGTAGTTTAACTCCTGATTCTGACGGTACTTTGCCTAATCTTCCTAACGGTATTAAGGATGAAACTTATAATCCAACTCCTAATTATAATTTATCTAATCTTGATATAAGTGATATTTTTTCTTCGCTTAATCAAGCTACAGCTTCAATTGGGGCTTTTTTTCAAGCAACTTTAAATATTATACCTATATCTATTATGACATTGATTTTAGGTTCTATGGCATTGCTTATTGTTTTGCGTGTATTAGGTAGGTGATAATATGGATGTTTTTCTTTTTTTTCAGTACATTTTTACTAATGCTCTTAATCTGTTTAATCTTGACATAGATTTAGGCGGTGGTATTAAGGTTACTTTTTTTGGTATCTTTATTGGTGTTGCGTTATTAAGTCTTGTTGTATCTGTTGTACGTCGGTTATATGATTGAGAGGTATTTATATGAAACTACTTACTACAATTGGCAGTAGCGGAGCAGTGTTTGCAAAGGCTTTAACGAGCCTTACGCTTACAGAATCGCTATTGCTGTTATCGTTCGGCTTGCTGATATTCTTCAGCGTTATAATGCTTATATCTAAGAGGTGATTTTATGAAATTATATCCTATGTATTGTGTTCCTTGTTTTATGAAACATTCTTTAATAGTTTATCCTAATGTTAAAACTGAGACATTTGGTTATTCCGCTACTTGTCCTGAGTGTCACGCACTGGTTATAACTCGGTCTACTGAAAGATGTGCTATTCGTAAATGGAATAAGGCTCAAATTAAAAATATGAGAAAGATGGTTTGTTTATATGAATGAAAAACCAAAGCGTTGTATTGACGCTGTTTTAAAGCGTTGTGAAAGTTGTCCTTATGGTGTTATTGATTATCCTGATTGGGTTGAAACTTATGATGATTTAATCGTTTGTTGTTATGATACTATCTGTATGTATGGCTATGAAAACGATATACCGACACTTGAAGAAGTAAAAGCATTTGTTGATTTTATAGAAAGGATACGTAATAATGGCTGATATTGTAAATACATTGCTTACTTGGTTTGGGTATCAGACACCCGATACCATAGCTATTTTTTTTGACAATATAGTACGGTTATCAATTGGTCTTGGAATAGTGCTTTTCCTGTTCAAAGGCACATTCCGACTTGCTAACATTCGTGGAATGTTGTAATTTTGAAAATTAACTTTCAAGAATAAGAATGGAGAAATACATACATGTTTATATTTATCTTGCTTAAAAAGTTACTCGCTCATATCGTGCGTTTACCTCTGTTTTTAGTGATGTTTTTAAAAGACGTGTTCTTATACGTCTACCGTAAAGAGTACCTCATATTTCGCAAATTTGGCTTGCATGTTTGGGTTGCAAAATTCGGTGGTGGAAAAACTTCCAGTATGGTGTATACTGCATATAAATTATGTCGCCGTTACAAGCAAGTAACGGTACTTACAAATATCAAACTTACAAATTTCCCTGAGCATACAAAGATATTGCCATTACATACTGTTGACGATATTCTGAACGCTCCTGAGAATTGTATTGTCCTAATTGATGAGATAGGTACACTGTTTAATTCCCGTGATTTTATGAATAAAAACGCACTCCCAAAGATACTTTTTCAACACCTTTGTCAGTGCCGTAAACGGCATATGGTTATTTTCGGCACTGTTCAGCGTTGGCAGTTCCTTGACAAGCAATTGCGTGATATTACCGCAACAGTCAGAGTGTGCCGTTCTCGTTTTTCCGACCCGTTTACCCGTATTACAACCTGCACAGCCTATGACGCTGTAGAGTACGAAAGAACATATCAAAACCCTATGATTAAATGTATTCCTATCGGTGTTGATGTACATTTGCAGACGGACAAGCTTCGTTCGCTTTACGATACATCGGAACTTGTTGACGAAATGATGAAAATGGAATATGAAGATGATTCGACTATTCTTGCCAATCAAGGTGTAGGAGTAGGCGTCGGCGTTGCTATGGATAAGCAAGACCGACACAGAACGCAGAGGAATGCTAAGCGTATATCTTAAGTGGCTATAGTAGGGGGGGAGTAGCGTGTCAAGAGTAACATGGTTTACACTTTGTGCAAGCACATGGTTTACATGTTATC
>ERZ824600.2815-NODE-2815-length-17655-cov-2.926364_pt1 | contig 17655 bp, 15 predicted proteins | sample MGYA00519933_ERZ824600 | MGnify/ENA primary metagenome ERZ824600 (study PRJEB31778, sample SAMEA3449178) | human gut metagenome | biome: human gut; feature: human-associated habitat; material: faeces | place: United Kingdom | collected 2010/2012 ... | reverse complement strand
AAAGAAGATTTCAAAGTGAAAATGAATGCGATGGATCTTTATCATCTTATTTCTAATTTAATGAGTAATGCAATTAAATATAATAAGCAAAGTGGAAAAATTAAAGTCACCATTCAAAAGCCATTCTTTTTGATTTCGGATACAGGAATAGGAATTCCTTATGCGGAACAAAGTCGAATTTTTGAAAGATTCTATCGAATTGATAAAGCGAAATCAAAAGAACTTGGAGGAACCGGTTTAGGATTAGCGATTGTTAAACATATCGTGAATAATTACGATTTAACATTAGATCTTCAATCAAAAGAAAATGAAGGGACGACTTTTAAAATCGGTTGGATAATCATAAAAAAACAATAAAAAAAGCGGACATCATCTCCGCTTATTTTTTCTTCTTTTTGTCTTTAGAACGTTTATCTGAAATGATTTTCATTTCTTTTTCAGTAATCATAGTTACGCCATTTTGTTTTGCCCAATCGACGCAACCTTGTAAAACAATTTTTAAAAACGGACGTGGCACTTTTACAATACATTTTAATGCGTCATCCGTAAATGTAACATCCGTGTTCAATCTTTTTGCGGCATAACGAAAAGAAGTTAAATCGACTTCTTTATCGGGAATGCCTACAGAAATCGGCTTTTTATAATCGGAACACCAGAAATATTTCGAATCACGGTAACCCCAGTTCGTTGGAAGAGAACAGAAATTATTACGAGTAACGCCATGAACAATAGCGTCATAATATTTTTCTTTTAATAAAATTTTATCAATTTTTAAGATGAAGTGAGCACCATATTTAGAAGTGATGCCGTTAAAGTTATGATAAGGCTCTTGATACTCATCTTGAACTTGATCATTTTGGGCATTATCCAATTCTTTTACCCAAGTACATTCAAATACTTGAAGCGCTTCTTCAATGATTTTTGGATAATTTCCTTCAGGATCTTCTTTTTTCCTTTCTCCATCTATGGTAGTGAATTTAAAATCTTTCATTTTTTCTTCTGGTGTATCACCTGGAAAACCTAGACGGACATGCTCTACAAAACCTTTTTTAGAAAAGGGTAGAAAGTTAATCGTGCATTTCTCGTGTCGTAATATTCCTTTAGCGGTATTAGAAGTATTTCGACATTCTAACACCATTGCATAATAATCTTTTCCGGCAATGTAATAAGGAAATACTAAAGAATATGCACCAAAAGAAGTGAGTTTTCCTTCTTCATCTAGAGTACCAATTAAACAAAGTGGCATAGGGAAGAAAGAGGAAGATTGATAAAAATTATCGACGATACGAATACTTTTAAACTTTTGTTTCATAAAATAAACTCCTTTCAATTAATCAAAGTTCTGTTCATATTTTATTCCATAATGATTGAGACTTGCTATAAATTTTCCGTCCGAAAAAGAGGTTCCATCATCTATAAAAGACATTAATTTTTTATTATTTCTTCCATAAAAGATGATTTTAAGAAAAAGGGCACCATCCTTTTTTTCAAAGACGATTTTTTCAATGTCGGAAAAATGGCATTTTTGTTTTTTTACTAAAGAAACATAGGTATATTCTCCATCTTTTAAAATAAATTTTTCTCTAAAATAGGCAATTATTCCAATCGTTCCAATGATGGCAAAGAAAGCAGGAAATGCGATGATGAACCATAGATTCATTACATGAAGCAAATTTAACAAGAGTATAGTTAAAGTACCTAACCATCCGAGAATAAAGAAGAAGAGAATGATTTTAAATTGATTTTTTGAATTTTTAATTTCAAAATTCACACTTTCATCTGGGTTGATTTTTGGGGCTTCGTTTTCAATGATTTCTAGGATTTTATTTAATACGTCTTCTTTGGTCCAATCTTGTATATCAAAAGTTTCTTTTTCTGTGACTAAAGATAAACCATCATTAGAGGAAATAACACTAACACCAAATGGATTTTTTTTCTTTTATTAGTTCGACGATGATAAGGTAGACACCATTTTTTTCTATAGAGTAATCATAATCCACGATGCAACTGGTACCATGGAGTAAGTCATTTAATTCTTGAAATTCATCGTGAATATAAGAATCAATAAAATCAAAAACGACGTTATCATTTTTGTGTTGATGAATTAAATTTTCTAATTTGTTTTCAGGGTTAGCGGCAAATTTCTTTTTCTCGCTTCTAATTTTTAATGAAACATAAAGAAAAATAGAAAGTCCGGCCACTAAAAGAATGAAGCCAATGATTAAAAGAGGGGTGATGAATGTATCATCTTTTCTATTACTTAAAATTAGCATCAATAAAGAAAGCACTAAAAGTACTGTACTTATTATGCTATATTTTTTGTACTTTTTTGTTTGCATTTTATCACGTCCTCATCTCTTTTATTGTACACATATATCTCACTATTTTCTATATATTGGGGATAATAAAAAGACGATTGAATTGCTCAATCGCCTTTATACGTAAATAAATTAGATTAATGGTAATTCATCAAGATTGAATGGCATGGTTGCACTACCGATTTTGTTAATAGTCAAAGTGGCATCAAACCAGTCACTCATAAAATGAACAGAGGCAACATGACCATCTTCAGTAAGTTGAATGGTAAAACTTTCCGTTCCAGATAATTCATAACAATTTTGAACACCTTGTAAAAAGCCAAATTCTTTTAAAGAATCTGCAGAAACCTCAGAAGAAATCTTGAATTCATTAGCATTTTCTGTTGGTGTATAAAGAGAAGCAGTAAACATTAACCATTTTGGTAAACAATCTTCTTTTTTATTTTTACATTCAGCTTTTCCAAGACCATTTACTTTTCTACTATAAGTAACTTGATAAAAAGTACCATCTTCCGCTTCATAAAAACCATTTTGATAGGCTTCTTCGTTCACATCCGCGCAGAAAGCACCTTTGCTATCTTTATATACTTTATAAGTATAAGAGTTATCAATAGAGAGCGTAGCTTCATAATCACTTGCATTCATTTCTTCTAGTGCGGTCTTCAATTTAGCAAGTTTAGCATCATCTTCGGAGATAACAGGTGTTGGAGTAACTGGACCTACAACATCTTCTCCTGTAGCAGAAACGGTAAGATCAAAAGTATAAGTGCCATGACGTAAAGTTTCACTTAAAACAGGAGTGGCAATATGCACACCAGTAACTTTTTCATCATCAGCAAGAAGCGTCACTTCATCTAAAGTAACTTTTCCTTCCGTATCTTGGAAGGTATACCAGGTTAATGCGGATACGAAGTCACTAGCTAAAGCAGCTTTTTCAGCTAAATTGAAAGAAGCACTTTTGCCATCTTCGCTAATGATTAAATCATGATTTGAAACATTAACAAATGGATTGGTGTAAGGAGTGAAATCATATTCGTTGCCATTTTTATCTTTTGGACGAGAAATTTCTAGTTCGTTATTGTTATTAATATAACGTAATTCAACAGTGTTATCGGTAGACTTAAATAAGGTTTGGGTGAAGTTTTCATCAAAGTCACCATTATAGGATAAAAGATAACCTGCATCGGTAAATTCAACATTTAAATTTGTGGTAACTGGTTCACCAGTAGTAGGAGTGAATTCACCAGTTTCTTCGTTTAAGTTATAGAACTTATACGTAAGAGTTCCACTTAATTTAAGATTACCTTTCATATAATTGAATTTTTGAGCGAAATCAATAGGCTCGGCGACAGTAGAAGTGCTTGTTGAAGAAGGAGTGCCTTGACATCCAGTTAAAACAAGCATGGATAAAACAAATAATAAGCTTTGTTTTTTCATAGTTGTTTTGTATTCTCGTTTTTAATGCCAATTAGATTAGAGAATACTTGCTCCTTTCATTACTTTACAAAATCTAACTGGATTGCCCCCGTTTTTTAGTATCTCTTATTTCCATTTCGTTATGATGAAATATAAGAGGTAATTTCAATAGATAAGATAAAACATCTTCAACATTTTATATAAAAATATTGTTAGAACGATCTTATCTAATGAATTTAAAGAGTAAATCAAAAAAATAAACTCTTCTTCTTTTATAAAGAATAAACAGAGTTTAGCATATTTGATGAAGCAAATCTACATATATTTCTTTAAAAGCGCTTTCTTAAAGAAATGTTTTAAAGAAAATGAGCAAAACATGAAAGTACCCTAAAATTGAACAAGAAAAAGGCTATACATTTTTTAAAAGAGATTTAATATGAAAGACTAAGATTATGTAACTAGAATAATAAAAAAGATTTACCGGAAGGAAAGATAATAGTCTCTATCTACTGCATGGTCAGTAAGCCAGTCCTTTACATCACTTTGGATTGAGCTTTGAATAGATTCTAATTTATATTGAATTTCACGTTTGAAATCATCTGCTTCAACTTGACTTTCTACCCATTCTAAGTGGTATGTTTTTACATTACAAGAAAAAATAATTGTGGTTCCGCTAATACGAACGCTAATTTCGATTCGAGCTTCAGCGCGAGAAGTTGAAGTAACACTCGTTTGATGACGACGGGCAATTGATTCCATTTCTCTTAATACCTCATAATACCCATAAACCTTCTCAGATTTTTTTTCTTCATAATGCGAGGAAGAAGTAGAATAAGAAGAAGAGGATGTTGATGAGGAGGAGACACTACTTTGATAATGTTTTTGTCTATAATAATTAGTATCTTGATAAGAGTGTGTTACATGATCACTTGGTTCACTCACATCAATAGAACATAATGTAAAATAAAATATGTTTTTGAAGCGATTATTGATATAACCGCCACGTTTTATATCAGTCTTACCTTTGAAGGCTTGAATTGTAGTGACAAGTTGAGCAAAGAAACGAATAGGAGAGAGGAACGCGTCTAAAAATATTACTTCAAAACCCTTTAAACCTCTAACGAATTTATCGATAATAGAGAAAATAAATAGAATAATATAGGTAATAATCCAAAAACCAATATGAGATAAAATATGCCCAAATTGATTTAGATGTGTTATATAACGAATAAAACAAAACCAAAAGAAAAAAGACTGAATTAAAGCAAAAAAAGTACTAATGATACCAAAAAATTTTTTCATAAAATAATTCTCCTCTCATTATTATTCATTTTACAAGTTTAGAATTCATGTTTTCCAATCATACAACCAGGGCTGATTTCAGGAATTTCATTTTTCTTTGCTTCAGCTAATTTGTTGCAACATTGGAATAAAAAGCCTTTTTCTGTACGTTTAATTTGAGAAATCGGATGATATAAACATATCGTTCCTTCCTCATTATGATCGTGGAAGATACGGAAACAGTTTTTACAAAGTTTAATATCACTCACTCTTTTATTTTCCTTTAAAATCACTTGATTTAATGTATTTAACATGGTAGAAATCGAAGTAGCATCTTTATAAAGCGCCATTTCACTATCAAAAGACGTATAGAAAATAGATTTTTCAATTAATGACTTGGTCGAACTTGAAACAATAAAATAAGGCATAGGTTTTCTTTTGTTTCTAGTGTCAATATAGAGTTTTCTTTCTTCTTCGACGTATTTTCTTCCTTCATTATTTGGATTTAAGCTAACACAAAGAAGGATATCGCATTCTTCCATAGCGCGTTTAATTTCCAAAGAGAAAGTTTCTTCTTTTCTTTCTTTTAAAGAATAGGGGCAATAAAAAGTATGAATCCCCATTAAATCCTCTAAAGTGTGATAAAGCCACATGGAAAAATAGTATTCTTCGGTATAGACTTCCTCATCTTTATCTTCTCGTTCTAAACGAGGAAAAGAAATAAAAACACGATATTTACTTTGGCTCACGTTGATACACCTCAAATTCTTCTTTAGTAATTTTAATAAATTCCATAGTGCCTGTTTTATTATTGTCATAACCATAATAGTAACCTTTTAATCTTCTTTCTTTTTCAAAAAGAGAAAGGTTACATTTTAATAAAACAATGCCTTTGACTTTACTTCCGTCTTGATTTTCTGGCTCATATTCATAGTAGAAGTAAAGTTCATTTTCTTTTAAATCAACTGTGGAGGAAACGCTATGACAGATTTTATTCGTTTTATAACCAATCGTAAAGCCTTGGATGGTGAGTTCGTTTCCTTGTGGAAGAATAGAAACAATGCGGAAAGAAGCAGGAGATTTACTTTTCTCACTATGTTCACTAGGAGTTGATTCGTATAAATAATAACCAGTTAAGGCGTTTTTGATATTTTTCAAGGTTGCTTTTTTTGTCCATTTTTTTAAAGATAGAATTGGTAATTTTTTTCTTCTTTTTACCAAGAAAAACTTGGTATATGTGTAACCATGGTTGGATATTGCATTATTTTCAAATAAAATAAGATTTTCTCTTTTTTGACCTTCAACGTTTCCAAAACAAATTGCTTTTTCTTCAGGATGTTTTTCTAAGTAATTCATTGACTCCGTTGTGGACGCTAACCGCTTATAAACGGCAAATGGCACTTGATGCGCTACAAAAGAAGAGCATTGATTAAAGGTTGGAACATTTCCATAAATCGTTTCAACTTCCGTTCCTTTCATGCCTTGATGAGATTTGTGTATGTATGCATAAAGAACAATTTTACTTGTTTGTGTTTCCACAACTTCATAAGTAGAAGAACATAAAAAATTACGAATTTGAGGTACAATACCTGAATCACTATTCGCAAAAGGAATAAAGGCCATATCTGCTTGTCCTCTTAATAAAATCTTTTCAATTTCATCTAGATCTTTTCCTGAGAGAAATTCGAAATTTCCTTGACAACAAGAAAAATGATAAGCGTCTTGAAAGGCTAAATCGTCATATTTTTCTTTTAAAAACTCATATAGAGCAATATAGGTATTACTTTCACCATATCCGTAATAAACAATTCTCACTACATTTTTCATTGATATCTTCCCTTTTTTCATTATATATTTTTTTTAAAAGGAATAAAAGACAAACTATTTTTAAATTATTTCTTCATCAGATTTTATATAAAAAAACTTATCTCCTCAATTAAATAATTAAGTTCCGTTATAAGGCAAATTGAAACTTTTTAAGAAGTAAATTCCGTTTTACAATAGAAAAGTCAGAAGTAGCAATAGAAAGGAAGGCAAATATGTGCTACTCAAGAACAAAAGGAAAACACCTTACTCTACAAGATAGAAATGATATTTTGTCTTGTCTTCAAAGAAACTTAAAGCTCATTGAAATTGCTCATTATATCCATTGTGACCCAAGAACAATTTCAAAAGAGATTCAACGAAATCGTATATTAAAAACTACTTCAAACTCAAATCAATGTATTTATCGCTTCTCTTGTCATACCATTGGTTTATGTGGCTTTTGTCTCAATAAAGAATGTCGTTCTTGTAAATTAAATGATTGTAATCAGTTATGCAAAAGATTCGATAGTAATTCTCCTTGCTCTCGTTTAAAGAAGTTTCCATTTACTTGTAATGGTTGTGAAAAGAAAAAACATTGTCATTTGAATAAGTATGAATACGATCCTAGAAAGGCTAATGACGATTATAATGCTCGTCTTGTTGAATCTAGAAATCATATTCATTTGTCTGATCAAGATTTAGAAAGAATCGATAGGATTGTTTCTCCTCTCATTCAAAAGAATATTTCTCCTGAAGTTATTCTTCATATTCACCCTGAACTGGATATCTCAATTGCTACTTTGTATAAGCTGATTGATTTAAATTTATTATCCGTTAAAAACATAGATTTGAAGCGAAAAGTGAGAAGAAGAATAAGAAAACCAAACCATATTGAGGTTAAAATAGAACGACCAATTTGTAAAACAGGAAGATTTTATGATGATTTCTTAAGTTGTATTTCTCTTTATCCTAATTTGGATATTTGGGAAATGGATACAGTTGAAGGTAAAAAAGGTGGTAAAGCTTTAATGACTTTGCTTCATAGAAAATCTAATTTAATGCTGATATTTTTGATTCATTCTATTTGTAAAAAAGAAATTGTTCGCATTTTTAATTCTATTAAGTCTAATTTAGGTGATTCTTTGTTCAGTCAAACATTTCCCATTATTCTTACGGATAATGGAAAAGAGTTTTTCGATATTGAAGGTATTGAAAATTCATTTTTTACCTGCCAACGTTTAACTCGTTTATTCTTTTGTGATTCTAGACAAAGCCAACAAAAAGGTAAAATTGAAAAGAATCACGAACACATTCGGGAGATTATTCCCAAAGGAAAAGAGATGGACTTCCTTTGGGATAATGACGTTAATTTAATGTCACTCCATATCAATAACTATCTTCGTCCATCTCTTGATTTCGCATCACCTTTTTCTATCGCATCCCTTATGATGAATAAAAAAGTGATGTCTTTGAATCAACTTTATGGCCTAGACCCCCATCAAGTGATTCTTAAACCTTCTTTGCTTATAAAGAAGTAATTTTGTGAATTGCTACTTCTGACATTTTATTCTTAGACCTAAAAACGGAATTCAACTTTAAAATAGCAAAAATAAGGTTATTTCGTCTCTTTTTCTATGCAATAAAATGCCTTTTTTAACTTTTATTCACACCTTTATATTAGCATTTTTATTTATCTTTGCATAAAAAAACTAATTTCATTTTAGAAATTAGTTCCTTTTTTCCCCGTTTTTCTTTATAACGGAACTTAATTATTTAATTGAGCCTTTAATTAAAAAACTGACACGTACAATATCGCATCAGTTTCATTTTTCAATATGTCTAGAAACATAACATTTGATACAATTTCGTACCCCTTCATAAAAGTTCGTACCCTTGAACTAGTTTCGTACCATTTTGTTGTGGTACTAGATTGCCATCTCAATCCTTTACACTATGCTTATCAATATTATCCTTTGAATAAGTCTTTTATTTTATCTTCAAGTTATTTTCTTGATAGTGCTTCTGGTGGAGTTGTTTTAGTTAAAGAAATCTTATCTCCTTCAACTTCAACGTATTTGTCACATTTAAAATGAACTAGTTTAGACATTAAAATGCATTCCTAATGTATTATATGGAACAACATATACTCCAGATTTAGGATCTCTTGTAAGTCCAAATCCTATACCTACAATCACACATAGAAATTTAGGCTTTTTAGCGACATTATTATTAAATTTAGTTAATGATTTTATTGCTTCATCTATTTGATTATCTCCTAGTTTAATTTCAATTGCGCCATATTCACCATCACTAAATTCAACTATAGCATCAACCTCATCATTACTTAAATTATCTCTAAAAGCATAAACGTGACCTCTATAATATTCCATATACACGTTTAAATCTCTAACTACTAAAGACTCAAACAATAATCCAAATGTATTTAAATCATTAATTAGTTTTTCAGATGTTAAGCCTAAAAGAGCAGCCGCAAGTGACGGATCAACAAATCTTCTCTTTGCCTTTTTGCCAACCCTTGAACTGGATCTATAATTAGTTGAATAAGCTTCTTGATTATTTATAATGTATAACTTTTCTAGAATGTCTAAATATCTAGATAATGTTCTTTTATTTAATGTTTGTTCTTCGCCATTACTAAAATTAAAGCAATCTCTCAAAATAGTTGCTTCTGCTGCATAACTGGACTCATTTCTTGCTAATGACTTAAGAATCATCATCATTTTTTGTGAGTCAAACAAGAATTTATCATCATTGTAATTTTCATTAACGTCATTTTCTACAACTGACTTTATATATTCACGTGCTAGTAAACCATCACTTTCTAAATTCGAAAGACCTAAATTTTCAGGCCATCCACCATTTATAATAAGTCTAGTAATTTCATAAATATCAAAAGGATCAACTAATTTATTAATTTCCTTTCCTTCATACATATCCATTAAAGAAATATAATCAAGAGATTTACCTAATTCTAATGTTGTCATAGGAAACATATTTATTTTAATAATTCTACCAGTACCAGTATGCTTAATCTTAGATTTCTCTTCCTTATCTAGTAAAGCGGTTGAGCCTGTTAAAATAAAATTCCCTTTTGATACCCTTAGATCACATTCATTTCTAATAGCATCCCACAATTCTGGCACTAGTTGCCATTCATCAATAACCTCTGGAATATTCTCATTTAAAATTAACTTCGGATTAAGTATAGCTAGTTTTCTTTTCTCTATATCAGTTAATCTAACAATAGAATTACCATGATGCATACTAGTCCATGTTTTTCCGCACCATTTTGGACCAACAATTTGAATTGCTTTAAATGTTTTTAAATATAACTCAATAGTTTTATCAATTAATCGTTCTTTATAATTTTCAAGTTTAATTGGCATAGTTAATCACCTTTCAATATGATTCTACTATAATGATGCACTTTTTTCAAGTATATAAGTGCACTTTTTTCAAGTATATAAGTGCACTTTTTTCAAAAAAATAAAAACATTTATAAATAAATTTTTATATGAATTAATACTATACAAAAAAAGGTTTGAACAGCAGTTTTTACTGTATCAAACCTATGCTTTCAATATGGTGGATCTGACGGGAATTGAACCCGTGTCCAAAGATGGCCCCACAATAACGTCTACAGCTTAGTCGACACTTAAATTGAACTTAGTTGAACCGGTCGACAAGTCTACCTAAGCGGGATTATGGGATTTTCGTCCTCTACTCATAATCATCATAGAAGCTTATTCTTTCGTTATGACACTCACCCTAAGCGTAAAAGAATAAGACCTTAGGAAGCGCGCTGCCCATTCTAGAGAATGGATGACAAATTTAGTCCGCTAATTAAGCAGCAGCGTAAGATAAATTTCTGTTGCCAGATATTTGTTTTTTGGTGATATCGTCACCACTCGGCTGCAGTTAAAGCCAAACACATCCCTGTCGAACCCAAGACAGACCCATAAGTTTAGCCTACTCATTCTATCAGTAAAATTATGAGATTTCAACACTATTTTATGCGAATTCATAATTTTATTGCATGGTTTCGTTAACATTCATGATAATTTTTCGCTAATCCACCTTCTGCTGTTTCTCGATAGGATTTTAATAAATCTCTACCTGTTTCTAGCATTGTTTCTACTACCGTATCAAGAGAAATCTTTTGGGAATCACTATTCAACAATTCACTTAAGACAGCTACTTCAATGGAACGAAGAGCAGCAACCGCGTTTCGTTCAATACAAGGAATTTGAACATAGCCTTTAATCGGATCACAAGTTAAGCCTAGATGATGTTCTAGAGCAATTTCAGCAGCATGTTCAATTTTATGAATGTCTTGGTGATGTAAATAAGAAACAAAGGCCGCTCCCATAGAACAAGCGGTTCCAATTTCCGCTTGACAGCCGCATTCTGCACCACTTATCGATGCATTTTGCTTAATTAATGACCCAATTAATCCCGCTACTAACATGCCTTTTAAAATGTCATCATGCGCATAGCCTTGCTCTTCAAAATAACGAATTAAAGCAGGTAATACACCACTAGCTCCACAAGTAGGCGCCGTGACAACAACTGCACCACTTGCATTTTCTTCACTTGCGGCAAAAGCATAAGCACTCACTCGTCTTTTTTCTTGCCGTTCTTTGCTTTCTTCTTGCGTATAGTTGCAATAAATAGTTTTTGCTTTACGACTTACGCGAAGTTCTCCTGGTAAAAGACCCTCTTTTTCTAGCCCATTTTGAATATTAAGCATCATCACTTGATAGCATTCTTCCATATAATCTAAAATATTATCATCTTCATAATGCAAAATATAATCAATCAAATTCCAATTTTCTTGTTGGCATTTATAAGTTATTTCTTCAAAGTTTCTTTCAGGATACAATTCTTTTTCTTCTATTTCTTTTTCTCCTTTAACTAAAATAGTTCCTCCTCCAATTGAATAGATTTCTTCTTCTCCAAGGCAGTGATTATTTTGAAACACATGAAAAATCATGGTGTTTGGATGATTTTTTTCTTCTTTAATAAAAGAAATACTATAATTTTTTCCTTTTAATGTTTTTTCAATAATATATTGCGTCAAATGTCCTACTCCAGTTGCCGCTAAAGAGCCACATAACTCCACAAAAACCATATCAGAAGTAGGATATTTTTTTAAAACATACTCTGTAGCCTTCTTAGGTCCCATTGTATGAGAGGAAGAAGGGCCATTACCAATTTTAAATAAAGAACGAATGGATTTCATAACGAACTGTGACTCCTTTCTTTTTTTCTATTTTTATTATGTCATTACTTTTCTTCTTCTACAAGAAGAAAACTTGAAAAACAACTATGTTTCTTTTATAATGAATGAGATTAGTTTCTATTAACGAAGCAGTAAGAAAGGAAAAAATTATGAAAGTAAGTGTTGATACAACCAGAAAGAAAAAAGAAGAACCGATGACAGGAAAAAAACGTTTCATGTCATTACTTCGCTCTTTAGTAAAAAATGATGCCGTTAAGGATAACAAAAATATTCCTTGGTGGCTCGCTATTATTTTATTTTTAGTTTCTATTATTCTCTCCATTATTCCACCAGTGGTACAAAATGCCACAGAAAAAGGAAGCTACATTTTAACTAACAGTACCTATACAATGGATGTAGGCCTAGAAGCATTTGGTAAATTCCTTTATGAAGAAAAAATTGACTTTGTAATCCAAAAAAATGCCGATAGTGGTGAAATCACTTTAGAAAACGTTGGTGAAAAACTCTGGTCTTCAAACGACAAACTTGTTAAAACTTATGGTAATAACAATTATTGCTATGAATATTCCATTAATACCAATGATGAAAAAACTTCTCCTCGTTTTAGAGTCTTCTATAAACCTGGTGAAAAAAATCCTAGCAACAATCGTACACCGGCTTATGATTTCTTCTATTCCAATGAAACCTTCGGCGTAGCATCTAAGACCAATTCTGATCCCGAAAAAGAAGGATATGTAAAACCAACTTCTTTCATGGTCATTGGTACCTATGAAATCTTCGTCGCTATTTATAAACCAGGCGCTACGAAAAACACAGATTATACTGGAACTCCATTTAGAGGTAGTTATTCTAGAATGTTAGATAACGATACAACATCTATTCACTTACATTCTCTACTTTTATCCTCTGATGCATCAAAAGAAGCAATTGCGGCTGTCGATAATTTTAGTGAAGCTACTCCTAATTTCGTCGCTCCTGAAAATTCTCGTTGGATTTCATTCTTCAATCGTGCTTATTCTTTAACAAGAATGAATAATACTTTAATGATTTTCTCTATGATTTCTGGCTTAAATGCTTTAATTATTCTCGTCTACGGATTTACCTTATGGATTTTAACCCGTGGTAAGAGAAATCCAAATCGCGATTTAAAGGTTGGAGAAACCATGAAAATGTCCTGTGTGGCTTCTTTATCTCCAGCTATCTTATCCTTAATTATTGGATTCATTATTCCTTCCTTTGCCTCTTTAAGCTTTATTCTATTCACCAGCTTACGCTTAATGTGGCTTAGTATGAGAACTTTACGTCCAATTCAAGAATAGTACCATCAAAAGTCCCTTTTTACAGGGGACTTTTTTATTTTGCAAAATAATGGTAAAATAGGAAAAAGGGGGATTTCGTTATGAACGAAAAACTTATAAAAAAATGGATATCTATTGTTTCCATAGTTTGTATCAGCATCAGCGGTATCTTAGGCATTTTATATGTCGCTGAAGTTTTAAAAGGTAGTATTTATTTAGGAAACGTATTCTTAACACTACTTACTTTTGTCGTTGCTGGTTTATTATTATTAAACTGTGTCTCTATGCCAAAAGAAAAGGAAAAATTAGGATATACTTCCATGATCTTAATTGGAGCGTCCATGGTTTTAACCTTAATCACCATTTGGATTCAACCACTAAGAACAAGCAAAGTGTTCTTAAACATCGTCATTTGGATTTGCGCAATTTCTATTTTTATGAATATTTTTATTGGAAATTATTTAAAATTAGAAAAGCGATTATTGATTATTCAAATTATCTCCTATGTTCTTCTTGCTTATCTTGAATTCATGGTTTGTGGAGCAATTCTTAATTATGGATTCATGGAAAAAATCACGAATGGAATCGTCATTGGTGCTGCTGTTATTGCTTGGTTAACATTATCAGTAATCTTGTTTATTAAAGGTAAGGATTCAAATCTTAAAAACACTGAAGAAATCAAACAAAATAATACCAATATTCCCGATGACATGATATTAATTTCTAAAAAAGAATATGAAGCATTACTTCAAGAATTAGAAACATTACGTAATAAAAACTCTGCTCAATAAAGCAGAGTTTTTTTAATGCTAGACAAACTGACTCAAGTGTCAAAAGATTTCTTCCTTTTTAAGCAAAGATAAGATAAAATAGAAAATAGGGAGGAAATAAAACTATGGCAAAAAAGAAAAAATCAAAGAGCAAAATCAGTGAATTACTCTTAGCCTTAACTGCAATTCTTGGTATCGTAGCGTTCATTATGATGTTTATGACCAAATTGAGTTTAACTGGCAAAGCAGGACTTACTACTGGAACTATGGAATGGAAGGAAGTGTTCTTCAATCAAAAGAGCACAACTGGTTCAACCACAACGACAACATCTTATGGCGTAACATTAGGATTCATCGCATATCTTGCTATCCTTTTAGGTGGCTTAGGTGCTGTATTTACCATCTTCATGAAAAATAGTTCATTAGGTGGATTACTTGCTTTCTTATGCGGCCTTGTTATGATTGGATTTGGTATTTGCATTTTCTTCATTCCAAGCATGTTTGCAGATAAGAATGAAGCAATTGCTGCACTATATAATATCAAGCTTACTGTTGCTCCAATTTTAGGTGGCGTATTTGCTATTCTTGGTGGCGTTTTAGCAGTTGCTAGCCCAGTATTAAAGAAAGTTTTATAATTCAAATAGCGGAAAAGAAGTCCTGTTTGGGCTTCTTTTTTTGCGCAAAAAAATCCACCGAAGTGAATCAGTGGATTTCCTATATGCGAACTTTAATTGCACGGGGGATAGCAAATTAAAGTAAGCTTTCGTATAAGGCTTTGATTTCCGCAACCGAAGTATCACGTGGGTTGCCTGGTCTACAAGCATCTGCATAAGCAGATTCAGCTAGGAAGTCTAAATCTTCTCTCTTTACAATATTCTTTAAATCGGTTGGAATACCAACATCGATAGAAAGTTGACGGACCGCATCGATAGCGGCTTTACGCGCTTCTTCTAAGGTCATTTGATCAACGTTTTCTACGCCCATTGCTTTAGCGATATTACGATATTTTTCACCTGTTGCTGGTGCGTTATAAGCCATAACGGTTGGTAAGATAATAGCGTTTGCTACACCATGTGGAGTGTCATATAAAGCGCCTAATGGGTGAGCCATAGAGTGAACGATGCCTAAACCAACATTGGAGAAGCCCATACCAGCGATATATTGACCTAAAGCCATTTCTTCTCTACCTTCTGGTGTGTTTTTAACGGCATCTCTTAAACTATGAGAAATAATTTCAATTGCTTTTAGATGGAACATATCGGTCATTTCCCATGCAGCCTTTGTAGTATATCCTTCGATTGCATGTGTCAGGGCATCCATACCGGTCGAAGCAGTCAGTCCTTTCGGCATGGAGGACATCATTTCCGGATCGATCACTGCGATGATCGGCATATCGTGCGGGTCTACGCAGACAAACTTACGTTTACGCTCTACATCGGTGATAACATAGTTGATCGTAACTTCTGCTGCTGTTCCGGCTGTGGTTGGTACCGCAATGATCGGTACACATGGATTTTTGGTCGGTGCAGTTCCTTCCAGACTTCTGACATCTTCAAATTCCGGATTGGCAATGATGATACCGATTGCTTTTGCAGTATCCATGGAAGAACCGCCGCCGATGGCGATGATATAATCTGCTTTGGAATCTTTAAATGCCTGAACACCATGTTTTACATTGTCGATGGTCGGGTTCGGCTTGATATCAGAATAGAGCTGGTATGCAAGTCCGGCCTTTTCCAGCAGATCTGTCACTTTTGAAGTAACGTTGAATTTAACCAGATCCGGATCAGAGCATACAAATGCTTTCTGAAAACCGTGTGCCTGTGCTTCGTTTACGATCTCTGTGATCGCACCTGCACCATGAAAAGAGGTTCCGTTTAAGTTGATTCTGTTTGCCATAGTTATTACATCCCTTCTGTAAAATTTTAACGTTCCCGGCAATGATTTTGCTGTATCTATGTAGCTGTGCATCATCATTCCGTTTCACTTTGTTATTATCTTAACACTTTTGCACAAAAAGAAAAGTGACAAAACAGACTAAATGTAACATTTATCAAAAATACTTTGCAGCGAAATCACAGGCAGATATCTGCCTGTCAGAATCCGGGACAATCTATTGTTTACCTGACCATATCCAGTTTCTCAAACAGTTCTTTTAGTTTTACCGGCATCGCTTCTACCATCAGTTCTGCCAGTCCTTCTGGTGCGGCCATCTTTTTCCCAAGCACCCATTTTACGGTCATATAGACAGAACTTCTGCAATACATTTCCAGCAGATCATGCATCTCTTCTTTCATTTTACATCCAGTTTTTTCCTGGATCAGATTTTCATAAAATGCCAGAATCAATTCAAAATCATGTTCCCTCAGAGAATTCTGTTCATCATAGCGGAACGCTGCAGCAAAAAACTGTTTCTCCTGCTCAATGTAGGTAAATTTCCGCACAAGTGCATCGTAAACGCTTGTTCCTCTTCCCATATGCTCAAACGACTGATCCAGGATTTTTCCAAAATACCAGTTGATAAGGTCAAATTTATCCAGAAAATTGCGATAAAAGGTCTGTCTGGTCAGACCACATTTTTCTGCCAGCTGCTTTACTGTGATCGCATCCACTTTGGAAGTCTTCATACATTCCTTCATGGCTTCTGCTAATTTATACTTGGTTTTTTCGTTTTTCTCCATCTCCATTCCCTCGTCTTCAAATACTGAGGTGGCGGCTTTATCTGTTTTTTACTTTTCTGACTGCAGACCATGCACCGAATTTTTTCGTTCCGTTTATCTTCTGATAAGCCCGTATCCTTACATAGCATCCTTTTTTGTTTTTTAATTTCTTATTCTTTACGACGAGTTTTTTCGTATTTTTCGTTATGTACTTTGTTGTTATTGCACCTTTGTTTTTCTTTGCTTTTCCTGAAGTCGGATAGACTTTGATCTGATATCCGGAAGCTTTTGACACTTTTCTGGCAAGCGTTATGGTCACTGTCGGGGACGCCTTTCTCTTTTTTGCACTTTTGATACTCTCTTTTCCGACTTTTATGCTGCTTTGTGTATCCGGCTTTCTGTCAGGCGTCTTTTCATCATCTTTTCCGGTTGTCGTTTCTGCCTTTTTCTGCACCACTGTAACTTTGCAGTTCGCTGTGATATTTCCCGCCTCGCTTACCGCTGTGATCACGGCAGTTCCTGCGGCATGTGCTGTAATTTCTCCACATTCATTGACGGTTGCGACTGCCGGATTTGTGCTTGTAAAATAAATTCTCTTATTTCTGGCATCTTCCGGATGTATGATCGCTGTCAGTTTTTCCGTGCTTCCCGGTGTCAGCTCCATACTGTCCTTATCAAATAAAATCTGCTGCGGTTCTTCCTTTCCATCTGAAGAAAGATATGCTTTTTCATATATCGTTCTGTAAGTATAGGAGGCATCTTTTCCATCCCGGTCATTCAGATGCTCATAAGTGATCTCATAGACGCCGCCCACTTTAAAAGCAATGGAATTGTCCGCATATG
>ERZ824600.2811-NODE-2811-length-17662-cov-6.093088_pt1 | contig 17662 bp, 16 predicted proteins | sample MGYA00519933_ERZ824600 | MGnify/ENA primary metagenome ERZ824600 (study PRJEB31778, sample SAMEA3449178) | human gut metagenome | biome: human gut; feature: human-associated habitat; material: faeces | place: United Kingdom | collected 2010/2012 ... | reverse complement strand
TGCTGTAATTCATGTATTTCCATAAATACTCCTTATGTTCAATCCGTTTATTTCTGATGTTCATTTCTCCATAGATCAACCCGAAGCATATAAGACCATATTTTACTCAAAGTAGATTGTCTTGCCGCTTTCTGCGGACTGGTAGATTGCTTCCAGAATACGTGTGACAACTGCAGCCTGTGCAGGCTTCACAACCTGTTCTGCCCCATCAACAACGATGTGGTAAAACAATTCCTGTTCATAGTCTGCTGCTGACTTTTCTTTTCCTGAGAAAAATGCTACTCCACCGCTTGATAATTCCGGTTTCTCTACTACCTGTGTATTATGGTGGATGTAATTGATCCTAAGGCCATCTTTCATATCAGCTCCGGCTTTGGTACCACACAGGCTTGTTTTTGCCTCATCAACCTCCAGTGTGTTCAGTGCCCAGGCTGATTCCAGTTCGATCACTGCCCCATTTTTCATACGGATAAATCCAAAAGCAGAATCTTCTACACAGAACTTATCTGGATCCCAGTTACCAAATGCATTTCCCTGGTCTGTCTGATCAGACAGCTTGTGGAAGGAAGCACCCGTAACAGACTGCACTTCATAATTATCCATCATCCATAATGTCAGATCCAGTGCATGTGTACCAATATCAATCAGAGGACCGCCGCCCTGTTCTTCTTCATTCAGGAACACACCCCAGGTCGGAACAGCTCTTCTTCTGAGTGCATGTGCTTTGGCAAAATAGATTTCTCCCAATTCATCACTTTTGCACATTTCCTTTAGATACAGTGAATCTGTACGATAACGGTTCTGATATGCTATGTTGAGAACTCTGTGTGTTCTTTCAGCAGTTTCGACCATCTTCTGTGCTTCTGCATAATTTTTTGCCATTGGCTTCTCACACATGACATCTCTTCCTGCCTCCATTGCTGCTATAGAGATTTCTGCATGGGAACGGTTTGGGGTAGTTACATATACAACATCCAGATCTTCTTTTAGAAGTTCACGGTAATCTTCAAATACTTTTGCATCTTCTGTGCCAAATTTTTCTTTTGTCTCCTGCGCACGCTCTATGATGATGTCACAAAAAGCCACCACCTCATAGAGACCACTTTGCTGCATAGCCGGGAGATGTTTTCCGTTAGCAATCCCTCCACAGCCTACGATTCCTGCTCTTAATTTTCTCATGGTATTTCCTCCTTATTTGCACTTTCCTGTGTTATATAACATATTTCTCCAGATATCTTTTACTGAGAATTAAGGACTTCTCCACCTTTTCCTTAGAATCCTCAAATGCTTTATCTTCTATTTCGATACATGTACAGCCATCATATCCTATATCAGTAAGTGCTGACACGTATTTTCCCCAGTCCACATCGCCAAGTCCCGGAATCTTAGGTGACATATATTCCAGCGGATAAGCCATGATGCCACAGGACTCTAATTTATCCCTGTATATCTTGATATCCTTGTAATGAACATGGAATATTTTATCCTTAAATTCATAAAGCGGGCGGATATAGTCGATCATCTGCCAGATAAAGTGGGATGGATCGTAATTAATGCCAAGATTATCACTGTCCAGGATCTTGAAGACCTCTCTCCAGATTGGTGGAGTTGTCATCAGATTCTGTCCTCCGGGCCACTGTTCCTCACCAAAAAGCATCGGGCAGTTTTCAATTGCTATTTTTACATCACATACCTCTGCCAGTTTTATGATTGGCGGCCATATTTCTTTTACAAGTTCAAGATTTTCCCGTACATTTTTGGTCTGATCCCTTCCGATAAATGTTGTGACCATGCCAACACCTAACTTTTTACTTGCACGTATGACATTCTTCAGATGTTCAATAGCAGCATTTCTTTTCTCTTTATCTGCCGTCATTACGTTAGGATAATATGCCAGTGCGGAGATTTCTACTCCCACTTTTTCTGCATATGCCATAATATGGGCTGCATATTCATCATCCTGGTTTACCCGTTCTGCATCTATATGGCTTACACCCGCATATCTTCTTTCTGCTTTTTCTTCTGGCCAGCATGCCACCTCCACACATTCAAATCCCTGCTCTGAAGCAAAATCCATCATTTGTTCATAAGTCCATCCGTCAAGGATTGATGTAATAAACCCAAGTTTCATAGAAAAATCCTCCTGTATCTGTTTTCCCTATTTTGCCCATGGAGTTGGTGTAAATTCTCCACCCCTGCACCATTTCAGATAATTCAGTGCATGAAGCTGTCCGGTCATCTCCAGTTCTCCGGAATATACAGGATCATGGTATCCCTCAATGCAGATATCGTCCTCATATCCGTTACTTCTTAAAATAGAAATGATATCTCTCCAGTTCGTGTCACCAAAGCCCGGCATACGATGCCATACAAATGGGACTGCGCCTGATATGCCGCTATGTCTTACTGCATCCCAGTCTATTGTTGCGTCTTTTCCATGTATATGTACTATTTTTTTGCACCATTTTCTCAGCTCTGTTACCGGATCGATAAGCTGTACCATCTGATGTGTCGGCTCCCATTCCAGTCCGAAGTTATCATTCTTTACTTCCTCAAACATCACTTCCCATGCTTTAGGGTTAAAACCGATATTACATGTCGCATGTTCCCATGTTCCATCCATAAGGCAATTCTCAATTCCCAGCTTCACTCCCTTTTCTTCTGCAAGATCAGCCAGTTCCCGAAATACCTTGCCAAACTCTTCATATGCGGATTCTACCGGCTTTCCTTCCCACGCTCCTGCAAAAGTACTCACATGTGTAGCTCCGAATTTTCCGGCAGTGCAGATTACATTTTCCAGTGTTTTCCTATGCTCTGCATACTGGATAGGATTGCAATAGTATCCAACTGTCGTGATTTTGGAATCCGTACCTGCCAACAGTTTCTCCGTGCTCAATGCCAGCTTATCAAGGTCAGTCCCTTCCAGTGACATATGGAAATTAAGGGAAAATGTCTCAAATCCTTTTCCAATAAATCCCTTTAACCATTCTTCTGCCTTAGCTCCAGGAACGCATGTTCCTATTTTTATCTGTTTCATACTTATTTTCTCCTTTTCCTTCATAAATATTTATGATTCATACTGTCTATAATCAATCACCTGGTTTGTTTCTGCTGATTGGAAAATAGCTTCCATTAGTTTCATTACACGCATCACCTGGAAGAGCTTAATCTCCGGCTCTGCCCCATCTCTTATAACTGCTGCTACATTCCTATGGAAATCCGCAATATCTCCGGACACATGTGGCAGCTCTTCTTTCACGATTGTATCTTCCCGTCTTGGAGCCATGGTTTTGGTCAGACCTGCTGCTGTCTTTACCGGCACTACTTTCTCTTCGGTTATGCCTGTTTTCCGTATGATCTCACCATTTAACTGCCAGTCCCTGATAACCGCAGTACCGTCTTCACCCAGTACATACCATCTTGGCAGGGAAATATAATTGTTAGTTCCTACTTCAACCAGGACTTCCGTTCCACCTTCAAATGTCAGGATTGTGGTGAACCCATCATCCACTTCCTGATTGGTAATATGGGTAAGTGATGCATATACCGTTTCAATTTTTCTATCTCCGTAAAGATACAGAATCTGATCCAGCAGATGTACACCCCAGTCAAGAACCATTCCGCCACCATGTATTTTTTCTTTTCTCCAGTCGCCCGGAATCCCCCTGGAACCATGCACACGGCTTTCTATCCGGAAGACATGCCCCAGCTTCTGCTCCTCTACAAGCTTTCGTATGATCAGGAAATCATCATCCCAGCGCCTGTTCTGGTGTACTGTCAGGAACTTTCCTGTTTCTTTGGCAACATTTTCCATCTCCTGAAGATCAGAAGATGACAGAGTCACCGGTTTCTCTGATATCACGTTTTTCCCTGCGTGCATAGCACGGATTGCAATCGGCTTATGGCAGTCATTTGGAGTGGCAATCAGCACGACATCAATATCCGGGTCTGATAACATTTCCTCTTCCGAGCCATACACAGAAAAACCTTTTTCTTTTGCTTCTATTCTCTTTTCTTCCTTGATATCATAGATACCACCAATTTCAATTTCCGGTACATTTGACAGGATTTCTGTATGCCATCTGCCCATTCCACCATATCCTATCAGTCCGTAGATTACTTTGTTTTCCCGCATTTTATACCTCCAATTAAGGAACAGCGGCTAATGAACACCATCAGCCGCTGTCTCTTTTACTTACCTAATTCATCGTTGATTTCTTTGAGAATCTGGTCACCGCCCTGATTCTTCCAGTTTTCAACGAAAGTATCGAATTCGCTGATATCTGCTTTTCCCATAATAATCTTTGCAAATGTTTCTTCTTCCATTTTTTTCAGGTTAGCCCATTTTGCCTGCATGGTTTCTGTCTGACCGCTATATGCATTGTAAACCGGTATATATTTATCATTTACCAATGGATTACCGCCAACCAGAAGTGACACAAGTCTCGGAAGATTAATTTTTGCAAGGTCACTGTCCAGATTCCATTTATCTAGGCTGAAATCATCATAAGGTTCCTTTTTCAGTTCAGTAACCGCTTCCATATCATTCTTTAACAATTTGTGCTGTGAGAAATCGACATCATCCATTGTAATCTCTCCTGCAAGATATTTTTCAAGAGTCTCAGTGGATACTTCAATCTCATCTGCATTTTCGTAGACATTCCATAACGGATAAAACTGAGAAACTTCCAATTTAGCACTAGTACCGTCTGCTACCCAATCCTTCCCATATGCAATCAGATAATTAATAATCTTAATAGCAGCCTCCGGATTCTTACAGCTCTTACTTACTACTACATATGTACTTGTAGGATCCGGCATATGAGTATAATATTTTCCGTCCTCAGACAGTGGTGTAAAATATGCTCTCCAGTCTGCTTCGCCTGCCAGTGTGGCATCTGACACCGTATAACCAATCCACCATGGTCCAAAGAAAATTCCGACCTTTCCGGACAAAATAGCTTCCTGGCAATTATTTCTGACAAGCATTTCCGTATCAATCAGCTTATCTGTATACAATTTCTGGATTTTTTCCAGGGCTGTTCTGGTCTCCGGCTGAATTGAACCATACTTTACAGTTCCATCCTCATCCTGCAGCCAGTACTGTGGATAAGACTGGAAGCTGCTGAACAACGGATCCAGTCCAAACTGGTTTCCTCCAATTGCATTCATGTGATCTGTATTGCCTGGTCCAAGAATTCCAATGGTATCAGCTTCTCCGTTGCCATCCGGATCCTGGGTCACGAATGCCTCTGCTACTGCTGCCAGCTCATCCCAGGTTCTTGGAACCTCCAGTCCAAGATTATCCAGCCAGTCCTGACGGATCCACATTTCATTGATGCCGCCAGCTGTGATATTCGGGGCTGGGATTGCCATCATCTCTCCCTTATCATTGGAAATACATTTTTTCAGCTCTTCCCCACCGGATTCCACATATCCTTTCAGTGCATCAGAAGCATAGTCATCAAAATACTGATCAAGCGGCTGGATCATATCATATTTCAGAAGTGCCCTGTACTGTGTCGCATTGACATTCATCAGCTCAGGAATCGTACCGCTTCCGATACACAGGTTCATTTTCTCATCAAAGTCAGATGAGGATGCAATCCAGTCATATACAACCTTGATATTTAAGTCTTCCGATAAAAAATCCAGATATGAATTATTTTCATAGCTCATTCCTTCCGGCAGCTTTGCATTTGGATTCAATGAACCGCCCAGATGGACCGTTACTGTCTCCGGATATTTTGACAGTGGGAGATCTTCCTTGGCTGTTCCTTCTGCCTCACTTACTGCTGTTGTCTGTGTGCTTTCTTCTGATGTTTTGCCGCAGCCTGCCAACGCAGTCGCAGCCAGTGCCGTTGCACTTACAAGTGCGATAATCTGTTTCTGTTTCATACCTCTTCCTCCTTTTTTATCCTTTTACTGATCCAAGTGTAATACCATCTACAAAATATCTTTGCAGGAATGGATATACAATTAGTACCGGTATCATAGCTATAAATATCTTTGCTGCATCCAATGAGAGATTATTTAATTTCATCGCCTGTGCAATCTGTTCTACGTTCATTGTAGAATAATCCAGTGTTACAACCATCTGCTGGATATAGGTCTGCAGTGGGTAACTGCTTTGTCTTGTACTCAGGACCATTCCCTGGAAGAATTCATTCCAGTACATGACCATGGTAAAAAGTGCAATGGTTGCCACCATCGGTTTTGCCAGCGGTATGTATATGGATATCAGATTTCTCCACGGTCCGCCGCCATCAACAAAACATGCTTCTTCCAACTCTGATGGAAGATTTTTAAAAAAGTTCACTGCAAGGATTACATTAAACACCTGTAGTCCTGTTCCCAGCACCAGTCCCCAGATACTGTCCATCAGATGGTAGCTTCTCATAGTGATATACCATGGAACAGTACCACCGTTGAATAACATACAAAATACAAGAATCCACATGAAGATTTCTTTATGGGGGAACTGCTTTTTCGTTCTTGACAATGGGAACGCTGCCATAAGAACACATACCATGCTGACAGCAGTACCCAGTACTACTCTTTTTATAGATATCAGGAACGAACCAAAAAATGCACCTTCTCCCAAAATCTTCTGGTAGGAGAGCAGATTGAAGCCAACCGGCCAGAAAGCAACTTTTCCTGCATTAACGGCTTCCCTGCTGCTCAAGGATACACAGAGGACATACCATACAGGCATAATACAGATCAACGTAACTATAACAAGGAACACCACATTCAAAACATCGAAAATCTTGGATCCGAGGCTTTTATTCTCAATCATAGATATCCCTCCTAAAACAGTTTATAACCGGTAAATTTATCTGCAAGCCAGTAACCCAGGGCAATCAATATGACACTAATCACAGACTTGAATAATCCGACTGCTGTTGCCAGAGAATACTGCAGATTCTGTAAACCAGCCCTGTATACCCATGTATCAATAATATCTCCTGTTGAATATACCAATGGGTTATACAGATTATAAATCTGGTCAAATCCTGCATTTAATATATTGCCAAGAGACAGGATAGCCAGAAGTGCTACTGTCGTCCTTATACCCGGCAGCGTCACATGCCATATCCTCTTAAACCTGCCGGCACCATCTACTGCTGCCGCTTCATACAATGATTTATCAACACCCAGGATAGCAGCAAGATAAACTACTGTATTATAACCGAACCCTTTCCAGATGTCCGTACCAATCACCAACGGCTGGAACAGCTTTGCTTCCCCGAAGAAATTGACCGGATCGCCGCCAAACAGCTGTATCAGCTGATTTATCGGTCCTGTATAACCGAAAATGTTCAGCACGATCTTTGCAAGAATAACCCAGGACAGAAAATACGGTAAGTATACGATTGTCTGAATCGGACGCTTCAGTCTTTTCAATGCCAGTTCATTTAATAATAATGCAAAGATCAGCGGGAAAATAATATTTCCAATGATCTTACCCACAGCAATAGTGACTGTATTCCGCAAAACCTGCGCAATGTCACTCATCTGAAACATATACTCAAAATTAGCCAGACCAACAAATTTGGAATGCAGGATGCCCTGTCCCGGATTATAATCCTGAAAAGCCATCACGACTCCAAACATAGGCACGATACTGAAAAAGAACAGCCACAGGAAAGCCGGTACCAGCATTATGTAATAATGTTTCACAAACCTTTTAATGTACATGAGTAAACCTCCCTTCTTTTATAGACAGTTTATCCTGTAATCATATTTTTCACTAGACGATATTGTTTCTGATTTTACAGTCTTTTTTTTAAATTTAAAAAAATGTCCGAATCAAATCGAACATTTTTTAACCCTGTTTGCATATTCTGTTGGTGTGCATCCATATTCTTTTGTAAACACTTTTGTAAAATAATAATAATTGTCATATCCCAGATCTGATGCAATCTGTGTGATATTTTCAGTTCCTTTTTCCATTTTACATGCCGCCGCATGCATTTTTCTGCTGATCACATAGTTATGAAAGGTATCACCGGTCATTTCTTTAAATCTCGTGCTGAAATAGCTTCTGCTCATTCCAATCTCCGCCGCAGCATCTTCCGACTTCAGGTTATCTTCTACATGTTCTTCTATGTATAGGATGATCCTTGCAAAGCTATAGATATCATTTGCTTTTTCTGTCTGCAGGCACGTCCGATACAGCTCATCCTTCCATTTTTTTACCCATGCCAGCATATCATTTACGGAGGATAGCGTCGGAAATTCATACTCTTCCCCTGTGATCTCCTGAATGTGGTGGAGGCTCTTTACCAAAATCCTTTCGGCAGTGCGAAGCTCCACTTCCCCTGTCATTTCACACAACCTGCCAAACTCGTTATCATCATATATCCATCTGGTGTTCATCCATGCATTTTCCAGCTTTTTGCGTAATCCGTGATCCTCCTGCCTTTTTTCCTTTTTTAACAGATTATCCTTATATTTTCTATCCACCCGCTCCAGTATCTGGTCACAGTCATCCCCATCAAAGCTTATCTTAGATATGTAATCCAGTGCTCCCAGTCTCATGGCTTTCTGTGCATAACGGAAATCTTCATGTACTGAAAAGATCACAAATTTCACATCCGGATATTCTGTTCTGCATCTTTCCATCAGCTCAATCCCATCTATCTCCGGCATATCTATGTCCGTGAACACAACATCTACCATGTTATCCTTCAGAAATTTCAGTGCTTTACTCCCATTCTGGACATCGCCCACAACTTCAAATCCATATTTTTCCCAGTTCATTATGGATATCAGACCTTTCCTGGCCAGTTTATCATCATCAACAACTAATACTCTCATTCCCTCATACCCTCTTATTCTATACCGGTATCTGTCACTTTAGCTTTATCCCGTAGCTCTTCCTGAACCGGGATCAGAATTGTAATCTTGGTTCCACATCCTTTTTTGCAATTTACGAACAGATTCGTCTGTCCTTCATAGAATGAATCCAGCATTGCCTTTACATACCGCAGACCAATCCCTCTGTTCCCATTCTGCATTTTCTGCAGATCATAATCAAAAGGTGCATTGATCTGATCAATCTCCTCTCTGGTCAGTCCGTTACCGCTGTCTGCTATGGTGATTGCCGCTAATCCCCGCCTATTATCTTCAAAGATCCGTATTGTTATTTTCTCATCCTTTCCTAGTCCATACTGTATCGCATTTTCCACCAGAGGCTGAAGCAGCATCCGCACCGTTGGCTGTTCCAGATAACTGCCTTCCTCCACATTCATTTCTATCACAAAATCATATCGCATCTGCTGGAGTGCGATATATTCTTTCACAATATCAATCTCTGTCCGGAGTGTTGTCTGCATTCCCTCTTTTCCCAGATTGTACGACAGCAGCTTCTTTAATCTCTGCACAAATTCCGTAATGTTATCCTGATGGCTCATCCTTGCCATCCACTGGATAGAGTTTAAAGTATTGAGCAGAAAATGTGGATTAATCTGGAACAGGAGCTTCTCATATTCTATCCGCTGGATATTTTTTTCTTTTTCCACAACGTTATCAATAAGATTCCTGATCTGGTCCTTCATCTTCTCCACTTCATGCATCAGGTCATCAAATTCCTTGATATCATACTCCTGCTTTACCATCTGCAGGGAGCCTCCTCCAATCTGAAGCAGCTGTTCCTGGAACTGATTGAGCGGCTTACATATTAACCGGTAGAGGTAAATGACAGAGCCGGAGAAAACACAGAACGATACAAGGATGATAACCAGCAGCTTCAGCCTCCACATATTCATTTCTTTCTGATATGTATTCTCCGGCAGCGCAATGGCATTCGCATATCCTATCTCACTGCGGTATACCATGACCATATATCCTTCCTGGCATGTCACCGCATACTCTTCTTTTTCCGGCAATTTGGACAGGAGCTGCTGCCCCCGGATAATCACCGGGTTATTACTGTACTGCACAATACCATTTTCATCCAGCTCCATATAAGTATATGTCCAGTTTTCTTTGTTTAACCTTTCCGCAACACTCATATCCGGCTCTATCTCTGCATAAATATCCATTTTCTGCCTGTTGCTGAAGGAAACCCTCCGCTTTACCGATATCACCGGTCTTTCCCCGATTCCCAGGCAGGATGAATGCATAGCCTGGATTGTATTTCCAATATTTTCAGTTACATTAGGGATAGTCTGATATACTTGATCCAGATTCCTGGCATTGATATTTCTGATCAATTCACTTTGCTCTTCCAGGTCATAATAAGTAACACCGAGCAGCTTTGTATTCACATATCCGAGCTTTACCAGTTCTTCTCTGAGTGATTTCTGTCCCTTATATTTGTCAAAATTATCCTCAGCACTTAAATAAGACTCTACCACGTTTCCAATAAGTCCGCTAGGACTCATCTGGTTGACAATACTGATCATGTCATAATAAGCACTATCCATCTCCCGCGTTATCTGTCCCAGATATATCTGCATGCTTTCCTGAATACTGTCATTCCGTATCATTCGGATTGTCATATATGACACAATCACCACTGCAAGGATACTTGACATCGTACTGATCAGCATAACAACCATCATCTTTTTCCTAAGTGTCTGTTTCCCTCTCTTTTCTCTTCCCATACCGGCTTCCCCACTCATATCTTGCACTATTTGTTATTTTAAAGCATACATACTTTTTATCGGATGTCAACTGTTTATGAAATGTCTTTTTTACTAAAAAGTCAGGGAGCTTTCTGTAAAATACTGTCATTGTAATAGACGATATCTGTAATCCAATTCCCAGCTGTCTCTTTATTTGTAACTATTCAGAGCCATGCAAATTAAGGCAGAATATGCTTGTTTACAAGCATATTTGACTCAATTTATATGGCGAAGTAACCACATGCGCAAAACCGCATATAAAAACAACAGTGTCCTACTTGAGAAACACTGTTGTAAATTTTCCCGATCAAAAACGTTTGACAGCCCGCTAAATATTTTTCTTTAATATTCCGTAACTACTCAGATCCCCTACATATTCTCCATTATTATAAACAAACGGTCCGGCTTCTGCAGCTTCTCCGAAATATTCCGGTCTTAATGACATGATTTCGAGCAGCTCATCCATAGTGTTCACCCTTGTTGCCTGATATGGTTGTTCAAAGGCAATCTTTTCTACAAATAAATAGTGATCACTGCACTTTATCAGTACCCCTGTATGTCCTACGAAAACAACGTCAGAATAAGGATCATATATTACTATGCTCAGAAGAGACATGTTATCACTATCTATCCTGAATCCATACTTGTCCCAGCTATCAGAAAACACAGTTTCCGGGTGTTTATCATCCGTTACGCTTTTTTCACCATATAGTGTAGTAAATATATCTCTGTCTTCTTTTATGGTCTCATATCTTCCTACATTATCTATCGCTTCTGTATCAAACATTAAATAAGTACCCTCGTACTCTTCTTCCGTTGATTCTGCTGACAGTACCTCATCCAGCAGAAGAAAGGCTGTCATTCTGCAGTCAGCATCTGAATAGTCATGCTCTTTCTCCCAGCCATCCATGCATTTACCTACATCTGCTTTCAGCTTATACGGATCTGACCAGGTGTCTTCAAGCATTGCATTTTTGCCGGCAGTATCAGCAAAATCGGTTGCCCATTCCTGAAATATATCTACATGGGAAGCTCCCGCAGATTTCAGCTCCTTAGATACCTCTTCAATGGTATTGCTGCCTCCCATGTACGTTGCAGCCGGTATCTTTTGCCCATGCCCTGTCTGAGTGCCCATACAGGCATTCAGCAACATGGACGGAAGCAAAATAACAGCAAATATTTTAATTGCCGTCTGCGTATTATTTTGTCTTTTCAACAGAGATTACCTCTCCCTCAAATGGGTCTACCTCAGAAACTGTTCCTGTATATTTTACAGTCACGGTATCACCGTTGCTGACATTCTCCAGGCCTTCCGGCTTTTCTTCAAAAGTAAAGCCATATGAAGTGCCATTCTTATCTGTAACAACAAACATGAAATCTTTTATCTCATCTATCGTTCCTGTCAATTCTTTTCCCTCTGCTGTTTCTTCCTGTTTCACGGACTCACTGCTATTATTTGTCTGTCCGCAGCCTCCTATCAGTCCGGCACTAAGCATTAAACCCATTAAAACCGTGATTAATTTCTTCTTCATTATCAATATACCTCTTTCCCATATATTCTTAATACTTCCTCTTCAAAATACCTTACTATTTTATTTGTGTAAATAGTATGCTCCTAAAATTAAAGAAATATTTATTATTTTACCAACATGTCATATTGAACTTGCACATCAGCAGCTTTCTTTAATACAGATCCTAATGAAACACCCTCCTTAGACAAATTCTGAATTAAAAATGCACCCACAAACTTCAAATGCAAAATACACTATACAATGGCACTGACTTTATCCCCTTTACCATTCCAAAATTTCTTGTTGAAATTCTCATTGCATAAACCGGATCATATTTTTCCATATAAACCATCATACTTTTAGCTTTCACATGATTTCCTGCCTTACATTCAACTGGAATTACATGACTGTCTTTTTGTATCAGAAAGTCTACTTCCGCAGTATTATCCGATTCCCAATAATGAAGATCATAGCCTTTCGTTTTCAATGCAATTGCAACATAATTCTCTGTCAGTATGCCACGAAAGTGCTCTGTTTCCTTACCCCTCAACGCTTCAAGCGTCATTCCCATTCTGGCAGACATAATACCCATATCGCTATAATATAATTTGAATGCACTCACATCCTGATATGCCACAACCGGATAAAATCCCTGACTACATTTCATACACTTATTTACAATTCCAGCCCGAATCAACCAGTCAATCGCATCTCCGTATTGAGATGCTCTTGCACCTGATTTTATCAACTTATACTGGAATTTTTTTGCATCTTTTGCCAACTGAGCCGGAAGGGAATCATATGCTTCAAAAATGCGTATCGTATCTGACTTATCAGCATATTTGGTCATATCCGCAATATAGGAATTTAATAACATCTGTCTGATTTCTGTCTGCTCTATAGGACTGTCTTTTGCAAGATCAGCCTTTACTGCTGCCGGCATCCCACCTACGATACAATAATGATAAAATTCCTGCATAGCCTCTTCATGAAGTATCTCATCCAACGGTTGATTATTTTCATAATGTTCCCGGATTGTATCTGCAAGCATCTGTTTTCCCTTTGCCCACAATACCTCTTCCAGATCCATTGGGTACATGGTCAGCATCTGAACTTTCCCCACTGGAAATGAATATTTTTCGCGGTTCACTGCCACGCCAAGCAGACTTCCTGCTGCCATTACATGATATTCAGGAGCTTCTTCTGAAAAATATTTTAACGAAGTTAAAGCTCTTTCACACATCTGAATTTCATCAAAAATAATAAGTGTATTTTCAGGTACAATCTTTGACTGATAATATTTTTCTAAAACAGATATAACATGATCTGCATGAATGTCTGTTTCAAAATATTTTCCAATCCTTTCGTCTGTTTCAAAATTTACATAGATAGTATTCTTGTAATACAATGCTCCAAACTCACGCATCTCAAATGTTTTTCCAACCTGACGTGCACCATAAATAAGCAAGGGCATTCTTCCGCTTAACATATTTTTCCACTCATATAACTTAAACGTTATTTTACGTTTCATGTGTATACATTCCCTTCCTTTAAAATATTTTAATATGTTCTAATGCATTATATTACATTTTTTTATATGAATCAATGTATCTTTTAACATCAAATATAAATTTGTACCAGACCATGAGTATATATTTATAATGATATGACCATTTTTCAGTTTGAAAAATTCCTATTTACCAGTTGCTTTTTATAATTCCAATGAATCTACATTCAATAAAAAATCATATACATTCATGATTAAAATACCCTGATCATTATAAAAAGGTTTGGGTGTATTAGATGTAATTACCATCTTCTTAAATGAATCATTTATTTTTAAAAAAGGGCGAATTTCCTGTGCCATTTTCGCTTCCGTCTCCAGCATATACGCTGACTGGATATAATACTTTTTAGAACCCTTATTGCAGATAAAATCGACTTCCAGTTGCTTTTTTACCGGTTTTGCCTCCTCTCTCTTCTCAACAACAGTCAGATTCCCAACATCCACATGAAAGCCTCTCATTCTTAATTCATTGTAAATTACATTCTCCATAGAATGTGTCACTTCCATTTGTCTATAATGAATTCTTGAATTTCTTAGTCCCATGTCCATAAAATAGTACTTCAATGGCGTACCGATATAAGATTTTCCTTTAATATCATATCGATTCGCCTCTTCAATTAAAAAAGCATCCTCCAAATATTCAATATATTTCGTAATAGTAGTTGCGGTAATCTTTGAATTATTTACACTTTTAAATGTTTTCTGAAGTTTGTTAGGATTCGTCAAAGCACCAATTACGGATGCCAAAACATCAAGCAGCGATTCCATTTCTCCGACATTTCTGATTTTGTTTCGCTTCACAATATCGCTAATATATGTTTCATGAAAAAGATTATCCAGAAGCGTCATTTTTTGCTCATCCGTTTCAGCTAATACCACCAAGGGAATACCACCATAAGTAATATATTCGTTCCATCCATCATATTTGTTTCCATCGTAGCAACTCATAAATTCAGAAAAACTCAAAGGGTACATATGAACCTCATCCCCTCTGCCCCCAAATTCAGTTGCTATATCTCTGGATAAAAACTTTGCATTGCTCCCCGTTACAAACACATCACAATTCTTCTTATCCGCTAAATCATTAAGTACACTCACAAATTCATCCAGCAACTGTACTTCATCTAAAAGGAAGTAATATTTTTCATCATCTTGAATCTGTTCCTTTGCCCAAGGATAAAAGATTTTCGGGTCTTGATATTCTATATTGTCAAATAAATCAAATGCCATTTCAATGATGTGTTTTTCATCCACTCTATTTTCAAGCAAATGATTTTTAAACAATGTTCGCAATAAATAAGATTTTCCACATCTTCTTATTCCTGTTACAATTTTTATCAGACCATTTCCTTCACGCTTTATAAGTTGTTCTAAATAATAATCTCTTTTACCATAATGCTTTCTGTCCTAAAAGATATTTTGGTTAATTTTTATCAAAATATCTTTTGGTCGATTGAAGCATTATCATGTTATATAAACACAAAAAAACAGCAGGTAGTCTTGTTATATGACCACCTGCCTGTTACCTGTTCTGATATTATTTTCTGTATATCATCAATTCATCAAACTGTTAAGGAAACAATCGGAGTTGGTGTAAACGAAAAAGCAGCCTTGAGTTCTGATAAAAACTGCCCTTTCGTTTACATCAATTTCGATTTTACCTTGGTGAACAAAGTCGCGTCCCTTTAGCCGATAGCTATGGGGATTCAATCGTTGCTCTTTTCCTTAAGTTTATCATACCGGATGTTTTGGTAAAAGTTTTTTTATTCAAGAAATCAATTTCAGGCATGACAAACAAACCTCCTATGCGGAAGTCATTTATTCTATGCAATTGTAGATTTTAACATCTCATATGTGCACGAAAAGAAGAACTGTATTTATCTTTGCGGGGTGATACCATATTCCCTCCGCAAGAAGAACATTTGCATACATCAATGTGATACAAAACCTTTATCATTTCTACTGCATTTAGATTTTTTAATGTAGAAATGTATTTCTTACATCCAAGCAGGTTTCTGCAGTGAGTTATCTTTTTTCTCTTGTTTCTACATGATAGCAGACCATAGTGCCGGATTCTGACAAATCGTTTGGGAGGAACATGCATCATGAATCGACGGATGAATTCTTCTCCTGAAATTGTTTTCTCTTTCCAGCAGCCTTCGTTTTTATAGTCTTTTACTACATATGTAACTGTCGTATCTGTCATGGATTTGATTCGATGATTACTGATTGCTATCCTGTGGGTATATTTTCCAAGATAATTGATAACCGACTGTGCACCATTGAAAGTTTCTTTACAGTAAGTGACCCAGTTCTTTTCATAACACTTATCAAGAAGTTCTTTAAAACGATAGCTGTTCTGATATTTCTCTGCTGTACCATGAAATTTAAGCTTAGAATCATTCCACAGGCTTTTTAACTCATCCAGATATTTTCCACGGAACACTTTCGAGATAACACCATATGGGAGAAAAAATTTTCCACCTGTCTCTTTCCATTTATTTTCATCATCAAGCCCACCTCCAAGAACAATGGTATGAATATGAGGATGATAATTCATTGCAGAACCCCAGGTATGAAGAATGCAGATATACCCTATATTAGCTCCCAGGTACTTTGCGTCTTTTGCCAATTCATTCAAGGTTGCTGAGGCAGCATGATACAGTGCATCATACAACAGCTTCTGGTTGCTGTAAATGATGGAATTCAATTCCTCAGGAACTGTGAATACTACATGATAATAGGGTGCATCAAGTACGTTCTCTTTTTGTGCATCAATCCATTTCTCTTTCGGAAACTCCTGGCACATGGGACAGCATCTGCTTCTGCAGGAGTTATTATGAATGCTGATACATCCGCAGTCCTCACAAACACTGATGTTTACACCAAAAGCGCCTGTTTTACAGTTCATGATATGATAAGCTGTTTTTCTATGATGAGCAGGAGGGCTATTCCTCTTTTCATAAGAAGGATAAAACCGTTCAAATACATCTTGTATCGTACATGATTTCTCCATAATCATTCACCGCCCATCTCATCAAATGGACTCCTAATTCCAAGCAGAGTTTTATTGCTTACATGCAGATAAACCTCTGTTGATTTTGGATCACGATGTCCCAGAAGCGCTTGAATATATTTTACATCACAGCCGGATTCAAACAGATGACTTGCAAAGCTGTGACGTAAACAATGCGTGGAGACGTGTTTCTGAATGCCTGCTCTTTTGGCACTTTCACGAAAAAACTGAATGACACTATCTTTTGTAAGATAATCCCCTGTCCATGAACTTGGGAACAAAATCCCTCTTGGTCTGCCACATTGAAACCAGTATTCTGTCAATATTTCGAGCGTCCGGTCTGCAAGCAAAGTATAACGATCAGAGCGACTTTTCCCATCACGGATGTGTATGGTTTTTTTCGTGCGTGAAATATCATCATAATGAAGATGTGTGACTTCTGAAACACGAAGTCCGCCTGAATACATAGTAGCAATCATAGCTTTGTGCTTCAGATTTGGCGTAGCATCAAGAATAGCTGATATTTCTGTTTTTGTAAGCACCGTTGGTAACTTTCTGTCCCTTTTCATACGAGGTATGTCATCATCATCCCAATTCTTCTTCAATATTTTTTTGTAAAAGAAGCGGATTCCTGAATGGTAGTGATTGTATGTTTCTGGTGAAATCCCGGAAAGTTTCTTTTCAGTTAGGAATATATCAACATCGTCAGTTGTTAATGCATCTATATCCTTGGCTGTGTGGTTCAAAAAATGAGCAACACTGGTACAGTATGCATGAATCGTGGAATCCTTGAGATTCCGTTTATTCGCAGCAGATCGAATCTGATTAAAAATTTCTTCGTACATAATAAAATCCTCCATGTAAAATCAGTAGTTAATGAAAAACCCTGCTTACATGGAGGTGCATTAGCATAATAAAACCGCTTGTCAGAAAA
>ERZ824600.2806-NODE-2806-length-17687-cov-12.837625_pt1 | contig 17687 bp, 15 predicted proteins | sample MGYA00519933_ERZ824600 | MGnify/ENA primary metagenome ERZ824600 (study PRJEB31778, sample SAMEA3449178) | human gut metagenome | biome: human gut; feature: human-associated habitat; material: faeces | place: United Kingdom | collected 2010/2012 ... | reverse complement strand
TTCTGGCAAACAAAATACTGCTTTTTAACGATAAGATCACCCATGTCAGCAAGCGAACCACCCGGGAAAAGCTGCTATCCTACCTGTCTGCCGAATCCATCCGGCAGTCCTCCCTTTCCTTTGACATTCCTTTTGACCGTCAGCAGCTGGCGGATTTTCTCTGCGTGGAACGCGCCGCCATGTCGGCAGAACTTTCCAAGCTGCAAAAGGAAGGGCTGTTGGTCACCAAACGGAATCATTTTCAATTGTTGACCCGCTGACAGCCTGGCACATTGCCTGCAAGCACCGGCTCCCTTGCGAAAACCGGTGCTTTTTGCAGTTGCACTTTCCCCGGGAGATTATTATACTTATAAAAAAGGCCGGGTGCTGCAAGGACAGGAGGGAAAGCGTATGGTACGGAACAAAACCGCGCAGGGCGGTATATCCCTGCGCCGCAAGGTCACGGCATGGCTTGCCGCAATTTTGCTGGTCACCATGCTTTCTACCGGCATTGCTACCATGGCAGGTCAGTGGACGGTACGCTCCTTTGATACGCTGCTGGCCGACAACGCCGTCTGCTACACGGTGCAAAACGCCCTCAAGGACGAAGCACAGGCCTTTGCACGCTATGTGCGTCAGCCTACTTCTGAAACGGAACAGGCCTATACCGCCGCATGCACCGCTGCCGAGCAGAGCCTTGCGGCCCTGCCCTTCGATTATGCCCGCATCGGCGAGGAGCGCTATGCCCGCACATGGAACCTTTTGCAAGGGTATGCGGGGTACCGGCAGGAGCGGGATGCTTTTTTGCAGCTTTCGCCCTCGGCAGATACCTATATTGAACAGATGTACCATGTGATGGCGCTGCAGGACTACCTTGCCGAGTATGCGCTGCGGCTGACACAGGCCACGCTGGAACAGGAAAACGCCCTTTACAGCAGCACGGCGGCTCACATCCGGCATCTGCCGTGGCTGTATCTGGGGCTGTTCCTGACGGCAGCCGCGCTGATGCTGCTGCTCATCCGGGTGCTGAGCCGCGCGGTGGTGCGTCCGCTGCTGCGGCTGGCACAGGCCTCCCGCAGCATTGCCGAGGGGGATCTTTCAAGCCCGGATCTTCCGGTGAAAAGCAGCGACGAAGTGGGGCGGCTGACGGGAACCTTCAACCAGATGAAGCACGCCATGGCGCAGCAACTGACCACCCAGCAGGCTTTGCACCGGGAAGAGGTGCGGAACCTTGCACTGGAAAAAGATCTGGAACACACCCGGCTGGAAGTGCTCAAAAGTCAGGTGAATCCGCATTTTTTGTTCAACACCCTGAACATGATCTCCTGCATGGCGCGGCTGGAGGATGCTTCCACCACCGACCAGATGATCGTGCATCTGGGCAGTTTGTTCCGGCACAACCTGCGCACCAAGCGTCAGCAGATCACGCTGGAAGAGGAACTGGACGGGCTGGAGGACTACATTTATTTGCAGCAGATGCGGTTCGATGGACGCATTGCCGTAGAAAAAAGCATTCGGGTGCAGCCTGCGGCGGTTTTGGTGCCGTCCTTTATGCTGCAGCCGGTGGTGGAAAACGCTTACTCGCATGGGCTCAAGTCCTGCGAGGAAGGCGGACGCATCCTGCTGCGGGCATGGATGCAGGGCAAGGTGCTGGTGCTCACGGTCGCGGACAACGGCAGGGGAATGACCCCAGAGGAACTGGACGCTGTGCAAGCAAAACTTGCGCAGAGCGAACAGACCGGCCGCAGCATTGGCCTTGGCAACATTTCCCGCCGTATCGGGATGCTGTATCCGGGCGGAAAAATGCAGATATACAGCCGCGCAGGTCACGGTACTGTGGTGCGGTTTGAGCTCCCGCAGACGCAGCAACCGGAAGAAAAGGAGGAGACGCTCTCGTGAAGTGCAAATTGCTGGTGGCAGAGGATGAATTGATCGAGCGCAAGGTGCTGTGCCGGACTTTGCAGAAGTATCTGGGAGATCTGATCTGCCTGTATGAAGCAAAAAACGGCAGAGAGGCTCTGGAAATTTTTGCCCGCGAAGCGCCGCAGGTGGCTGTGCTGGACATTGAAATGCCGGGTCTCACCGGGCTGGAGGTGGCGCGCAAGATCCGAGAAACAGACAGAAATTGCGCCATCCTGTTCCTGACTGGCTTTGATAAGTTCGACTATGCACGGCAGGCAATCTCTGTACGGGCGATGGACTATCTGCTCAAGCCTTACAACGAGCAGGAACTGGTATTCGCGGTGGAGGATGCCATCCGGCAGGTGTCGGTGCCGCTGCCTGCCCGCCCGGCACAGCCCCCTGCGCCTGAACAGCCTGTCCGCCGGGAAGAGGACGAGGATATGCGTACCGCCATCATCCGTGCCGAGATCAGCCGCTTCATCAATGCCCACTATAGGGAGGATATCTCCATGCAGGATGCCGCCGCTGCGCTGCGCTACTCGGACGCCTACTTCTGTAAGTTGTTCAAGCAGTGCTTTAAGGTAAACTTTTCGGCCTACCTGAACGAATATCGGGTGAACAAGGCGTGCCAGCTGATTTTGGACCCGCGCCTGAGCCTGAAGGATATCGGCGCTGCTGTGGGTTACAGCGACGCCAACTATTTTACAAGGGTGTTCAAGCGCCTGACCGGCCAGACCCCTTCGGAATACCGCATAGCCGCAGCGGAAAAAGCGGCACAAGGATAAATCGGATCCCAAAGAAGCACTCGTTCTTTCCTGCCTGTCAGCAGGAGAGGAACGGGTGCTTTTTTATTTTTGCCAGTTTCTTTCGTCCAAAAAACACAAAAATTGTACTTGGATACAACAAAGATAAAATCGTGCTGCGTTTCACAAAATAATCCGGTTTCGCAAAAATGAACGAGTTGTTAAAATAAAATCATAGAAAAAATGCGAAAAGAGAGGATGCCATTCATGAAGAGAAGAACGTTTCTGTCGCTGATGGGCGCGGCGGCACTGACCAGCAGCATGATGCTTACCGGCTGCGGTGCCGGCACCGGTGATGACCGCAAGATCGTGCGCATCGGCCATGTGCAGTCCCAGACCCACCCGGATCATCTGGGACTGGAAGCCTTTGCCAACTACATCAACGAGAAGCTGGGCGACAAGTACCGCGTGGAGGTGTACCCCAGCGAGTTGCTGGGCTCCCAGACCGAAATGGTGCAGCTGACCCAGACCGGTGCCATCGACTTTGTGGTGGCGTCCACTGCCATCATGGAGACCTTCAGTGCCAAATACCAAATCTTCAACCTGCCTTACCTGTTCTCCAGCGTAGAAGCCTACCACGAGGCGATGGACGACCCCGAGGTGACGGACCCCATTTTCAAGACTACCTCCAAGGCCGGTCTGGAAACGGTGGCATGGCTGGATGCCGGTACCCGCAACTTCTACACCATCAAGACCCCCATCAACCAGCCCTCCGACCTGAAGGGTCTGAAGATCCGCGTGCAGCAGTCGCCCACCAACGTGGAAATGATGCGTCTGCTGGGCGGCACGGCGACCCCCATGGGCTTCGGCGATGTGTACACCGCACTGCAGGCCGGTATTCTGGATGGTGCCGAGAACAACGAGCTGGCACTGACTGATAACGGTCACGGCGATATCTGCAAGTATTACTCTTACGATATGCACCAGATGGTGCCGGATCTGCTGGTGGCAAACTACGCTTTCCTGAACGAGCTCAGCGACGAGGAGCGTGCGATCTTTGAAGAGGGCTTCCAGATCGTGAAGCGCACCGAGCAGGATGCTTGGGAGGATGCTGTGGCTGAGGCGAAAGATAAGGCCGAGAATGAGCAGCACGTCAACTTTATTTACCCGGACACTGCACCGTTTCAGGAGGCTATGGCCCCCCTGCACGATTCCGTGCTGGCAGCAAACCCGGAATTGCAGCCCATTTATGACCTGATCCAGCAGCACAACGCTGCCCATACTGCGGACTGAGGAGGAGCATCATGGAAAAACTGAGAAATACCCTGAACAAGGTGCTCAACCTGCTGGCAGGTCTGAGCATGACAGTCATGGTGGTGCTGACCACCTATCAGGTCATCGTACGTTATATCTTCAACTCTCCCTCCACATGGTCGGAGGAACTGGTGGGTTATCTGTTCGGCTGGAGCACCATGCTGGGTGCCACCATCGTTTCCGGCGAGCGCGGCCACATGAACATCCCCGTGCTGGTGGACCGGTTCAACCCCACCATGCGCAAGGCGTTCCACATCTTTGCTGAGGTCATCGCCTTCCTCTTCTCTGCGACCATTCTGGTGTTCGGCGGTTTTCAGGTGTCCCAGCTGGCTATGGGACAGCAGACCTCCTCGCTGGGCGTTGCCGTGGGCGTGTTCTACTGGGTCATGCCCATCTGCGGCGTGATAATTCTGGTGTATTCCGTGCTGAACATTATCGGCATCGCCAACGGCTCCATCTGTCTGGATACCCCGGAGGATGCAGACTTTGCAAAGGTGGAAGCCGAAATGGCTGCCGATGCCGACAAGGAAAATAAGGAGGACTAAGCTGTGGCAATTCAAGCGTTACTCGTAATTCTGGCAGTGCTGCTGGTGCTGCTGTTCCTCGGCGTGCCCATCTCGTACGCCATTGCAGTCTCTTCCCTGACTGCCATCCTTTCTTCCATTGACCTGAATGTGGCCGTGCTGACCGCTGCCCAGCGCACCTTTGTGGGCATGAGCAAGTTCAGCCTGACCGCCATCCCGTTCTTTATTCTGGCCGGCAACATCATGAATCAGGGCGGCATCGCCAAGCGTCTGGTGGATTTCGTCATGGCCATTCTGGGCAAGATGCCCGGCGCACTGCTGGTGACCAACATCGGCACCAACGCCCTGTTCGGTGCCATCTCCGGCTCTGCATCTGCTGCGGCTGCTGCTGTTGGCTCCATGATCCGCGACGGTGCCGACGAGCAGGGCTACGACCCCGCCGTGACCGCTGCCACCAACGCCGCTTCCTCCTGCTCCGGTTTGCTGATCCCGCCGTCCAACGCCTTGATCACCTACTCGCTGGCATCCGGCGGCACCTCTGTGGCTGCGCTGTTCATGGCCGGTTACATTCCGGGCATCATCTGGGCGCTGTGCTGCTGCGTGGTGGGCGTGCTGCTGGCGGTCAAGCTGGGCTATAAAGGCACCCCCGGCAAGTTTGACTGGAAAAATCTCGGCGTCTGCACCCTGCGCGCCCTGCCTTCGCTCTCCCTGATCATCGTGGTCATCGGCGGCATCATCGGCGGTGTGTTCTCTGCCACCGAAGGCTCTGCCATCGCGGTCGTCTATGCGCTGGTGCTGGCTTTCTGCTACCGCTCCATCAACCTGAAGAGCCTGTGGAAGATCATCGTGGACTCTGCCAAGATGTCCGGCATGGTGGTGTTCCTTGTGGGCGTTTCCAACATTCTGGGCTGGGTCATGGCCTTTTTGCAGATCCCGGATGCTGTGGCGGCAGCCCTGCTGAGCCTGACCAGCAACAAGTACATCATCCTGCTCATCATGAACGTGATCCTGCTGGTGTCCGGCACCTTTATGGATGTGACCCCGGCCATCCTCATCTTCACCCCGCTGTTCCTGCCCATCTGCCAGAGCTTTGGCATGAGCACCATCCAGTTCGGTCTGATCCTCGTGTATAACCTGTGCATCGGCAACATCACCCCGCCTGTGGGCAACGCACTGTTCGTGGGCATCAAGGTGGGCCGCACCTCGCTTTCCAAGGTCATGCCGTACATGCTTATGTACTATGTGGCCATCATCGGCGGCCTGCTGCTGGTCACCTTTATCCCGGCAGTGTCTATCGCACTGCCGCAGGCAATGGGCCTGATGTAACTGAGACATTCCATTCTTCTCCTAAAAAAGGCGGTACCTGCTTTGCGGCGGGTACTGCCTTTTCCTGTCTCTTGCACAAAGGCAGTCTTGTGCGCTATACTATCTGCAAAGGGAGGGAGACACCATGCGCAGACGGACTTTTTTAGCCGGGCTGGGCTTTGCGGCTTTACAGCTGGCAGGCTGTGCCGCAAAGCTGCAGACCACACCGGACTATGTGCTGACCTATGCCGACAACCAGCCCGCCGGATACCCCACCACGCAGGGCGCACAGTATTTTGCGGACCTTGTGCAGCAGCAGACCGGGGGCAAGGTGGTCATTCAGGTCAAAGCGAACGGCGAGTACGGCTCAGAGCAGCAAGTGTGGGAGCAGCTTGCCATTGGCGGCGTAGATTTTGCCCGTGTGTCACTCTCGGTGGCCACGGACGATCTGCCCCGGCTCAACGTGCTGCTGCTACCGTATCTCTACCGGGATGCCGACCACATGTGGCGCGTGCTGGACGGCAGCATCGGGGCTGAGTTTTTGCAGGACTTTACCGCACAGGGACGGGTAGGCCTGAGTTGGTACGACGCGGGTGCCCGCTCGTTTTATGCCCGTCAGCCGGTGCGCAGCCTGAACGATTTACAGGGCAAGACCATCCGCGTGCAGAACTCGCAGATCGTGATCGACATGATCCGCCTGCTGGGTGCAGTGCCGGAGACCACGGCGTACAGCGATGTGTACTCGGCGCTTGAGACCGGGCAGATCGATGCCGCCGAAAACAACTGGCCGGCCTACTATTCCATGGAGCACTACAAGGTGGCACGGTACTACATGGCCGATGAGCATAGCCGCGTACCGGAGGTGCAGCTGGCTTCCGGCCGCACATGGGATGCACTGCCGGAGGAATACCGGCAGACCCTGCAGGCGTGCGCCCGGGCATCGGCGCAGTATGAGCGCCAGCTCTGGGCACAGGAGGAAACCGCCGCCCGCAAAGCAGCCCTTGCAGGCGGCTGCATCGAACTGCCGCTGCCCGAAGAAGAAATGCAGAGTTTCCGGCAACTGGTGCAGCCGCTGTACCGGAAATACTGTGCCGACTATCTGCCGCTGGTGGAGGAGATACAGGCAGAGTGACAACAGAGAAAGGGACGAGTCAAATAAAAAGGCTCACAGCTTTGAGGTTATGCTGCGGAGCACTTTTCCTCCACGCCCACTCCGTGAAACAGCAAACAAGCCAGACCCGCCGGTCTGGCTTGTTTGCAATATCAAAATAAATGTTTCCGCTGAATATACCCAAGGTGCAGCGGAGGACCTTCTGAATCAAAAACTCTCCCTCAGCTCACATATCCGTCGGTCACGCTGATGATGTTGGCATTGCCTTCTAGACTTTCATACACGTTCACGACGGCATAGTGCATCTCAGCACCCGGATAAACCGTGGTTGCTTCGCACAGGATGCGGTAGTTCGTGCCTGCCACGGTCTGGGTGCTCAGCAAGGTCACTGGCACATAGTCCACGCCCACAAAGCCCTCGGTGGCCTTGTTGAACGCCGCCATGGCTTCCTCCGTCATGGCGGGGGACTCCGCTTCCTGCCAGGTGCCCACAGCGCCTTCCTCATAGTCCGGATTTGTCAGGCACAGCGGGTCGCCAATGTCCAGAATTTCTGCCTTGCCCAGCCAGCCGCGCTGCAGCGTGACCACCACATACTCTTCCTGTGCGCCCGGTACGACGACAGTCGCCTTGCACAGAATGCGGTACTGGATACCGGAGCCGGTGGTGCGGCTTGCCAGCAGGGCTACAGGCGTATAGGAAACGCCCTCCAGACCATCAAAGGCCTTGTCGAACACTTTGCGGACTTTCTCGGTCAGTGCCGGGTCGGAAGCGCGCTTCCAGCTGCCGGAAATGCAGTTTTCCTCAGCCACGGCAGAAACCGGTTCCACCGTCTCTGCCGAAAGTGCGTATGCCTGTACCGCACCGCCTGCCAGCAGGGAAAGGGCCATCACAGCCGTCATGAAAACAGAAACCGTCTTTTTCATAATAATATATCCCCTCTTCTTATTGTGTGTCGCTGCCGGGGTGTGCACCCGGTTTTCGTCGCTACATTCTGGATACGAATGAACCTCCCCCGGAATTGCACTGGTTTGAAATATTTTCCCAAAAAAGAAAAAAGCCTCGCCCCCCTCAAGCCCTGTTATCCCGCAGGTTGTGCCCGGCTTTGCCTACGGCGGCGACTTCGGCGACCGCCCCACTGACCGGGAATTCTGCGTGGACGGCCTTGTGCTGCCCGACCGCCGCGCGGTGCTCCGGGCAGACTGTGCACCCGGTAAAACCGTGCACATCGCGTTCCCGTTCGCTCTGCCGGAAGCAGGGTTTGCCTGCATGACCGTTACCGCTGTGCAGCGGGCTGTGCTGCCTGGCATCCCAGCGGGCTATGAAGCTGCCTTTGGGCAGGTATGGTACAACTATGCCGCCGCCCGGCTCACCGCTGCCGCGCCGGAATTGGTGGCAATGGACTGCAACATCGGAATAAAGGGTGAGGGTTTCGAGTACATTTTCGGCCGCGGCAAGGGGCTTGTGTCCATCCGCTATAACGGCGTGCAGCTGCTGGACGATACCGTGCGCCCTAACTTCTGGCGCGCGCCCACTAACAACGGCAAAACCAGCCGACACCACCCGGAGCACCGGGTGGAAGTCTGCTGGTTTGCACGCATTCCGTGGCGTGCTGCGGGTACTCCGCCCGGCAGACGTTTCGGAATCAGAATGAAGAAATGGGTGAAAAAGGAGGAAGGTGTTTCTTTTGGTGAGACCTCAGAACAGCAGCCCACAGGCTACGCAGCCCACAGCGACCATAATAGCAGATGCAACCCATGCGTAGGGGAGGGTGTGCTTCTGGTGGTCGCCCGGGTCCTGGCCGGAGCGGGCCAGTTCGTTGGAGGTGTTGGTGGTCTTTGCTTCGGTCAGACCGGTGACCTCCTGCGCGGGGATGCCTGCAAGCAGCAGAAGGTGTGAAATAAAAGGACAGCCGACTGGTGGTGCGCAAACAGGTCAAAGCGCTGGCGGTATTGTATCTGGTTCCCTGCCAGCATTTTGGAGCGTACTTTGCGCCGTATCAGATCTTGCTGGTGATGGGCGCTGTTTTTGTTCTGCTGGCGATTCCGTTCCTCCTGTTCTATGATCGAACAGTGCTGCCCTTATGCAACAGATGCCTGCCGCGGCAGGAATGCACCTGTATGCCAACGGCTACCGCCCTGTGATGGATGCTCTGCTGCCGCTGCTGTTCTATTGCGTGCTGCCCTGTGTTGTGCTAAAATCATTTTGTATTGAGTATTCGGAAAAGGGAGCTGTGGAGCTGGCTGCCGCGTTGGGCTTTGCATGAGTCTGAAAACAACCAACAGAAAGCAGGAGATAAGATGAAACAGTATCTTTTGATCGACATCGGCGGAACCTTCATCAAGTACAGCCTGGCCGATGAACAGGCCCGGAAAATCTCCGGCGGTAAGGTTCCGACACCGCTGACGAATATGGATGACCTTCTGGCGGCCATCGAGGGCTTTGCCGCTCCCCTTCAGGGGCAGTTCGTGGGCTGCGCCATCTCTATGCCGGGCCGCATCGATACCAGAAACGGCATCGCCCATACCGGTGGAATGCTCAGTGCCTTTATGTGGGAGCAGCCCTTTGCTGCGCAGGTAGAGGCACGGCTGGGCGTGCCGGTGACCATCGCCAACGATGGCAAGTGTGCCGCAGCAGCGGAGGGCTGGACCGGTGCGCTGGCCGGTGTGGAAAATGGTCTTGTGCTGGTGCTGGGCACCGGCATCGGCGGCGGCATCATCCTGAACGGGAAGGTGCTGATGGGCGCTCACGCTGCCGCAGGCGAGGTTAGCGGCCTTGTCTCGGATATTTCAAAGATGGCCGACGATGATTTCAAACTGACCTCGGTAGAGCGGTATTCCGAAGCACCCCTCTGGGCGGGAATGGCCTCGGCAAGTGGCCTGATCTTCGAGTATGCCCGGCAGAAGCATCTGCCGACGGGCAGCCCCATGCCCACCGGGGAAGAGATCTTTGCGGCTTACAATGCCGGGGAGCCGGAAGCGCAGAAGGCTCTCAAGATCTTTGCCCGGCGGGTGGCCGTTGGCATCCTGAGCCTGCAGAATGTGCTGGATGTGGAAAAGGTGGCCATCGGCGGCGGTATCAGCGCAGCGGAGGCTCTGCTGCCTGCGATTCAGGCCGAGTTGGATTGGCTGTTTGAGCGCTGCACAGTCATGCCGACGGTCAAGCCGGAGCTGGTGCGTTGCCGCTATGGCAACGATGCCAACCTGATCGGTGCCCTGAAGCTGTTCTTTGAACAGAACCCCGCCTGAACCAGAACAAAATAGGATAGGAGTAGAAACTTATGAGCGTTTTCCGTGATGATTTCCTGTGGGGCGGTGCCTGTGCAGCCAACCAGTTCGAGGGCGCATGGGACGTGGATGGCAAAGGCCCCAGCGTCCCTGACCTGTGCACCAATGGCTCTCACACCAGTCCGAAATGGGTGACAACTGCTGTCCGCTCCGACCGGCTGTATCCCAGCCATGAGGCCATCGACTTCTACCACCACTACGAGGAGGACATTGCTCTCTTCGCCGAGATGGGCTTCAAGACCTTCCGCACCTCCATCAACTGGACCCGCATTTTCCCCACCGGCATGGAGACCGAGCCAAACGAGAAGGGCCTTGAATTCTATGACAAGGTCTTTGACTGCTGCAAGAAGCACGGCATCGAGCCGTTGGTCACCATCAGCCACTACGAGCTGCCCTATGCGCTGGTGGAAAAATACAACGGCTGGGCCAGCCGAGAACTCATCGAGTTCTATATGAACTACTGCAAGGCTATTTTTGAGCGGTACAAGGATAAGGTCAAGTACTGGCTGACCTTCAACGAGATCAACTGCGGCACCATGCCGATGGGTGCAATCCTGGAAACAGGCACCATCCGGGGCTTTGAAGGCCCTACCGACAAGGTGCCGGACAACAAGCAGGAGCGTTTTCAGGCGCTGCATCACCAGTTTGTGGCCAGTGCAGAGGCTGTCCGGTATGCCCACGACCACTACCCTCAGTTCAAGATGGGCTGCATGATCTGCTTTATCACCAGCTACGCACTGACCTGCGACCCGGCCGACGAGATCGCCAACCAGAAGGCCATGCAGATCAGCAACTGGTTCTGCTCTGATATGCATGTCCGCGGCGAGTATCCTTCTTACATGAAGCGCTATTTTGCCGAGAATAACATCACCATCCGGCAGGAGCCGGAGGATGCTGCCATCCTGAAGGCCGGTACTGTCGATTTCTACACCTTCAGCTACTATATGTCCAACTGCATCACCACCCACAAGGATGCCGATGATGTGGGCGGCAATATCATTGCTGGTAAGAAGAATCCTTACCTGAAAGCCTCCGACTGGGGCTGGCAGATCGATCCCATTGGTCTGCGCTACACCCTCAACGCGATCTACGACCGCTACCGCATTCCCCTGATGGTGGTGGAAAACGGCCTGGGCGCTTACGACAAGAAGGATGCCGACGGAAAGATCCACGACAGCTACCGCATCGACTACCTGCGGGCACACATCGAGCAGATGGCTGAGGCTGTAAAGGACGGCGTGGATCTGATGGGCTACACCCCCTGGGGCTGCATCGATCTGGTGAGTGCCTCCACCGGTGAGATGGCAAAGCGCTACGGATTCATCTACGTCAACAAGTTTGACGACGGCACGGGTGATCTGAGCCGCGAAAAGAAGGACAGCTTCTACTGGTATCAGAAGGTCATTGCCACCAACGGCGAAGATTTAGGATAACAAAAACAGACCTCCGGGTGCCATGTTTGCAGTACCGGGGGTCTGTCTTTTTGAAAGAAGGAGGTCATTTATGGAAAAGGCATTTTGCTGTGCGCCGGATTTTCCGGTGGTTCAGACAAATTACGGTCCGGTGCGGGGATATCGCTTCCGGGAGATCAGCAGCTTCAAGGGCATTCCGTATGGGCGGGCGGTGCGCTTCCATGCACCCCAGCCGCCCCAGCCTTGGGCAGAGCCGCTGGACGCTTCCAGTTACGGCTGCGTCTGCCCTCTGCTGAGCATCGACAAGCCCGGCGGCGAACTGCGTGTGCCCCACCGCTACTGGGTGCAGGATGAGGACTGCCTGAACCTGAACATCTGGACCCCGGCCTGCGATGCCCAAAAGCGGCCGGTGATGGTCTGGCTCCATGGCGGCGGATTTTTTGCCGGCTCGTCCATTGAGCAGGTGGCCTACGAGGGCGGAAACATGGCGCGGGAAGGGGACTGCGTGGTGGTGTCACTGAACCACCGGCTGAACATCCTGGGCTACTTGGATCTCTCCGATTTTGGGGAGGAGTACGCAAACTCCGGCAATGCGGGTGGGGATGATATCATCCTGGCACTGCAGTGGGTGCGGGACAATATTGCAGCGTTTGGCGGCGATCCCGGCTGCGTGACGGTATTCGGCCAGTCCGGCGGCGGAGCCAAAGTGACAACGCTGCTGCAGACCCCGGCAGCAGATGGCCTGTACCACAGGGCGATGATAATGAGTGGTGTGCTGGAAGGTTTGCTGAACGACAGTGTCGGCAGCGGCAGGGACTGTGTGCAGGCGCTGATGCAGGAGCTTGGCGTGCAGACAGCACAGCAGCTGGAAACTGTGCCCTACCACCAGCTGGCGCAGGCTTACCGGAACGTCAGCCCGGCTCTGAAAGCAAAAGGCGCGAATGTGGGCCAAAGTCCCCACCCGAACCGCTTCTATCTTGGAGATCCGCTCCATAACGGCAGTGGGTTTCGGCCCGAGACCGCAGACATCCCGGTGCTGATCGGTACGGTTTATTCGGAGTTCTACGGTTTCTTTGATGGTCTGAAAGGAGTCGGCCTGGAAGAAGCAGTGGGGCTGTCTGCCGCAGAGACCCTGCGGGAGCAGTTCCGCACTGCCTACCCGCACCGCCCGGAGGAAGACCTGCTGCTGGCAGATACCAGCTTCCGCGCCCCCACGATCAAATATGTCCGGGAGCGTGCCAAGGCGGGCGGAAAGGTGTACAGTTATCTGTTTGATCAGGATTTCCCTCTGATGGGAAAAAGTACCCCATGGCACTGTGCGGATATCCCATTTGTGTTCCACAACACAGAGCTTGTGCCGGTGTGTGCCTTTGAGGGAGCAAAGCAGCTGGAAGCGGAAATTTTTGGCGCTGTGATGCAGTTTGCCCGTACCGGTGCGCCGGGCTGGGCTGCCAGTACGGAGGATGTGGAACAGACCATGCTTTTCGGCCCCCAAAGCCGTCTGGTGCAGAACCACGATCACGCACTGATCGAAGCATTGGCACCCTTCACAGATTTACGGATGAAAAAAGCGACCCGGGCAGGCGGACAGATCCAGCATTAAAAAGCGCTGTTCAATACGCGGGAATTCCGGGAAACATAAAGCAGAACAGGCATCCTGCGTTACCGCTTGGCGGTATCGGGCAGGATGCCTGTTCTGCTATGATGAAGAAGAATGGGGGGGGGGGAGAATGGCTCAGTTGAGGAACTTCTCATTCAGGGTCACGCCAAAGTCGCGGGCGGTGCTGCCCCGGCCAGCAGTGCGCCGGCTGCCGTCAGTACGGCTTCCTCTGTGGAGGAGGTCAGTGCCATGGACGGTTACGACTACCTCAATGATTATATCGGTCTGCATTCTATAATTGCCACTTGACCCAACCCGTGGTATAATGAAAGAATCGAATACTATGGGAACAAAGGACAGGGGTCAGAACAGAAAATGGCAAAACGAAAGCGAAAAACAACTGCAAAGCGCGCGTCTGCACGCAGAAAAAGCCGGGCCGAGGAGCGGATGCCGGCGGGGCTGGGCACCCTGTTTGTGGGGCTGCTGCTCATCGTGCTGGCGTTCGTGGAGGGGGACTCCGTCTGGAAGAGCGCCCACCAGATCCTATTCGGGCTGTTCGGCTGCGGCAGCTTTGTGCTGGGCGCGGCGGTGTGCTATCTGGCCATCCTCTACACCCGGGGGCAGGACCTGCTGATGCAGGTGTTCAAGCTGCTGCTGGGGCTGATCTTTGCCAGCGGCACGGTCATCGTGTTTTCGGATATCCCCGCCGACCTGACCGCTGCCCAGATGATCGCTGCCTGCTACCAGAACGGCGCGAACGCCTGGCTGGGCGGCGGCGTGCTGGGCACTCTGCTGGGCGGCAACCTGCTCCTGCTCTGCGGGCGGCCTGCGGCCAATCTGGTCATGGCGGTGCTGGCCCTGTGCGCCAGCCTGTATATCTTTGATATCACCCCTGCCGAGTGCTGGCAGTGGCTCTGCAATGTGGGCGGCGGTGTGCATGAAAAAGGCGTGGCGGTCTATGAGCAGAACGCCGCCCGCCGTGCTGAGCGCCTTGCGGCCCGGCAGGCGGAAGAAGAGTACCGCGCCGAGGAGCCTGCGGACGATTACGATGATAATTTCGATGAGGAAGATGTGCCCGGCGGCATTCCGGTGCCCGGGTGGCTGTCCGGCGTGTTCAGCTGGGGCCACAAGGTGACCAAGGAGATGGAGGGCGAAGCGGAACCTGCTCCCGTGGACGATTCTCTGGGCTACGAGCCGCCTGCGCCGGTGGAGCCGGAACCGGCTCCCGCCCAGCCTGCCCCAGCCTTTGAGCCGGTCAAGGTGACCTCCAACCATCCCCGCGCGGCGTTTGATATCGATCTTGGGCCGGATACCTCTGTTTCCGAGGGCGGCAGCGAGCCCATTGAGCCCATCATCATCGGGCCGGGCGGCACCTTTGGGCAGGACCCGCTCCAAAAGGCCCCGCCCCGGGCCATCGTCAAACCGGTAGTTCCGGATGCCGTGGAGACTGCCGCCGAGGATTTCTTCGCGCCCGCCGGATCGCCTGCTCCGGCCCCTGTGGTGAACCCCACCGTGCCGCCTGCGGCCCCGGAAGCCCCTGCGGCTGCACCGGCAGAGCCCGTGCAGCCTGAGATGCCGGTGTTCCAGACCCCCACCCTGCCCACTACGGACGAGCCGGTGGTGCCGGTGCGGGTCAGCGCGGAAAACGCGGTGGCCATGCGCAGTGAGCCGGACGAGGACGGTTGGATCAGCATTACCAGCGAACCGGTGGAGGAAAAAGACCTGAACACGCTGGTGGCGGCTGCCATGGAAAAACCCGCCGCAGGCGAGCAGGCTGCCGCCACCGCCCCGGCCGAGGAGCCGGAGGTGGTGGAGACCTTCCAGTATCAGTACCCCAGCATTGAGCTGTTTGAAAAGTCTGCCGAGGAGAGTGACCCCGGTGCCCAGGACGAGCTGAAGGCCAACGCCCAGAAGCTGGTGGACACGCTGGAAAGCTTCGGCGTGCGCACCCGGGTGCTGGATATCTCGCGGGGCCCCTCTGTTACCCGGTACGAGGTCCAGCCCATGGCGGGCGTGAAGATCAGCCGCATCACCTCGCTGGCCGATGATATCGCCCTGAACCTTGCCGTGGCCGATGTCCGCATGGAAGCACCCATCCCCGGCAAGCCTGCCGTGGGCATCGAGGTGCCCAACCACAAAAAGACCCCCGTTTTTATCCGCAGTGTCTTTGAAAGCCAGGCCTTCCTGCGGATGACTTCGCCCTTGGGCGTGGCGCTGGGCAAGGACATTGCCGGTGTGGCCCAGGTGGCCGACCTGTGCAAGATGCCTCATCTGCTCATCGCGGGCAGCACCGGCAGTGGTAAATCTGTCTGTGTGAACAGCATCATCATCAGCATTCTGTTCCGCTCCAGCCCCGAGGACGTGAAGCTCATGCTCATTGACCCCAAGGTGGTGGAGCTGGCTGAATACAACGGCATCCCCCACCTGCTGATGCCTGTCATCACCGAGCCGAAAAAGGCGGCGGGTGCTCTGAGCAGCGCGGTGCAGGAGATGGAGCGCCGCTACCACCTGTTTGCGGAAAACAATGTCCGTGACATCAAATCCTTCAACAAGCTGGCGGCCACCGACCCCATGCTGGAAAAGATGCCCTATATCGCCATCATCATCGACGAGCTGGCCGATCTGATGATGGTCGTGGGCAAGGACGTGGAGGATTCCATCTGCCGCATTGCCCAGAAGGCCCGCGCCGCCGGAATGCACCTCATCGTTGCCACCCAGCGCCCCAGTGTGGATGTCATCACCGGCCTGATCAAGGCCAACATCCCCAGCCGCATTGCCTTTGCCGTGTCCAGCCAGGTGGACAGCCGCACCATTCTGGATGGTGCCGGTGCCGAGAAGCTGCTGGGCCAGGGCGATATGCTCTTTATGCCTGTGGGCGCGCCCAAGCCTGTGCGTATCCAGGGCACCTTTGTGCGGGATGAGGAGATCAGCCGCGTGCTGGACTTCATCAAGCAGAGCGCCACCGTCCAGTACGACGAGGCCATGATCGAAGCCATGGAAAAGCACGCCATTCAGGATGGCAAGAAGGGCGCATCCTCTGCAGATACGGATGAGGAGACCGGCAGCGACCCGATGCTCAAGCAGGCCGTTGAGGTGGTCATCGATGCCGGGCAGGCATCCACCAGCCTGCTGCAGCGCCGCTGTAAGCTGGGTTATGCCCGCGCCGCCCGCATTATGGATGAGATGGAGCAGAAGGGCATCATCGGCCCCTATGAGGGTGCCAAGCCCCGCGCTGTCCTCATCAGCCGCCAGCAGTGGCTGGAAATGCAGATGAATCAGCCGGAGGAATAAGAACACAAGCAACACTTTTCTTGGCTCCCTGTCAGGGGAGCAGACAGAGAGGTTTAACCAGTGAGGAACACTATGGACAACTCTTCCCCGATCTACACCGAATTTCTTCCCATCAGCCGGGCGGACATGGAAGCCCGGGGCTGGGATCAGCTGGACTTTGTGGTGGTGGGCGGCGATGCCTACGTTGACCACCCCAGCTTTGGCACCGCCATCATCAGCCGCCTGCTGGAGGCCGAGGGCTATAAGGTCGGCGTGCTGGCCCAGCCCCGCTATTCCGACTGCGAGGACTTCAAGCGGTTCGGCAGGCCGAAGTACGGCTTTTTCATCGGCGGCGGCAACGTGGACAGCATGGTGAGCCACTACTCTGTGGCAAAAATTCCGCGTGCCGAGGACGAATACTCTCCCGGCGGCATCGGCGGCGCGCGGCCTGACCGCAGCGCCACCGTTTACACCAGGCTGGCCAAGGAGGCCTACCCCGACCTGCCTGTGATCCTGGGCGGTCTGGAGGCTTCTCTGCGCCGGTTTGCCCACTACGATTACTGGCTGGACACCGTTCTGCCCAGCATTGCAGAGGACTCCGGAGCCGATCTCATCAGCTTTGGCATGGGCGAGCACCAGACCGTGGAGATCGCCCGCCGCCTTGCCGCCGGGGAGCCGGTATTTTTCCTTGACGGAGAGACATTCTTCGGAGAGCGCGACAGATATCTCTGCACCATCGACGGCACCCATCCGAACGCCCTCGGGTTCTACCGCATGGCGGAGGTCGTGGGGAATAAGATCGCCGAAATTCTCGGGAAGTAATCCTCAGACCGCAACAGAAAAACAAAAGCGCGTCTCCCGTAATACCGGGAGGCGCGCCTTTGTCATGCTGTCAGACCGCCGATCACTTTTTGTAGTCCGTCGCCAGCAGGTGAAGCGGCTTTTCGTCCTCTTCCACTGCCGGGAACCTGCCTGCGGGCTTGTAGAAATGGTTATCGACGTTGTCGTCGTTGACCTTTGAGACCTCGGTGAGCATTACCTTTCCGCAGCCGGGCTCGCCCCAGAAGGAGTGGAACTGACCGGGGAGGAGGGTTATGCTCTCGCCGGGAGTGAGTCTTATCTCGGTACCGGCGGGAACGGTGTAATTGCGTCCGTCGGAGCTTACCGTGACATCGGTGTCGGCAAAGCCGTTTCCGTCGGGGGTGCAGTTATAGAGCTTGCAGATAAGATTTCCGCCGCCGCG
>ERZ824600.2798-NODE-2798-length-17717-cov-3.796739_pt1 | contig 17717 bp, 10 predicted proteins | sample MGYA00519933_ERZ824600 | MGnify/ENA primary metagenome ERZ824600 (study PRJEB31778, sample SAMEA3449178) | human gut metagenome | biome: human gut; feature: human-associated habitat; material: faeces | place: United Kingdom | collected 2010/2012 ... | reverse complement strand
TCTGTTTATCGGATGATCGTTTTCAACCATTTGCCACCTGGATCATCTCCAGGTGGTATTTTTTAAGAAAGGAAAATACCCTATGAAGAAAGAATTATGGAATGAAGGATGGAAATTTTGATTTCTATCAACAAGCAAAATCGTTATTCACTCGTTCATCTGCTAATCCGAGGAAAATAGAAGTAAGACTTGAATTTCCTAAAGATAAGACGGGATTACCTTGTTATGTCATAAGAGAACCAGGTAAAACAAAAGGACCTGCTAATTCAATAGGTAAATTGAATGGTGAAATTTATACTCCTGATGGAGCATGGCAAGTTCGAGATAGTAGAGAATGTGGTTTTGAAATTATGTGTCTGTCAGATAATATGTTAGAAAGTATTTTATTATCAGAAGTACTTTATGCATTAATGACTGGAGCGTATAACTGGTTGGCTGCTAATTATTCAACTATCGATATAACAATGACAGAGCTTATGGCAGATACAAACTTGATTCCTCTACCTATATTCGTAAGGTCTGTAAGATTGGAAGTTTCTATTGAACAAATCATTTCATCTTTGGTTAATACTGAATTTTTAAATAAATTGTTATTTGAAGATGCAGGAATAGCAGCGATTGATGGAGATAATTATCAAAATCATGGACTGCCTGGTGTAGAATCAGAGATAATTTAATATTTGGTTTGTAGAAAGAAAAAGAATATCTATATTTAGGTGTTAATTATATTCCTGAGAATTACTTAGAAAGAATTGAAGGAATTAAATCATATATTAGTTCGTAAAATTAATGAAAATTAATAAATTTTATGAGTTCAACTTTTTATTTCAATAATCGTCAAATCTCTCTTCCTGGTGTTTACAGCACCATTATAAGTGGAGAAACTGGACCTGCTCGTAATTTAGATTACGGTAAGGTTCTTGTTATTGATACTGGTACATATTCTGCTGGATTTGGTGGTGGTGCTGGTATTAATGGTGAAAATACACAAGGTCAGAATGCTATTTATACATTTGACAATCTTTCAGATTTTCGTGGATTTATGAAAGGTGGAATGTGGTGGAGAGCTGCAGAAGCATTGTTTGCACCAGATTCATCAAATCCTGACGCAGTAGGTATTTCTGAACTTGAATTTGTTCGTGCAGCAACAACTACAGGAGCAAAAATTACATTTGCAACAGCAGCAGGAGGTACGTTCGCAGTTAAGACTTTGGATGAAGGATTAGTTGCAAACGGTACTCTTCTGAACGATACTCTTCTGACAAAAGGTTACGGTCTGAGTTTTATCGCAGGACGTGAAGATGCTACTAAATGGATTCTGCAATTCTGGAGAGGTACTTATACTGGTACTTATACAGATGGTTTGCCTTATGGTGACATTACGCAAGAAAATTGTGACCCTGAATTAGTACTCGAATCTCCTGAAATTGATAACATTCAAGAATTGATTGATTGGGCCAATAATGATTCTAATTTTGGTTTGGTATTTGTTCTTGATTCCACTTCTCAGGTTGAAGGTACTGGTAAGATTGAGCAGAATGATATTACTACTGCATTGAACGGTAAACCTTATATCCTTGCTACTGGTGGTACTGAATCGTTTGATATGAACGATTTAAATGCTGTTCTTGACCAGATTGTAGGTTTGGATTATAGTGCAGTGATTCTTGACCAAGTAGGAGCGAATGCAAATTCAGCAACTACAAAAGCATATATCACTCATATGACGCAAGATGCTAAATTCCAACACTTCTTATATGTAGCAGGTTACGATGATTCAGCTAATTTTGCACAAGAAATTGCATTGGCTCAAGCATTCGATAGTTGTTACATTCAATTGGTACATGGCGGTGTAGGTATGGTATCTGCATTTGATGCACAAAAGATTCGTTGGTGGCCGGCTATTTATATGACTTGTGCAGTAGTGGGACGTGTAAGTGGAAAACCGCCTTATGTACCTCCTACATTCAAGACAATTGGTGTTGATAGAGTAAAACATATATTGACTGAAACTGAAAAGAAAAAAGCTTTGAAGTATGGTATTCTTTGCGTTGTATTGAACGACTATACTGGAAAGTTTAATATTCTCCAGGGTGTGAATACATTGCAGGATAACGCTAATCTGTTCAATGCAAAAGGTCAATCTTACTCTATTCAATTCATGCGTGTTGTAGCGCAGATTAATAAAGAGTTGATTGTAAATGCGACATTGGACTTGCTGGGACAAGAAAATGGTGTGAACGCTAATACTTTATCAGCAGGTGCTGTTAAGGATTGGACAGTAGCATATTTACAATCAAGAACAGCTACAAGTGAACAAGATAATTTGTTATTGTCATTCCAGGATGTTGTGACAACTCGTAAAGATGATGCTTATTTCACTACTTACAAGATTGTTGTAAATAATGAAATTACGAAGTTGTTCTTTACTGGATATTTAATTCGTGGATAATTAAAAACGAAAGAATATGGCAGTTTTTACAGCGCCAAAAGCGTATATAAAGATAGATAATAAGGTTGCAGGTTTTGTAAGAAACCTGCAATTCGCTGAGAATATCAGCCGTGCGAATGTTCAGGGTCTCGGTAATCTTTTGAAACAAGAAATACCTGCAGTAGGTTATGATTGTACATGGACAGTAGACCAGTTCTTTATTGATTTCAAGCAACCGGTAATGGAAGGTATGATGCACCGTCTTGGTTCAGTAAAGGCTATTGTAGATACATTGGTATTAGGTGAACTTGGATTTGCTATTGCTATTTATAGCAAGACAATTCAAACTCAGGATTCTAATACGAAAATGGTAACACAAGTTGACCCTACTGGTCAGACGATTTGTTTGCTAAATCCTTGTTTTGTCAACAATCAGGCGTTTAGTCTGGCTGAAGGAGGCGTGTCCGGATATAATATTTCGGGAGTTTATATCAACCCAATATCAACGTTGGAACTCTGATAATCAGTTAGTTATAACGATTTGAATTGACATAAATTTTTATATTGAAGAGAGGATAATTAAAAACTATTCTCTCTTCTTTTTATTGATGGGTATTTTGAGCAATGATTTGATTGATTCTTTAAAATAAAGTCAGAACTTTATAACGAATTAAAACAATTGATTATGGAAGATAAAACAGTTAATTTAAGAGGGAAGGAATATACAATCAAATTCCCTAATGTAGGTGAGTATTATCGTATCGAAACTATGAAGCAGAGTCTTGGTAGAGGATTCTACAATACATTACTTGGTAATTCTACTAAGGCAGCTCAGAATGCTTTAGATATTATCGATATCGAAGCAACACTGACGGTATTAATGCCTGAACTTGTTAAAGATTTGAAAGTCGATTCTTTTAATCAATTGGGTCTAAAAGATTTCGCTGAAATTCGTAAGTTTTATGATACTGAAGTTTATCCTTTCTTAAAAGAAATTCATCAGATTTTGAATCAGTAAAAATTAGATAGATATGACCATTGATGAGCTTAAAACATTTATGATTCAATGGAACAATCGATTTCCTTACGATAGATGGTGGAGAAAGAAACATGGGATAGCTTTTATGTCTGAAGAACATAGAAAATGTTCCTTTATAGCTCAAAGGATGGAATTCGAAGAAGATTCAATATATTCAGAGATACGTAAGAAAGAATTGGACAAAAACGACGATGTTTATACTCCTAACATAGGAGAATGGTTGAAGAGAGAAGATTCTGGAATAATCGAAGAATATGATATTGAAGCATTTCGTAGAGAAGCTGCTTTAATGGCAGAAATGGAAGATAAAGAATAATATGGCTGAAGATAAAAGAATACGAGTGACTGCTGACGTCACTCCATTAAGACAATTAAGAGAAGAGGCAGTTTCATTATATCGTGAAATTGACCAAGCTGCTTCGATGAATTCTCAAAGTACTGAGAAACATCTACAGCAACTTCGTGAACAATTATCTCTAATGGAGGATAGGAATCAGTTGGAGAAACTTCTTATTGATTTAAGAAGACAATCTGCTTCGATGCAGACTCCTGAAGTACAACAGCCTATTTCAACTCCACTTCCACAGCAACAAACTCAAAGAGAGTTAAAACCAGTTTATGATGAGAATGCGAATTCTATTACATGGGAAGTAAATAGAGAAACAGAAATTCAACCTGATGATGAAGAAATAACTAAACCTTCAGAAAAACCAAAAAAAAGACGTCCGAAAAGGAAGGTTGAATATCAAGAAGACGTGGAACCAGTTATAGATGAAGAAACTGGTTCCGTTTCTTGGAATTTAAGACAACCAACACGAGAACTCCCTATTGAAAGGAAACCTACAGAAACAATCAAAGAAACTCAGAAAGAGATTTTAACTGAGATAAATCGTCATGTTGAGAATATTGATAATTCTGTCACAAATGTTGATAATTCTCGAAGAACTGAAAATAATAGTGAAAATGTAACAGAAAACGTCAAAAACATTGAACGTAATACAGAAACTATTCAAGAGAATACTTCAGTATTAAGAGAAAAAGACCCAGTAGAAACAAAATCTGAATATCAGATACCTCCTACAGAAAGTCCTCGATTAAGAGAAAGAGATGATGAAGTTGTTGAACGAAGAGAAACGAGAATTATCGAAGGTCAACAACAATTCAATTTTGACGATGAAAATATTATTAAAGCTATAGATGGTGTTTCTGGTGTTATTTATCAAACTTCGAGAGAATTAGGTGATGCTATTAGAAATCTTATAAAAGGTGATAATAAAGAGAAGAAAGATAATTCTGGAACAAATCGTTATCTTGAAGCATTAACAGCTTCATTGTCTCGAATTGAAGATAATGTAGATGAATTAAGAGAATCTGTTGTTAATCGCAATAATCAAAATAATGATAATGTAGGTGGAGGTGGTTCTGGTACGAATATTCCTCCTATATTACCTTCATCATCAGAGGGTGGTGCAGGTGGATTAAATATTATTAGTGGATTAGGAAAAGGATTATCTGGTCTTCTTGGTGGTATTGGAACTATTGCTTTCCTCAATCAAATAAAGAATATTGCTACAGAGAGATATTTCAGAAACGAAGAATTCGGTTTAAGGTCTGAATATCAGGGTTCTGTAGAAACTGCAGCCAATTATAAAAGAGTTCAAGCAGCTAATGAAGCTGATATGTATCGTTGGATACCTATCTTTGGTAATATTATAGCTCGAAGTATCGAGATGCCTGCTAATATTGCTGCAGATAGAATATTACAAACATTTTCTAAATTTGCAGAAGCCGAAAATAAGACAATCCCTTATGCTCAAACATTCGGCGTTTCAGCAAAAGATGCATTTGGCACTGCGAAAAGAGAAGGAAGATATGCTGCAGATGCTCTTGGTATGGATATTGGTTCCTATCTTCAGAGAAGGACTGAATTGACAAGAGCTGCAGGTGGTCGTACTCCTGGTGGTACTGAATTTGATGTAACTGCAGAAAGAGAATCTCAATCTTTGATGGCTGCAGAAAGATTGTATGGAATCGCACCAAGTGCAGTTAATCGTCTACAAGGAGCATTAAGATTCGGTGACGAAAATACAAGTTATGGTGGTTCTGCTATAATTAGAGCATTTGAAAGGTCAATGCAAGAGTTGACATTACCTTTCAGTGAAATAGCGTCTACTATGGAAGAATCACTTGAGACATTCTCAAAGAGGTCTGATGAAATTCTTTCTAAAGCTGGCGAATTTGATGCAGGTAAAGTTGCTGCTGTAATGTCAGGTATAAGGACTGCAACTGGTGCACAAGGAAGACAACTTGAAAGATATCAATCTGCATTTTCAGGAAGTGGTATTTCTCAAGATGAGACGACTCAAGCTCTTTTATTAAGAACATTGACGAGGACAAATCCTAATATAAGGACGTACTCTGAAGCAATGGAGCAACTTGAAAAAGTTCAGAGTGGAAATGCAGACCCTGAATTTATGAGAAGTTTCTTAAGTGAGTTGCAAGGATTGTCACAGAATAATGAGCAATTTATTAATTTACTGAAAGGTGTATTTCCTAATTTAAGTTGGCAAGATATCAGAAAACAATTTGCTACTGGAGAACCGACTGAAGTAATTGATAGAATATATAATGAGATTCAAAAATCTTTTGGTGCATTAAAAGAAACTCCAAGAGGTGCATATGAACCTACAGAAGCTCGTCAGACAGTAGGACGTGCAGAGAGAATCATTGCTACAGATGCTAATAAGCAGATTACTCAAGGTGAAAAATCTTTGGGAGATGTATGTGAAATTTTAGACTCAATAAAACAAGATACTAATTCTATAAATAATGCTTTAATCAATAAAGCAACTACTTATTTAACAATACCTGGACAAGTGATTCAAGATACTAAGACTTTAAATGAAGCGTTTAAACAAGCTGGAGAATCTGATTGGGATGCATTTATGAAAAGTCTTCAACTTGCTATTACTAAAGGTTTTCTTAATGTTATTACAGCAGGAAAGAAAACTTTACCTAAAGAAAGAGATTAATTATGGCAAAGAAACAGTTAAATTATATAGTCTATTCTAAAGAGAAAATCTCTCCTCAATCATTCATTGATTTTTGGCAACCAAAATTGAATGAAAGTGACAAGAAGAAGATAACCATAGAAGAATTTATGGATATCGCTAATGAAGTGAATGGATTAACTAATCTTGAAATAATTTGGTCCAGTTATGACGATTTTGAAAAAGAAACGTATAAAAGCGAATACGAGAGTAAGAATCTTCCATATATAAAACCAGGTTGGTCGTTATCATTTCCTTCAGACGGTACCAATGTATTATTGGAACAGATTTTCCAAGATAAACAATATCTTGTTCAAGAAGATTTCCCTTCTTATTGGAGTGATAATATGACTAAGTTACTTGCTGACGAAGATTATGTTCCTGACAATATAGTTGCTTACGATGAAGAATTCAATGTAAATACGAAAGTTCAACCTGTAAATATACGTGTTTGGATTTATTGTAAATCGATTGATTCAGTAATTGATGTAAGTCAATTTATTATGAATTGTAATGTAAATAAATCGTTTAAAACAGGTGATTTTAGTTTTACATTAGTTCCATTCAGGGATGCTAAGAAAGAAAATGTTTTTGGTGCAAGTTATCAAGATGTCTTTAATGTAGTGACAAAGGAAGGAAATGATGTTAAGTCTTATCTTGAAAAAGTTGTGCAAGCTAACGATATTGTTTTTATAAGATTTGAGAGGCTAAAATTAGAAGGTGAAAGTGATAGTGAAGACGCAAACACAATTTTCGTTTCACCTAACAAACTTGCAGAAACTGATGGTTCGTATAACGTATGGGATATGATTGGCTTTATTGATGAGTCAAGTACTCAATACTCATCAGAAGACAACGTAAAAACAACAACTGTGAGCGGTAGAGATATCTCTAAGTTATTTGAAGAAGATGGTAGTTATTTCATTCCATTAATAGATGTTGAGAATACAAACCAACATTGGGTTTATTTGGGTCGTCCACAAGATTCCTGGTATAAGAGAAATGTTCTTACTGGTAGCTATAATTATATATGGAGTTATAAATACAAGAGAATCAATGAGATAATCTGGTTTGTAATCAATATAATGTCTAATATTGGGGTTTGTAAGAATGAGTTATTTAAATCATGGAAAGATAAAAGAATTCAAAGTTATCAAGTTGAGGGGCTTGAAACTGCGAAAGTGAATGGAATATGGCAAATTGTTAAGACTTATATGAGCCCTGAGGTTCAACAAAGAATTGTTGTTGATTCAAGTATTGGGAATCCTAATGGGACATTAATGGATTATATGAGTAGGTGTTGTCAGTATCCATTTGTAGAATTCTTTTTTGATACATACATAAATACGATTGACTTGATTGTTAGACAACCACCGTTTACAGAGCATGCCATAATGGATGCATTCGAGAAAGGTAGTTATATTACAATAACTCCAGATAATGTTTTGTCATATAATCTAAGTTACGATTCAAGAATATATTCATGGTTTCAAATTCATGTTCAAAATAATAATATTCTTGGAGATAAACAACAAGTGAATCTTGCTTTTGTACCTATTGTCTATTTAAATGAGTATGCAGAATTATGGGGCAATCGAAAATTAGAGATAAATGATATGTATGCTCAGATGCGAGTGATAAATGGATATGAAGGACCAGAACAATTTGTTACAATGCAAGCAGCGTTGTTGAATGACCTTATTTATATAGTTGAAAGTAATGCTTATCTTCCGTTTACAAGGACTGGAACAATTGTGATAAATGGAGATAGAAGAATAAAAGTTGGTTCATTTGTATTGAATGAAAGTACGAATGAATTCTTCTATGTATTGAGTGTTTCAAATGAAGTATCGTTTACTGAAGGAGGAATAGATAGAAGGACAACGATTCAAGTTGAGAGAGGAATGTATGTTCCAATTCTTAAAGGGAGTTCAACGTTAGGTACAAGCAAAAGACAAGATAATTCTCAAGTCGGAGCAAGTAATGCGTCTGTTGATGAAGCCATCTCACCTACTGGAGGTTCTTTTAAACCGTCGTATTTTAAACTTGTGGATTTGAAAGAACTTAGACAAGCTGCAAAAAGTGCTCAACAAGGAAACCTGACGACAGCAACGAGTCCGATTGTAGACAAATCTCAATTTGAATATTTTTTGAATAGAAAAATGTATGGAGGATTAAAATAATGGCTGGAAATAAACCTAAATTTCAATATAACGATTTGGGACCAGTAACAACTGGTTATATAATGATTCCCACTCAAATAGATAGAGACTCTTATATAGAAACCTGTTATAGAACAAATAAAGTTTGCGTTCTTGTAGAAGGAGGTCTTTTTAAGACTGATGTTTATATTACAAATGAAGCTATACAAAACATTCAATTTCCTGAAGAGCCAGGTGAAAAAGGAACTCAAGTTGTAATAGCATCAGGTGCATTCAGAAACCAACCAATAATAATTGGAACTCTACAAGGTAATGATGAAATTTTTGCTTGGTCAGAAGAAATTCAAAGATTCAGAAAGACATCTGAAGATACAGATATGTTGTTTTGTATGGACCCAATTAATAGAGAGTGGAATTTGAATTTAGTTGGTAAATCTAAGCCGATTAATTTGAACATCACTATGGGTGGGAATGTAGAACACAAAATCCGATTACAATCTTCAGGAGAAATCGAACTTAAAGCATCTGAGAAAGTTAAAGTTACAGGATATAAATCGATTGAAGCTGAAATAGTCAATGTCAAGAAAGAAGTTGAAAGTCCAGGTGAAGAAGTTAGAAAGATAGTCTTTGATATGGAAAAATTTGATTTGTATAGAAGGACAAATCAAAAAGAGACTCATCTATTGATAGATGATAATCAGATAGATATCAATCTACACGATAAGCAGGAGCATATAACCATAGATGATAATAATTTGATAATCGGTTTCAATAATGATGAAGAACAAATCCAATTAACTAAAAACCTAATCAAACTCATTACTGGACAAAAAGTAGAAATAAATGGAGCTAAAGAACCATTAACTTTAGCAAATACACTTATTCAAATGTTGAATAATGTAGAAAACCAGATAATGACATTAAAGAATGCTTGGAATACAGCACTTGTAAGTTCGGCAGCGATGGACGGCGGTAAAGCCGGATTTGGTGCAGGTGTTGGTGCTGTAGCGGCTGTAAGTCCATTGCAATTCGATAATATAAAAAGCACAGTGACTTTTTCAGATTAACGAAATAATTCGTATCTTTAGGCGATAAAGAAAACATTGTATGGCAAATTTAGCACAATCAGCAATTCAAAAAGCATCAGGGATTATCGAAACTGCAGGACGAGCAGTATTAGCATCTCAATTTCCGAATGATTTTGAGGTGTATCTCTGTACACTTGAATTAGCCGATTCTCAGAATAACACAATTGACTTTTTCACTTTTCCTATTAATCCTAACAGTATAACCAAAACTGAACCTAAGAGAGAAACGATAAGGAATACTGCAGGTGGAATAACTGTATTGAGTTCACCCACTTTTACTCCTCAACAAATAAATATTAGAGGAGATTTTGGTAGGACTTTTAAAATTTTATTATCGTTAGGAGGAGCTGCAAGTAGTCTGACAGGTGCAGCTTATAGTATGTCGGCAGGTAAATGGTCGTTGACAGATATTTCTGGTAAAGGTACTAACAGTTTGAAATCTGCATCTTTTGATGCTGGTATCAAAACTGGATATGGATGTATAAAGATATTGCAAGCTATAATTTCAAAAAGCAATGGAGTAGACCAATTAGGTTTACCATTGAGATTGTATTTTTATAACATGGCTTTAGGTGAAAGTTATTTAGTTGTAGTGCCACCAGCAGGATTATCTTTTTCTCAGAATCTTCAAAGGAATATGATATGGGATTATAATTTATCAATGACTGCAATTGCCCCTTTAGAATCTGTAGCAGGAGCTAAGAAAGCAAAAACAGCTTTGACGAAAATTTGTGCAGCAGGTGCAATCCAAAAAGGAGTCAATGACCTTGCTGCGTCAATTGCTAATATTTTGTAGCTATGGATATGTACGAAAAGTTTCTTTCAGTTACAGGATACAACATAAAAGATTTCTTTCAATCCTATGTTGATTTTTGCTCTGAATATTATCCTTATATTGTGAATTATTATCAGGGTGGAGAGATTAATGCAGATTCTTTTTATGAGTTAGACAAATTAATTGCACAGATTAATATTATTGAACCATTATTTCAATTACATGAGAATAAGTTGGATGATATTTCTATGTGGGAACTTCTTGAAAATTTTTCTGAAATCGTTACAAAGTTGACAACTATAAAGAATTCTGATAGATGGTTAAGAAGTGCTTCTGTAGGAAGAACAAATACCTTGCAATTAGAAAAACAATTAAGAACTGGTGAGACATTTGAAACTGTATCTGAACAACTTGAATTGGAAAATCCTGAAGATGATTGGGTAGATATAGTTGTACCTCAATATATAATTGAAGAAGATTATGTTACTGGTCAAGGTAGTAATACTTTTTCTGTGAATTTAAAGAATGTAGGTATTAATTATGTTGATAATGTGGTTGATACATTAGTCGATGAAAATATTCTTGGTAAAGATTTGTCTACTGAATTTGTGTTTGAGAATGAAGATTTGAAGATTATCAAGTTTCAGAAATCTATGGAACAGGCTCTTCAAATTATTCTCGAAGCAGTTAAAGGTTGTATTCCTGAATTTACTGATTATGGCCTTCCATCTGACTTTATCGGTCAGACTACAAATGCGATTCAATATCCGATTATATTTAAATCGTTGATGAATATGTTCCAAAGAGATAATCGTTGGGCAAGTGCTGAGTTGATTGATTTGAAGAAAGTTGAAGATAGTATCTTCATGAAAGTTAGAGCTACTACAGTGACAAAAGAAGATTTTTTAATTAATGTTCCAATATAATATGTTATGATAACAAAAGTAAGTAACACAATCGCAAATCTGAAGAATTTGTGGATTGAAATGTTTTTGAACAAAACCGATAAAGTTTCTAACATAGCAGACGGTTCAGTATTAAATGCAGTTGCATTTGGTACTGCTAAAGTTGCTCAAAAGGCAATTAAAGATATTGCTATTGTAGAAGCACAGATATTTCCTACATCTGCAACTGGTACATATTTGGATAAATCAGCAGCATTGTTTGGTGTGAGTCCTCGAAAACAAGCTCTTGGTTCATCTACTTATATAAGAGTATATGCTGAGCCTGGAACATTATATGAAGTAGGTACAACTTTTATTTCTAAGAATGGTATTAGATTTATTGTAGACAAACCATTTACAGTTGATAATTCTGGTTATGGATACGTAAGTGTAAGAAGTGTAATTACTGGTTCTGCCACAAATGTAGAAGCTAATAGTATTACGCAAGTTTCTCCAAGACCATTGACTCATATAGAATGTACTAACGAATATGCAGCTATTGGTGGACGTGATTATGAAGACGATGAGACATTCAGAAACAGAATTATAAATTACAACAATAGACTTTCAGAAGAAACAGTAGAATCTTGGACACAGATTTTCCAAGACCTCGATGATAGAATTCTGAAGGTTATGAATGTAGGATTAGGTGAAGACGGAAAGACCCACATCTACCTTGTAACTCAAAACGGTTCTTTCTTTACAGATGATGAACTTGAAGAATTACTTGATAAAGCTACTCCTTATTTTGGTTTGACTGAATTGAATTTATCAGGTGAATCAATCGGCATTGTTCTTGAGAATGCAAAATGGATGTATGTTGGAGGAGAACAAGGTGTTGATTTTCGTGTGGAATTATCTCCTAATACAGATATTGCTGATGCAAGAAAGAATATTCAGATTGCCATGACGAAATATCTTGATTTCCGTTTTTGGGAAGCAGGAAAAGTTGTACAATGGGATGATTTGCTTCAAGTTGTTAAAACTGCAGAAGGTGTGAAGTATGTGCCGGATGAATATTTCTTCCCTTATTTTGATGAAGAGGTACCTTTGAATATGTTACCACGTATTAAAGGTTTTAGAATGAGAGATTTGGAAGGAAATATTTTATATGATTCAGGAAGTAATCTATCTAATATCTTCTATCCGGCTGGAGAAAGCGATATATATAAAGGTACGCAATCTGCAATTCTCTCTCAGAAATATCTTGTTTCGTTCACTGTAACTACATTGAAGAATGTTGCAGTTCCTGGTGCATTTATTACTATTGGAAACAAAGTTATTACGACAGATGAATCTGGTACTGCTAATGTATTACTTGAAAATGGTGAATATACATATACGTTGAATAAAGCGAATTGGATTCAACAGACTGGTGAATTTGTAGTATTGAATGGTCCGATTTTTATAACAATCAATAATTTTGAAGCAACTCCTTATAAAGTGACTTTCACGATATATGAAGGTGAAGCTCCTATGGAAGGTGCAGAAATCAAGATTGGAATTAATACTCTTGAAACTGATGATACAGGTATAGCTTCTGTAGATTTAGAACCTGGAACATATAGTTATACAGTATCAAAAGCTGGATTTAAAACCATTGAAAGTGTTTTGACTGTTGAAAATAAACCAGTAGAAATCTTTGAAAGAATGTTTCTTGAATCATTGACAGTCAATTTCGCTGTTATTGATAGAAGAAGAAGTATTTATGTACCTCAAGCAGATATTACAGTTACAAATACAACTCAAAGAACTGACAATGAAGGACAAGCTCAAATGGGACTTCAGGTAGGTCAATATGAGATGCGTGTAATGAAAGAAGGATATCAAGAGTACAACGAAACAATTGATATAGTAGGAGAAAAACCGAATTGTATTCTTGTTGAGCTTGATGCTATTCCCTATGAGGTTAAATTTACTGTTCTTGATTCAGAAAATGATATGGTGATTCCTAATGCAACAGTTTCAATTAACGAATCTACATATCTAACAGACGAACATGGTGTAGTTATTGTAAGCTTACCGAACGGCACATTTACTTATACAGTGTTTAGAAGCGGTTATATGTCGTATTCAGACTTTATTGTTGTGGATGATGCACCTATATCTAAGATTATTAAATTAAACAAGGCATTCTATACTTTAAAGCTGATTGTTCGTGATATTGAGAACGGTAATTATATTCAAGGAGCTGAGTTGAATATCAATGAAGAGACGAAGATTACAAATATAAATGGTGTAGCAACTATAACTCTTGGTAATGGAACTTATGATTATGTAGTTACTCAAAGGAATTATAAGAGATATACTGGACAAATTATAATCAAAGACCAAGATGTTGTAGAAACCATTTATCTTGAATTAAGAGACACGGTAATAACATATACCGCAACGGACGCGATAACGAAGGCCCCTATTTCCGGTGTATATATCGAATTGATAAACAAGGGGACCGGAATTAAGGTGGATTTTGGCTATACGAATGATATAGGCGTGTTACAGCTTGGAGCGGAAGCAGGGGAATACACTTGGAATGCGACACACAGATATTATGATGCGGTAGAAAACCAGTCGATAACGCTTGAAAAATTGAAGGATATAGACCTTCCCTTTACTATGACAAGAAGGGAAATCGAACCGGAAGTTGACGTAATAGAGAATATTCCTGGTGTGTCCGGTGACGCTACCACGGTAAGGTTCAGTGGTGAAAATACAGCCGAGACGTTATCCAATGACAGTTATTATTACATAGTTCATACACCGGAAAATTTCGTTGTTCCTAACAAAGGGGTGACGTTCGATTTAATGGAACATGTAAAGACTTTCAGACGTGCAGAAATCGGTGGTGAGGACGAGCCATACGATTTTGCAAGTGGAGGTGCTGAATTGAAATTCAATGTATCGAATGATGAAATAGCTTCTTTGGAAGGCACGATGTTGACAGTGCAGCCGAATGTGACACGTGATGCAGAGCCAAGAACTTTCTATGTGGACGTGACGATAACGACCCCGGTAAGCCAGGTGACTGTAAAGATAACTGCTGAACAGAAAGCTGCTTTGAACTTCAATCCGGTTAAGGCCGGAATTGTTATTTCGGTAAAGAACATGTACAACGACAATGTACGGGAATACACGACGAATGCGGCAGGAAAGATATTTCCGGAAGTAATGCCGGGTATTGATTATCAGTTGACAATAAAAGAGAAAGGTTTCTATGAGAATGAAGGTCTGCTAATCAAGAACTGGGGCTTTGGTGCGAGTGTACCTACACTGATGGAAATTACATGCTCGAAGAAGGCAGAATTACGGGTGAAGCAGCAGAACACGTTAAGACCGCTTGAAAATGCGACTATAAAGGTGTCCGGAATGTCACTGCCTCAAACCGTTACGTCCGGAAGTGATGGTTCGGCAAGAGTGTACATTTCACCTATTGCAATGAGCTATGAGTGTACAGTAACAGACCATACGAAAAAGACTGGAACATTCACACCCCCGTTGTCGGCTGATTATATGGATATAATCATGGGTTATGCTGCAATGACATTCAGTCTGACATTGACAGCAAGTAACCCCTATTCCAAGGCGGCAGAAAGTTGTCCAGTAACGGTTACGAGTGCATGGGGTGGAACATCTTCACAATCATATAGTTTTTCTGGAACAACGAATGCAAGCGGACAATTGACATCACAAGGAAATGGAAATTTCAATATACCGCCTGGAAATTATACGATAACCTATGGAGGTGGAAACAGTAATTTCGACGGTAAGACAGAAAACATCTATCTGCCTACGGACAAGACGCATTCAGCAGTATTAACAAGAAGAACGAAATCAGTCACATTCACGGTAAAAGAAATAATACCCTCTATTTCGACTACAGTATCCAATCCGGTAAAAACAGGTCTCGTGCTTGCATGCTATTACAATGACAACGGTACATCTTCGGGTGCGAATGTAACGACGAATGCAAGCGGACAATTTACAAAAACAGTGTATGCAGGAATTGCAGAACGTTTCCAGGTGCAACCAATAGGATTCTATTCCGGAAACGGTGCAATAGCTACAGTCAATTATAAAGATGCAAACACAAAAGACCTTGTATATACATGTTCAAAGAGAATTCCGGTATATATCACATCCAATCTGTATGGTGAGTTAAGTGGCGCATCAGTGACGTTCAACGGAATGTCTGTGAACCAGACAGGAACGACCGATACGGACGGGATAGTGCAAATGTACATATCTCCGGTAAATATGTCTTACAGTGTAAGCAAGCAACATTACAATACCAAGACTGGGAATTTCAAGCCTACCGGAACAGAAACAAGAATGGATATTGAATTGGAGGCGAAGGAGTACCCGGTCACTTTCCATGTATCAACACAAGGAGTTTTGCCACCGGACGGAATTTTGGTACGTGTGACAAACAACGCATTGCCGGACATTGTATTTGAGGGCGAGACGAACGCGGAAGGAACGATAGTTATGCCGAATGTTCCGGTAGGAGAATACACTTATGAAGTGCTTGCAGGAGAGGTTTCATCCGACACATTCTTCCATCCTCAGAGCGAAAGCGGTACAGTGCTGGATGTAGAAGTGCAATATGAATTGATTAACGCAGGTATTCAAGTTTCGGAGGTGTACGGTACGGCAGGAAGAGCGTACTTGTCAAATCAGACTATTACAATGACTTCCAAAGCAGGAACGATAAAGCTTACTTTGGATGAAAATGGTTATACTAATCAGTTATTAATAAAGGGATTGGAATACACGTTTACGACTGATTCATACCCGGCTTTTTATAGCAACCCAACACAATCCTATACATGGACCGAAGACGGTGTGATATGGCCGTTCAACTTGAATGTGACCTCAAAGATAACGGTCAATGTAAAGGATGTATATGTGAAAAACAATATCCAGGGAGTAACGGTAGCTTACAATGAACAGGTAGTGACAACGGATGCAAGCGGTAACGCTTCATTGTTCCGGTCAGCACTGACAAAGGACTATTCTTTGGATAAAGAGGATTATAGTACAGTAAATGGAACCATTGCACCTACCACGGCTTCACCGCTCAATGTCACGATGCTAAGAAATAAGCATGTGGTGACGATAAATCAGTACGAAGTAATACCAGGTGGAAGTAAATTAGGCATTAATTATACGTTGACTTATACATCGGCAGCAGGAAACGGAACGATACCGAATGATAGTCGAACATTTGAGGCGTATTTAGGTATTCCAATTACATTTATTCTAACGGCAGCGGACAGAAGACCGTTTTATACGAATTATCAGCAAACACATACATTTACATCAGCAGGCGAAGCATGGGATTTGAATCTCACTTGTGCAAAACAGATAACGGTCAATGTAAAGGATAATGTGCCTGGAACAAATGTACAAGGAGCTACGATAAACTATTTTGCACAGACAAAAACAACAGATGTAAGCGGTAATGCAGTTTTCTATTGGAGTGGCGGTGGTAGAAGCATATCGGTAAGTGCATCAAATCTCGAATCTTATACTGGACAGATAGCTCACAATTCTGCGAATCCGTTCAATATTGTAATGACACGTGCAGCCAATCCAGTTACACTTGTAGTAAGAGAAGTAACGCCAGCACAAACAACCTATTATCAGAACTTACAGATAAAATACACGGCAGGAAGTGCAACCGGAACACTTACAACAGATGCGAACGGTGCAGTGACATTCAATGGATATATAGGTACGGAAATGACGTTTACGGTAGTTGGGCATCCGGAATTTTACAGCAACCCGACACAGAAACACACCTATACAGCCGCCAATCAGTCGTGGACTATGGATTTGACGGTAACGGCAAAGATAACTATAAACGTCAAATCAAACGTGCCGAGTGGAACGAATCTAAGTGGAGCTACAGTATCATATTTCCATCAGACAGGAACAACTGACAGTAGCGGAAATGTATCACTGTATAGGAGTTCTGTAACGAGAAACGTAGATATCACAGCCACTTATCACGGTAATTACAGAGGCAGTATAACATCAGATACCGCGTCTCCGTTCAATGCGGTAATGACGCGTTCAACCGCTACAGTAAGTCTTGGAGTGAGTGAAGAAGTATTATTCAAATCACAGTATGTTCTGGAAATAAAGACTTCTACTGGAGAGACAAGTCCGGGATTAGGCGGTTTTGTATTCGCTACATCAACGAGCGCTAACAAGGAATTTGTAGTG
>ERZ824600.2795-NODE-2795-length-17740-cov-5.263161_pt1 | contig 17740 bp, 17 predicted proteins | sample MGYA00519933_ERZ824600 | MGnify/ENA primary metagenome ERZ824600 (study PRJEB31778, sample SAMEA3449178) | human gut metagenome | biome: human gut; feature: human-associated habitat; material: faeces | place: United Kingdom | collected 2010/2012 ... | reverse complement strand
AATCCATCAAATTCAAGCTCCCGATCATAGAGGAAGATATGGAAATAAGTTTGGATAACGATACACAAGTTGAGGCGGTTATCCTCTTGTCGCAGGAAACAGATCCACGGACGGTCGAGGTCGGAATGGAAGCGGAGACCGGCGAGGGCAAGCGCGTCAATTACACCGGAAAAGAATAAGAGAACAAAAGAAAAACCGCCGTCGGACTCACATGGGGTCCGGCAGCGGTTTTCTATTCGCTTCGTGTGATGTCATGCACCCATTTGCCGCCGTGGATGCGCCAAAGGCCGACGGGGGCCTTTGCCAGATGCTCGATGGCGATGCACAGGCAGAACACCTCGTTCGGCACCTTAAGGACAAGGCCGAGCAGGCACATCAGCGGCAGCTCCACGCACCAGAGAGGGAAGTTGTCGATGAGCAGCGAGGCGCGTACGTCGCCGCCGCCGCGCAGCACACCCACGACCATCGTGGACGAAGAGCCGTGGAGGGGCATCACGCCCGCGTAGCAGTACACCATGACCGCGCACATCGCCGCCGCGCCCGCCGAGAGGGAGAAAAGCGGCAGCACATACGGCCGGAGCAGCGTAAAAAAGGCCAGAAGCTCCACGCCGCCGAGGGCGAGCGCGAAGAGAAATGCCGTGAGGCACACGGCCTTGCCGATGCGCACGACGCTCTCGCGGCTGCTGCCGATGCCGATCTCCTTGCCGACGATGACGGCGGCTGCGTTGGCGATGCCGTAGATGCCGGCGGTGGAGAGCTTGTCAATGCTGCCCGCCACGGTGTAGGCGGCGATGAGGTCGCCGCTCGCGGCCATGTGGCCCATGATGACGGTGATGAGCGAGTAGCCCACGCCCCAGAGTGTTTCGTTCGCCAGCACCGGCGCGCTGTAGTGGATGAAGCGGCGCAGCATCTCGCGGCCCGGGCGGAGAAGGGCGCTCCATTGGAGCGGCACGGTGCGGCAGCGCAGGGCGTAGCCGAAGGCGAGCGCAAATTCCACCACGCGCGAGAGCAGCGTGGCGGCCGCCGCGCCTGTGACGCCGAGCGCGGGGAAGCCGAGCTTGCCGAAGATGAGCACATAATTGCCCACGGTATTGCAGAGCATGGACGCGCCGAACACCAACATACCGAAGCGCGGATTTTCGATGCTGCGCTGCATCCCGATGTAGATGGACGAGAGGGAATTGAGAATATACGAGAAGCCGACGATGCGGATATACGGCGTGCCGATCGCGACGAGACGGAGATTGTCCGTCACCAGCAGCAGAACATCCGCCGGGAAGAACGCCATGATGAGCGCGAAGAGCGTCGAGACGCTGCCGGCGATGCAAAAGCCGATGCCCATGACACGGTTGATGCTCTCGCGGTCGCCGCGGCCCCAGTATTGGCTGATGAGCACGCTCGACCCGCTCTGCAGTCCGAAGACGATGAGCTGGATGATGAAGATGGGCACATTCGCTACCGTGACGGCGGACATCTGCTCGCTGCCGAGCAGACCGACCATGAAGGTATCGAGGAAACCGAGCGAGGTGGTGATGAGATTCTGCACGATGATGGGCAGGGCGAGCAGAAAGAGGCGTCGGTAGAAGCCCTTGGGCTGACGGAGATAGGAGAACATAATAAACCTCAAAGAAGCTGACGAAGCGTCAAATTTACAGCATGGGGAAGCGTGTTTCCTTATGCTTGCGGAGCGCGGATACAAGCGCGTCGATCTCCTCGCGCGTCGTTTCGGGCGCGAAGCTGACGCGCAGAACGCCTGCGGCGGTCTTTTTGTCGAGCTTCATCGCGGCGTAGACGTGGCTGAGCTTGCCGCGGTGGCAGGCCGAGCCGGCGGAGATGCAGATGCCCTGCGCGCCGAGCTCGGTGACGACGTTCGCGCTCGGATAGCCGACGAGCGAGACGGAGAGGATATGCGGGGCGTCGCCGTTCCCAATGCGCACCACGCCATCGATGGTGAGGAGCTGCTCGAGCGCGTACTGCTTGAGCTGCGCCATGCGGGCGAGCTTTTCCTCATAGCCTGCCAGCCGCAGCTCCACCGCCTTGGCGAAGCCCGCGATCTGCGCCGTGGCTTCGGTGCCCGAGCGCAGGCTGCGCTCCTGTCCGCCGCCCGCGAGCAGCGGACGCACCGCGCGGCAGCGCGGGCCGATGTAAAGCGCGCCGACGCCCTTGGGGGCGTTGAGCTTGTGTCCGCTGACGGAAATGAGGTCCGCGCCCAGCGTATCCGCGCGGAACGGGAGCTTCAAAAACGCCTGCACCACGTCGGTGTGCAGCAGCGCCTTGGAGCCGCGCTCGCGCAGGAGCCGCGCGATCTCGCCGATGGGGAACACACAGCCGGTCTCGTTGTTCACGAGCATCACGGAGACGAGCGCCGTGTCCTCACGCAGCGCGTCCGCGACCTGCTGCGCGGTGATATTCCCCTGACGGTCGGGCGCGAGATAGGTGACGGTATAGCCCTCCTGCTCCAGCTGACGGCAAGGCTCGAGCACGGCGCTGTGCTCCACGGCGGTGGTGATGATGTGCTTTCCGACGCGGCGGTTCTGGTGGGCGGCGAGGCGGATGGCCCAGTTGTCGCTCTCCGTGCCGCAGGAGGTGAAGTACAGCTCGTCCGGCTTGCAGCCGAGCGCGGCGGCGATGACCGCGCGGTCCGCCTCCAGACGCTTTTTCGCGGCGGCGCCGTAGGGATACTGCGAGCTGGGGTTGCCGCTGCCGTTTAGTAAAACATCGTACATCGTATCCGCCACCTCGCGCGCGACGGGCGTAGTGGCGGCATGGTCGAGATAGATCATAGCAAAGCATTCCTTTCTTTGCACTTGCAATCAAGCGAAAACATGGTATGATTATATGCGGAAAATCCACGAAAAGCAAGGAGAAAGCATGAAGATCGGTATTTACACCCTGGGCTGCAAGGTGAATCAATACGAGACGCAGGCGATGGAGCAGGAGCTGACCGCCCGCGGGCACGAGCTGGTGGATTTTGAGTCTCCCGCCGATGCCTACATCATCAACACCTGCTCGGTCACGGCGGTGAGCGACAAGAAGTCGCGCCAGATGATCCGCCGCGCGAAGAAGAACAGTCCCGACGCGGTGGTCGCCGCCTGCGGCTGCTACGTCCAGACGCACGAAGAGGAGGCAAAGAGCCTCGGCATCGACCTTTTGATGGGCACGAACGACCGCGCGCGATTCCTTGACCGGCTGGAGGAGGCCGTGAAAACGCGCGAGACGGTCGCGGACATCGACGACGCGCTGCGCCGCCGCACGTTCGAGGTGCTGCCGGCGGGCGGCATGGCGAACCGCACCCGCGCGATGCTCAAGGTCGAGGACGGCTGCGTGAACTTCTGCACCTACTGCATCATTCCCTACGCGCGCGGCCCCGTGCGCTCGCTGCCGATGGACAAGGCGGCGGAGCAGGTGCATGCCCTGCGCTCGCAGGGCTACCGTGAGATCGTGGTCACCGGCATTGAAATTTCCTCCTACGGCCATGACCTCAAGGACGGCACGACGCTCATCGATCTTCTGGAGCTTATCGCCCGCGAGGGCGGGGAGATGCGCATCCGGCTCGGCTCGCTCGAGCCGCGCACCGTGACGCGGGAATTCTGCGAGCGGGCGAAAAAGCTCCCGACCCTCTGCCCGCACTTCCATCTCTCGATGCAGTCCGGCTGCGACGCGACGCTCAAGCGCATGAACCGCCGGTACGACACCGCGCGCTATTATGAGTCCGTGGAGCTGCTGCGCGAATATTTCGACGACCCCGCCATCACCACCGACCTCATCACCGGCTTTCCGGAGGAAACGGAGGAGGAGTTCGGCGAGACGCTCGCCTTCATTGAAAAGTGCGGCTTCGCCGCCATGCACATCTTCCCCTATTCCGTCCGCCCCGGCACGAAGGCCGCGGCGATGGCGCAGGTGGACATGAGCGTGCGCGAGGAGCGCGCGGCGCGCGCCGCCGCCGTCGCGGAGCGGATGCACCAAGGCTATCTCGCCCGCTGCGTGGGAAAGACCTTCCCCGTGCTCTTTGAGCAGGACAGGGGCGAGGGCAGCGCCGGCCACGCGCCGAACTATATGCCCGTCACGGTGGGGATGAAAGGGTTACATAACACTGTACAAAACGTGCGCATCACCGCCGTCGACGGCGACGGCCTGCGCGGGGAACCGGAGGAGACATGAAAAGCCACTTTTTTGCCTACATCGCGCGGATGCGCTACATCACGCGCTGGGCGCTCATGCGCAACACCTTTTCCGAAAACGTGCAGGAGCACAGCCACATGGTCGCGGTGCTCGCGCACGCGCTCGCGGTGATCCGAAACCGCGTGTACGGCGGGCAGATCGACGCGGGACAGGTCGCCGCGGTCGCGCTCTACCATGACGCGAGCGAGATCATCACCGGCGATATGCCCACGCCTATCAAGTATTACGCGCCCGAGATCCGCGACGCCTACAAGAAGGTCGAGGCGGTCGCCTGCGGACGGCTCCTTGCCATGCTGCCCGACGAGCTCAGGCCGGACTACGACGACGTGCTCGACTGCGCGGACGGCGAGGTGCTCGAACTGGTCAAGGCGGCGGACAAGCTATCCGCCTACATCAAGTGCGTCGAGGAGCTCAAGGCGGGCAACGCGGAGTTCCGCCGCGCCGCCGAGCAGACCCGCGTCGCGCTCGACGCGATGCATCTGCCCGAGCTGGATTACTTTATGGAGCACTGCGCGGAGAGCTTTTCCATGACGCTCGACGAGCTGGAATAACAGGGAGGAAGAAACCATGATCAAAATTCGGACGCTGTATATCGTTCTGCCGCTTACGATCCTGATGGCGGTGGGCTGCTACCTCAAGGGCTGGACGGCGGGCATCGCCCTGTGGGCGTTCCTTGCGCTCGTGTGCGTGGGGCGCATCCTGCGCGAGCGGAAGGAGAAGAACGGCGCGGAGGACGCACAGAAAAAGGAATAACGCGCCGTGCGCGCAAAAAGCGGGGGAGCATCCATCGGGAAGCTCCCCCTTTTTGCTGTCGTTTCCGCCGTCTCAATGCCGTGCGGGGCCCACCGTGTCAACGTATTCCAGCGCGGTGGGCCTGCCGTCCTCGTCGGAGACGAGCCGCCAGACCGTGTGCGCGCTGCTCCACGGCGCGCAGGCGTAGAGATAGACCCCGTCGGTCGTGTAGTCGTAGAGCTCCCGCGTGAGGTCCGTGCGGTCGACGGTGAGGAGCCATTCCTCGCCGGTCGCGATGTCATGACATCCGACGCCGACGTACCGCTGTTCGGCAAGCTGCCATTCGTACTGGTCGTAGAAAACGAACCCGTCTGCCGCGGCGACGTAGCTGCGTGTGTTCGGGCAGCGCAGCGTTGTGACCGAGCCGTCCGCACCGAGGCAGAGCATATTGTGTGTCAGCTTCCCGCCTCTCACACACTCGACCAGAGCGTATTGGCCGCCGCGGAGCACGAAGAAGCCCTGATCGAACAGCGTCCCCTCGGGTGTCACGTCCTCGCCGTCGCGGAGAAGCCGGTAGAGGGCGACCCCGTCCGCCCGCTGACCGCTCGGCACGAGGGTAAATTCGTACCCGCCGAACGTGAGGTGCGTGTTTTCATAGAACTGCTCGAAGCCCGCGCCGGAGGATGCGTACTCCTGCCGGACCTCCAGCAGCTCGCCGGTCCTGCCGTCGAGCAGGTATTCGCTCCAGACGATGGTGTCATTATTGCTCCAGGACGGTACATTGGGCTCTGTGTCGGTTGGGACTTTGTCCTGATGAATGGTATAGCTGTTGAAGCGGAGCCGGATGTCGATGCGCCCGTCGCCGAGCAGCGAGAAGAAAAGCCGCGTGCAGTCCTGCGGTGCGGTGTAGAGCTTTATCCGCTCGCCCGTCTCGTGTACCTGCACATAGAGCGTTTCGCCCCGAAGGTAGTAAATGCCGTAGCCGTTCACCGCGTAGCCATCGTACCAGAAGGTGCTGAGCACCCGCTCGCTCGTGCCCATGGCGGGATCGTAGCACCAGACGCCGCTGTGGCGGACGTGGTAATAATAGCGGCCGTCCGCGATCGTGCCGGGGCTGGAGGCGCAGCCCGCGCCGAGCGAGTAGTCGAAGCGTCCGGCGACGTAGATGCCGCTGAAAAGCACCAGTGCGATGCACGCGGCCTTGATCAGTGCCGTCCGCCATGAGCGCTTCGGCCTCTGCCGCCGCGCGCCGCACTCCGCCAGCAGCTCGTCGCCAAGATAGCTGAGGGAAGCGCTGAGCTGTTCGTTCGTCATACCGTAAAGCCCTCCTGTTCCAGATGTGCGCGCAGACCCTGCCGCGTACGGTAGAGGAGGCTTTTGACCGCGCCGATGCTCGTGCCGTACTGCCGCGCGACGTCGGCAAGCGGATCGACGTAGAAATAGCGGGCGAGGAAGACGCCGCGCTCGCGCGGCGAGAGCGTGCGCAGGTAGCGCTCGATGCTCTCGGCGAGCAGCCTCGCGTCCAGCGCTTCGTCCGCCTCGCCGCCGACCGCGTCGCCCAGCTCTTCAAGGGAGAGAAGATATTCCCGCGCGCCGCGCTTCTGCGCGCCGTCGCGGCGATAGCGGTCGATGGCGCCCTGCCGCGTCAAACGGCTGAGAAAAGCCGGAAACACCGGCGGGCGCTGCGGAGGAATGGCGTTCCACGTTTTCAGATAGGTGTCCGAGCGCACCTCCTCGCAGGCAAACTGGTCGAGGAGAATGCGCTGCGCGAGCTGCAGGAGCCGCGCTCCGTATTTTTTGTCGGTCTCGCCGATGGCATCCTCATTGCGCGCAAAATACAGCGCGATGATCTGCTCGTCCTTCATTTGGCCCCGCCTCCTTTCACTCTATTTACCGCAAACGCGGCGCGAAGGTCGCGCGGAACACGCAAAAAACTTTTTCTTCCTCTATTTTATCCGATGGCGGGGTGAAAGTAAATGCCGCGATTTGTGCGCTCCGCGGCTTGCATTTTGGAACGAAACCTTTATAATAGTGACATTCTTTTGCGTGGGGGAGGAAGAGCACATGGAACAGCGAAGGGCGCGCGGGATGCTTGCAGCCGCAGCCGTTATCTTCGGTACGCTTGCGCCGTTCGTGCGCGGCATTTCCGTTTCCTCGGGCGAGCTGGCGCTTTACCGCGCGGTGATGGCGGCGCTGCTCGTCGGCGGCTATCTGCTCGTGAGCGGACAGAAGCTCGCGCTGCGCGCGAATCGGCGTGAGGCCGCGCTGCTGCTCCTCTCCGGCATGGCGATGGGCGTGAACTGGATCTTGCTTTTCGAGGCCTACCGCTACACCACCGTGTCCGTCGCGACGCTGAGCTACTATTTTGCGCCCGTGCTCGTCACCGCCGCCTGCCCTCTGCTCTTTCACGAAAGGCTGACGGGAAAGCAGATCGTCTGCTTCGTGATGTCCACGCTGGGACTGGTGCTGGTCATCGGCGTCGGGGGGCTTCGCGGCGGCACGGATGTGCGGGGCGTGATCTTCGGCCTCGGCGCGGCGGCGTTCTACGCCGCGGTCATTCTGCTCAATAAGTTCATCCGAAGCGTCGCGGGCATCCAGCGGACCTTTTTGCAGTTTTTAGCCGCCATCGTCGTTCTCATTCCCTACGTCGCCGCGACCGGCGGCGTATCGCTGGGGACGCTCGGCGCGCGCGGCTGGGTCTGCCTGCTCATCGTGGGCTTCTTCCACACAGGCGTGACCTACTGCCTGTATTTTTCCGCCCTGCGCGAGCTGCCGGGGCAGGAGGTCGCTCTGTTGAGCTACATGGACCCGCTCGTGGCGGTCATCGTCTCGGTGACGGTGCTCGGCGAGCCGGTCACGGTGCCGCAGCTCGCCGGCGGTGCGCTGATCCTCGGCTTCACGCTCTGGAACGAGCTGCCGGAGAAAAAATAAGAAAAAGGGAAGCGGCTTTCACTGAACCGCTTCCCTTTTTCAGTTCATAAAGTGAATGGTGATGGGGCAGATCTCGGCCCTGGTCGCCACGCGCATATTCGGCCCGAAGAGACCGACGCCCGAGGTCACGATGCTGTGCATCGACCCCACGCGGAGACAGCCGCAGGCATTCTCCCAAAATAGCCGGACGGTGAGGTTGCCGGGGAACATCTGCCCGTCGTGCGTGTGCCCGCAGAGATCGACGTCCACGCCCGCCGCGGCCAGCGCCTCCAGCTCGCGCGGTTGGTGGTCGAGGACCAGAATGGGCTTGTCCGCGTCCAGTCCCTCGACGAGCTCCGCGGGTGTTTTGCGCACCTCGACGCCGCGCCCTGGGCGCTGCGCGTCGGGGCGGCCGTAAAGATAAACCTCGCCGCCGAGCAGCACGGCCTCGTCGCGCAGGAGACGGATGTTCGCGGATGCGAGAAAGGCGTCCATCTCGGGGCTGCTCTGCTTTTTCCCGTCGCTTCGGAAGGTGAAGCCCGCCAGGATGGGCTCCTCGATGTCGTGGTTGCCGTAGACGGCGTAGACGCCGTACCTCGACCGGATGCCGCGCAGCACCGCGGCGATCTGCTCCGGCTCCTCCACGGCCTTCCAGGCGTTATCAAAAATGTCGCCCGCGATGACGACCACATCGGCATCCTGCTCGTTTACGCGCGCGACCATGCGCTCCATCTGCGCAAGGCCCACGTTGTAGCCGAGGTGGAGATCGGCGAGCAGCACGACCTTCATGCTCTCCATGCTGCCGGCGGACTTGTTTACGGTGATCTCGTAGGGCGTGACGCGCACGACGCGGGCGTTGATCACGCCGCCGACGGAGGTCACAAGAATGACCGCCGCGCACAGACAGCCCGCGATGCGGTGCATCCGCGCCGAGCGCAGAGAGCGGAGCTTCAGACCGTGGACGAGCAGCAGCCGCAGTCCGTCCGCGAGCAGGACTGCCAGCAGCAGATAGAGCAGCACGCCGAGCCAATAATTCCCGATGAGCATGAGCGCGCGCTTCAGCCGTCCGGCAGGCAGCGGGAAGGCCAGAACAAAGGAGAGCGCGAAGAAGGCGTACAGCGCGGCGGGCACGGCCCAATGCTTCCGCTTGCGGAACCACGGGAACCACGCCCGCACCCAGCCCATGATGCGGCGGAACAGATAGAGGTTGAAAAGCAGGTAAAACGGTGCGAGGAGAAAAGCAAGCATGGCGCGTTCCGCGCTCCTTTCCGAAAGGGGAGACACCCTTTGTTTTCGGCGCTATTCTACTCCCTTTACGCCCTTGGCGCAAGAGAAAAGATGCGGCGTGAAGCGCACACTTTTTTTGGACAAAAGTGACATTGACAACCCTTTCCTACAAATTTATAATCACAATCTCGTATGAAAGATATTAAAATACACCGTGGTAAAAGGTGAGGCTTATGAATCATCAGTCGTCGTTTTCGCTTCGTTCGTTCTTTCAGCCCGTGGACCTCACGCAGGGAACGTGCTGGAAGACGCTGCTCGTGTTCGCGTTCCCCATTATCGTTTCCTACCTGCTCCAGCAGGTCTATTCCATCAGCGACGCCGCCATTGTCGGTCAGACGCTGACGGCGAGCGAGGTCGCTGGTGTGAACGACACCACCTCGCTCGCGATGATCTTCCTGCAGTTCGCCTTCGGCGCGAGCGCGGGCTTCTGCACCGTGACATCGTGCTTTGTCGGTGCGCGCGACAGCGCGGGCGTCCGCCGCTCCATGGCGACGCAGATCGTCCTCTCCGCGGCGCTGACCGCTGTTCTCACGGCGCTGGCGCTGGCGCTGCTCGACCCCATGCTCGCGTGGATCAACGTCACGCCCGCGAGCGGGGAGGTCTACCGCGCGGCCTATACCTACTGCGCCATCCTCTTCGGCGGCATCGGCGCACAGCTTTTCTATAACTTCATCTGCTCGTTCCTGCGCAGCATGGGCGACAGCGCCACGCCGCTCGCGTTCCTGCTTTTCTCGACGATCCTCAACGTGGGGCTGGACCTGCTCTTCATCCTCTCGTTCCACTGGGGCGTCGCGGGCGCAGCCATCGCCACCGTTGCGGCGCAGCTCATCAGCACGCTCGGCTGCTTTCTCTACGCCTTTTTGAAGTATCCCGAGCTGCGATTGCACCGCGAGGACTGGCGCATCACAAGGCGCGACGTTACGCGCCATCTCATTCAGGGCATCCCGCTCGGCTTGCAGTTCTCCGTCCTCGCCATCGGCATCATCGTGATGCAGAGCGTCATCGTGCAGTTCGATACGCTTGGCGGCGAGATGGTCTCCAACGCGGCGCAGAACGGCTTCGGCGCGGCGAACAAGCTCAACAATCTTCTTATGACGCCGCTCAACGGCCTCGGCACGGCGATGACCAGCTTCACCGCGCAGAACCTCGGTGCGGGCGACCACGCGCGCATCAGGAAAGGAACGGTGCAGGCGCTCATCATTGTCTGGACGATGTGCCTCATTTCCATCGCAGCTGGCCTGCTGCTCTCGCGCGGCGGCGGGTATCTCTATATCTTCCTCTCACCCGATAAGGTCACGGCGGAGACGATGCGCTACGGCAACACCTATCTCTATGTCGACCTGTCGCTCTACCTCTTCCTCGGCTTCATCTTCGTCGTGCGCAACTGTGTGCAGGGCATCGGCAAGCCGCAATTCGTGCTCGGCGCGGGCGCGGCCGAGCTGGTCGCGCGCGTGAGCGTGTGCCTGCTGCTGCCGCCGCTGATCGCAGGCGGCGCGGTCAATTCCGATGCGCCGCGCGCGGCGGTCTATGCCCTCTGCTTCGCCGATCCCTTTGCCTGGATGGCGGCGGACGCCGTACTGCTCGTGCCCTTCCTGCGCAATATCATGAAAATGGACTATCGTTACCTGAAGGGGACGGTGTAGGACAGAATAAAAAGTTTTTGCTGTTTTTTGAAAAAACTTGAAAATAAGGCTTGCAATTTGCGCCGGGATATGCTATCTTATTTAGGCTGAGTTCAGCAAAACAGCATATCCGGGTGTGGCGAAGTTTGGTATCGCGCTTGAATGGGGTTCAAGAGGCCGCTGGTTCGATTCCAGTCACTCGGACCAAGTAATGATAATCCGAACTACATTATCCAAGTGGGTAATGTGTTCGGATTTATCATTTCTATTGAAAATGTTCTATAGTAAGCAAAGGCAGGGGCAATTCTTGTCCTTGCCTTTGTTTATATTTTACACTATAATGATAAAAATGGGAACATTTTAAAAAATTTAGCGTCTATATAGATGTAACTAACAATATCAACAGTTTGGAATATTCTAAAAGGGAAGAAGTAAACGGCGATGGACCGAGGAAAAGGAAGGAGTATACCATGAAAAAAAGAGTCTTTGCCATTGTCCCAACAGTCATCTTGTGTATTCTTTTGTTCTATTTAATTAAACCCTCTCAATCCCCCAAATCCCCTTATCAAAATTTGACCCCGGTAAGCGGATTCTCTATTCAGGCTGTGCAAGCACAATACACTATTGATACTAAGCAGATATCTCTTTGCATAACAAATCATAGCGATAATAGCCCGGAACTCTATCTGCCATATCTCGAACAAAATATTAATGAAACATGGGTTATTGTAAAAAAATCCCCTCATATAAGAGATACAGATAATCTTCTTTACATCCCATCAGGAGAGACAATGAATGTAGATTTTTTTCTGACGGACTATGACCAACTATCTGTCGGTAAATACCGAATTATTTTCGGCTTAGCTCATAGTAATGACTTTTTTTACTTTCCTTTTGACATTGTTGATTCTTAGGTATAGAATGAGAGCAATTAAAAGTATAACAAGGCGGGAGCATCGGTTAAGATGTCCCCGCCTCTGTTATACCTTATTCTTTTGTTCGGCCTGCTGCTTTGCTTTCCACTCGGCGTATTCTGCTCGTCCTCGTTCTCAAAGAACGCTTGTATCTCCAGGAGCAGGACGCGGGCAAGGGCCTCTACAGGAGCTGCTGGCGCTTCGCTCTGAGGATATCAGCGAGGACGGCTCCGGCATTCATGTTGAATATGCCGTGAAGATGGTGAACGGTGTGCCGCAGCTCGGACCACCCAAGAGTGTCCGCAGCCGCCGAACCATTCCGATCCCGGAGCAGTTTTGCCCGTATGTACGCTATCTCCGCGAACACAGCGGCACGCCCTACGTTTGGACCTGCCCCGGAGGGAACCCGCTCTATGGCGTTGGCTCCTTCCGCCGGCGCTTCTATACGGCGCTGAAAAATGTCGGTCAGGTGCGTAAGCTCTCGCCGCATTGCTGCCGCCACACCTATGTGACGATGCTGCAGGCAAACGGTGTTCCCATGGAAACCATTGCGGCGCTCACGGGACACTCTGACATTAAAACGACCGAGGGCTATCTGCACCAGTCTGCGGATACGCTCGCAAAAGCGGTCGAAGTGCTCAACGGCAAGCCGGCCTCCTGAGCCGCCGGAAAGGAAACTATATGGATAAGAAGATCGCTATTCACACGATGGAGCTTTGGCTCGCAAATCTGCCGGTCACACCCGGCCATGTCCAGCACGGCACCCGTCCCGTCGTTATCGTGTCCAACGACGTGGCAAACAACTTCAGCCCCATCGTCACGGCCGTACCGCTGACGAGCAACCGCAAGGCAGCAACTCTGCCGACGCACGTCTGCCTGCGCGGCTATGGACTTGCGGCCACCAGCATCGCCAAGTGCGAGCAGGTCATGGCGCTGGACAAGTCGTGCCTCATTCGCCGTCTGGGCGAGGTCTCCGATTGGTATGACCGCCTCGCCATCCAGCATGCGCTGGCTGAGCAGCTCGGCATCGAGCTTCAGGTCAACCTTGCGGCGTAGGGGGGTGAGACAGTATGGCGAAGGTCTTTACAGACACGGAAAAGGGCAAAATCAAGAAGCAGGCACAGTACATCCTTGCTGCCATGGATGACATCGGTAAAAACGGCGACGCCTACTGCACGGACGAGCATCTGTTCCGCGCCAGCAAGGCGGTGAGGCCGAACCTCACCGGACCGCAGTATCACACCGACAAGACGCTCCTGCTGCAGGCCGAGTTTCTCCATCGGGAGGGGTATCATCTGTATGCCCAACGGACGTGGGCCTACGAGGTGACTGCGGCGAAGCGGCTCGCTGACATCCTTAAAGCCCCGGCTTTGCCGGTCATGGAGATCCCGAGGGAGCTCCGCGCCGGTGACATTCTCCTCAGCGAGCAGCAGCGCGAGGCGATCGAGCTGGCGCTGAACAGCCGCCTCTCCATTATTCTCGGCGGCGCGGGCTGCGGCAAGACCACGCTCATTGAAGCCATCGTACATTGCTTCAGAGAGCGCAATGACGCTTTTGTGCCGTATGTGGTCTCCGCCCCGACCGGCAAGGCTGCGCGCAACCTCACCGAGCGCACCGGGATCGAGGCACGCACGGTCCACGGCGCGCTTGGGAAAAGCCCGGATGCAAACTTTCTGGACGCCGTTTCGTGGAACTGCATCGGACTGGTCGTCGTCGACGAGGCGTCGATGGTGTCCTTGGAGATGCTCGCCGGCATCCTCAACCGTGTTCGCAGGAATTGCCGCGTTGCCCTGCTTGGCGACCCGAATCAGCTGCTGTCCGTCGGGGCGGGAAACATCCTTTCCGACCTTCTGACGCTCGGCGTCCCCTCTATCTGCTTGCAGCAGCAGTACCGTCAAAGCACGGATGCCGCGGCGCTGCGTCAGAATGTTGTGGACTTTCCAAAGCTGAACGGGGAGCGAGAGCTGCGGTGGGATGACAGCTTCCGCCTGCTTCCCGCGGATGACCGTGCCATTCCAGACCTTCTGTGCGAGGAGGCTGCGCGGCGTTACCGAGTGGGCGAGAGCATTCAGGTCCTCTCGCCGGTGAGGGTAAAAACCGGCTTTTCGGTGCAGGCGCTCAACACGCGCCTGCAGAACGAAGTCAACCCGCTGACGGCGGAAAAGCCGGCATGGGGAAAATTCCGTGACGGCGACCGTGTCATCGTTACCCAAAACAACGCTTATTACAACATCTGCAACGGCGATGTCGGTGTGCTGCATATTCGCGGAGAGAAGCCGCACCGTGTCGCCGCGCTGGCAGTCAGGGGTACGCTGAAGACATGGCAAATCGACCGTGGACAGGGGGAATACGGCATCGGTCATGACGACGCGCCCCCGCCGCAGCTTGCGCTCGCCTATGCGTTGACGGTACACAAAAGTCAGGGCAGCCAGTACGACACCGTTCTCATGCCGGTGAGCATGGCGACTGCAAGAATGCTGTATCGCAACCTGCTCTACACCGCGATCTCACGAGCGGGGAAGGAGGTCGTCCTCGTGGGGAGCCGCGAGGCGCTGAACACCGCGATGCAGTGCATTCCGTACCCGCGCAAGTCCAAGCTCGTCGCCCGAACCAATCCGCTGCGCCTTGGGCGCAGCGCGTGAGGCGGCATGGAGAGAAGGGAGCTGCCGCGCTATTCCGTCATTGACGCTGCCGCCACGGGCCGAAACCTCCGCCGCCTGCGGCTGGAGAAGGGGTACAGCGTGAAGGAGCTGCAGGAATACCTCGGTCTGGGCTGCCCACAGGGCGTGTACCAATGGCAGGCGGGAAGGAGCCTTCCGAGCGTAGATAACCTCTATGCGGTCTCAAGACTGTGGGGCGTGAGCATGAATGAAATTCTGGTGGAAAGGGAAAGCGCATAGAACAACGGAGACCGAAGCGGTTCGCTTCGGCCTCCGTTTCCTGTATTTTACAGCAGGGCGTGAAAATAACCAACTTGAACGTTTTTCGAATGACCGTATCGCAACCCCTCCCACGGAACAGGGATTTCTGGAATTCAAAGAGAGTAAGGATTGTTTATACTGATGAGCAAACTCGCGTATACGCCGATCTTCCTTGATTTGCCAATAGTTGAACAAGGCGTTTTTCTCAACTCTCCAGCCGGTTTCCGAGCTCGGTTATGTACCGGAGCACTCTCTCATCGACTGTCAATGATGTCAATAGCGGGTCGCCCTCGCGGATGCGCATGGTGCGGCGGATCTCCTTGGGAATGACCACACGGCCAAGGTCGTCGATCCGGCGCACGATTCCGGTTGCTTTCATCTATGCCGATTCTCCTTTAACGTCGTTTTACTGGCCTTAGTCTTTGAAAATCGCGCCAGTTTATCCAAGGAACAAGCTGGAAGATTTTTGACAAAAAATGGTCCGCACCCATTTCGGATGCGGACCGCTTTTTTGCGGGAGCGCGTTTCGCGCTTACTTATTGTATGCCCGATAGAGAAACGTCACGATCTGACCGCGCGTGCAGCTATTGTCGGAGCCGAACAGACCGCCGCCGACGCCCTCGGTCACGCCGTTGGCCGCCGCCCAGGCGACTGCCTCGGCAAAGTAGCTGTCAGTCGGGACGTCACCGAACTCCGCCTTGCCGGACGCATTCGCGTTCAGCGCGCGGGCGAGGAACGTCACCGCCTGCGCTCTTGTGCAGGTCGCGTCGGGAGAGAAGCTGCCCTCACCGGTACCGGTGGTGATGCCCTCGCTCAGCGCCCAGCGAACGGCTTCGGCATAGTACACGTCCTCGGCAACATCCGACAGATCCATGGCATAGTTCACCACGGGGGAACCCGCCGCGCGCCAGAGGAAGGTCACGATCTGGGCACGGGTGCAGGGCTGGTTCGGAGCAAACAGGCTGTTGCCAACGCCGCCGGTGATGCCGTTCTCCGCCGCCCACTTGACGGCCTCGAAGTAATAGGCATCGTTCGGCACGTCATAGAAGAAGTTGAGAACGCTGTTGTCCTCCATGAAGGTCGCCTTGATCTCCACCTTGCTCGCGGGCATGGTGAAGGTGTATTTCCCATTGCCCTTGTTGGTGAGCTTCAGATCATTGCCGTTCTTGTCGGTGACGGAAATGAGGATATCCTGACTTAGTGACTCGGCGTTATGGACAATAATTTTGGTCGGGGCGTAGCCTTTGATCGCAGGAAGATATATACGTGCTGCTTTGTCCTGTGTGATACCAGTTATTATAAGCCGTTTGTTGCCGGAGGTGCCCCCTTGGTAGTATGAGCCCGGACAGCAGAACTTGAACTCCAGACCATCGAAGATATGCGTGTTGGTCGAAGGCTTTGCATCGTAAGACATGGGGAACGTGTCGGGATATGTCTCGGTCGAGGTGAAGTCTACGGATACCGTCCGTGTCTGGCTCTGCGTCCCGAGGTTGACTGTCGTGGACATTATGGTTCCGGCGGCAAAGCGCTTTCCCTTACCGAAGGCCTTGACTGCGCCGAAGTGTCTGCCGTCGGCTGTTGTGATGTCGATGTTGAGGGTTTGGCTCTCGAAGGGTGCGGCTGCGGCCCACAGCGTGAAGGTCGCGTCGGGGGCTATCTCGCCCGACTCCTTGACCGTAAGCTCTATGGTGTTTGACATTTGTTCCCCGGCAACTTCGACCGAGCCGTCCGTAAGGTCGATGGTGTGCGAGGCGGCAAGTGCGGTAGTCGTCGGTGCCGTTATCGTGGCGGAGGTGATACCCGATATGGTACTGCCGGTGGCGTTGTGAAGGTCAAGGCGTATGAGTGTCGCCGTGTGGTGCATGCGCAGCGATATGTTGTCGAGCGAGACGGCCTTTACGCTTCCCGTAAGAGGGTCGTAGGCCGCGACGTGCGAGGCCGAGGACCCTTGCTGCGTTTGGCGTGCCGAGCCGATGTCAAAGAGTGCCTTGTCGTTTTTGTTGTCTGCGGTTGTCTTCTGCTCGTTGTAGGGGTAGACGGCATAGATGTCATATTTGGCATCGAGGTCGACGGTCTCTATGCTGCTCTCGAATGCTCCTTCCGCAGCGTCGGTCAAGGTGAACCTGACGGCCTGCTGCTCTCCGTTGCGGTCGAGGATGACACTCATCGCATCGCCATCGACCCACGACGTGCTTGTACCGTCGAAGTCGGTGCGCGTGGGTGTGTCGTGCATGGCGCGAAGCGTGACGGTATGGAGGTCTGTGCCCGATTGCGGGTTGTCGGAGGGGATATCGTTTGCAGGGTCTGAACATGCAGTGGCAAGTATCGATGCAGATATGATTGCAAGAATTCGAATATGTCTCATGGCTGCTTCCTGTTTTAATTGGTGAAATCGCGTTTACAAATAAGTTTCGGGTTAAAAATTGCCGTTTTGCCAGTCGTCAATGCTGTATTGATCACTTGTGGCAAATCCTCTCTCGACGAAAATGTCGGCGGCCGTTACTGTTGGCGGCATGTAATTCCTTTTCTTCATGTTTGTTTGGTTTTTAGGGTTTAACAGTATTGTGCGCGGATGGTATTGCCATACCTCCGTGGACATACAATAATTTTTAGATATTATATTGTATCTGTCGGGTGAGGTGCCGGTTTTGTCCAAATGTCCTATTTTTCTATTTAAGATATGGATTTTGGGCTTGAAAGCCAAATTTAGGCATACTTTTGTGTCGTTTGGGGACGGATAATATGCTATTTGGGCCGCGATAGATCGCTTTCTGCCCTTGGTCGGACTGCATCTGCCGTGAAAATAGATGTGTAGTCGTGATGCAATGTAATATTGAAATATTACAAATATTGACAAGGTGTTGCGGCTGCTTCGTTTGTGTTGCGGCGACTGCAGCTGGGGTGAAGATGATGTGTCGGAAGGTAGATAGTCTCTCTTAAACGGAATGGCGTCGAGACGTAATGCGGCTCTTTGGATTGATTGTTTTGGAGAAAAGAAATAAAAGGTTTATTTTTGCACCGACCAAGCGGCCGAGTACCGCCGTCGATGGTTCCGTAGCTCAGTTGGATAGAGCAACAGCCTTCTAAGCTGTGGGTCGCGGGTTCGAATCCCACCGGAATCACTCTCAGGACAAGCCGGTCCGATCATCCGAAAGGTGGTCGGATCGGTATT
>ERZ824600.2791-NODE-2791-length-17759-cov-4.493730_pt1 | contig 17759 bp, 18 predicted proteins | sample MGYA00519933_ERZ824600 | MGnify/ENA primary metagenome ERZ824600 (study PRJEB31778, sample SAMEA3449178) | human gut metagenome | biome: human gut; feature: human-associated habitat; material: faeces | place: United Kingdom | collected 2010/2012 ... | reverse complement strand
CCCGTTGAGCGAACGAACCCCCCGCCCCCGCCGCGCTATGCGCGGCGGGGGCGGGGGATTCGTATCAAATATTATCAAAGCACGGCGCCGTTGCGGATAAGATCGTTGCGCAGTGCGGCGGTATCGAGCTGCTGCACCGGTGTGCCTTCGGTCACGCAAAGCGCTGCGGCGCGCCCTGCCGCCTCGCCGATAGCCATAACGCACGCCTGCACGCGCAGAGTGGCATGGGCGATCTCGTCGGCACAGATCATGCGCCCCGCGGCAATAACATTGTCGCAGTCGGGCGATATCATACTGCGATAAGGGATATGCCCCGCCTCGTCAAAGTTTATAATACGCTGCTCGCCGCCGTCGGTGCGATGGATATCGACGATATGCGTCGTCAGCGCGACGGTATCGGGGAATCTCACCGTGTTCAGCACGTCGTCGCCGGTCAGGCGGTAAACGCCCACAATGTGCCGCCCTTCGCGCACTCCCGCGTTTGCGGCGGTCGATGAAACGACGGCGTTTTTAAACTCGGGGAAGTTTTCGCGCCAGAGCTCGACTATGCGAAAGATATCCTCGCGCATTTTGCGCTCGGCAGCGCCGTATGCCCGGTTGTCGAGCACCGACGCGGGATCGCGCGTCACGTTTACCGCAAGGCGGTCGCCGTTCAGCTCGGTATTGAACCAAGGTCCGCCGAAAAGCGGCGCCTCGCCCGCGATGTGCTTCTCTTTGAGGAATTCATGCAGCACGCCGACCTCGGATGCGGGCACCTTCCCGTCATGGTGTATATAATCACGCAGCAGCGGCGTCGTGACATCGACTCCGCTCAGCTCAAAGCAATAGGAAAGCGGCTGCGGGTGTTCTTCGACCGTCGTGGGGATGCCCGCGGCAGCCAGAAGGTCGCCGTCTCCCGTTGCGTCGATAAAATAATCGCCCTCAAGCGCCTCGGTGCCGTTTTTGTTTTCAAAATACACCGCGCTCACTCGTCTGCCGTCACGCACCGCGCCCGAAATATAGGAATTCGAATAAATATCGACCCCCGCCTCGGTCACCATGCGCTGCACCTCGAGCTTGCAGTATTCGATATCGACAGAGACATGACCGCGCGGATATTCCACCTGCGCGCCGCCCGCGGCGCTGAGGCGCTCGATATATTCCCACGCGATGCCGCCGACCTTGCGGACTCCCTTTTTGAAGAATCCGCTTATCGGAATGACATATCCCGCCGTCGTTGCGCCGCCGAGGAAGCCGAATCTTTCGATAAGAGCCGTCTTTTTGCCCTCGCGTGCCGCCGCGACAGCCGCTACCCATCCGGAGGGACCGCCGCCGCAGACAACAACGTCGTACCTGCCCACAACGGGAATGCTTTTTGTTACACTTAACGTTTTCATTTTGCCTCCGCCTCGATCATATCGGAAATCCGCGCCATTGCGACATAAAGCCGCTCGATGCGCTGCGCATATGTGAGACTTTCATATATCGCAAAGCCGCCGTCATAGGCACGGAAAAGGTGCGGGTCGTGCGCAACAGCCATGCGGTCAACGGAGGCTCTCACCTCGTCGGCGCTGAGCCCCGGCATTTTGCGGAAGCTGTCGGAGCTGACCTCGGCGCATATCTTTTCGCGTGCGAACGGGCATTTTGCAAGCGATGCGGCGATCTCATTCCAGTCCGAGCAGCCGTCAAAGGGATAAACGTGCAGATCGTTTTTGCCGTTGTTGTCCTGAAGGTGCGTTGCGGCAAGAATGTCGCCGAATCTGCCGAGAAAATCCTCTGTCGGCGCGAATGCGTTGCGGTGGCCGCTGTCAAAGCAGTATCCGATCCCGCGTGAGCCGCGCACACGATCCATCACCGCATAAAGATACTCGGGGTAGACCGAATTTTCAAGCGCGAGCACAAAACCGTTCTTTTCGGCACACTCGGCAATGCGCTCATAGCGGCAAAGCGCCGTTTCGTTTATCGGAGCAACCGCACTCTTTCCCCATGTGACATGGGCGATACCGGTCTTTACGCCGAGGGAGGAGACATATTCGATCTCGCGGCAATAGCGGTCGGCTATAGCCTCGCCCTCGTCGCCCTCGTTCCAGATAAGGGACGTTTTCGATCCCGTCAGGTGTACGTTTTCGACCGGGATATCAAGCCTTTCGCACAGCGCGACCGTTGCGGCAAGGTCGCCGTCGGCATAAGGCGATGTGCCGAGGCAGACGAAATCGAATCCGGTCGATCTCATTATGCGCAGCCTTTCCTCATCGGAAAGCGCCGCATCGCGGAGCAGATACATACCGAGCTTTAACATTGGATATTCCCCCTGCTGAAAAAATTTTCGTTTACCGGCTGCCGGTCTCTTTTATCACCGTGCAGCTTTCGATGCCGTAATACTCAAAGCACCTTACGGCATTTTTGTCGATAATCTCGCCCGAGACCGCTATCGGCACAGCGGGCGGGCAGCCGACGCACACGTCGGCAATTATGCGTCCCTCGGCTGCGGACACGGAGAGCTCCTCGCGCGGCGACATTATCGCGTCGCGTATCCGCATTGCCACGCGCGGCATTCCGGGGTGCGGCGGAGCGTCGGTCAGCGGCTGCCGGCGCGGTATACCGGTGAGCGCCGTCTCAAAGCGGGAAAGTCCCGCAGCGCCCGTTGCGGGCGCGAACATCACGACCAGCAGGTCGGGGTCGGCGAATTCGCAGACCACGCCCGTGCTCTCAAGCGCCGACGCAAGCCCCGTGCCGGTATAGCCCCACGGCTTGGCGGCTACGGTCAGCTTCATCGGTTCGTCGCCGATGACGGCAAAGCCGTACGCGGAAAGTCTTTGACGCAGAGCCGACGTGCGCTCCGCCATATCGGCAAGACGTGCGGGGAAATCGCCCGCAAGCTCGCGGTTTGCCGCGTCGAGAGACTCAAGTATGAGATACGACGGGCTCGTTGAACCGAAAAGCGCCAGTGCGCGGCGCGCCTCGGCTGCAAAAAGAGCCGGTGCGTTATTTGAAATATGCAGATAAGCCCCGCCGGTGAGCACGGGCAGCGTTTTGTGCGCCGAGTCGCAGCAGATATCCGCACCGAGGTCGATGGGGTGCCGCGAAACAGGCAGAAAGCGCAGGTATGCGCCGTGCGCGTTGTCAACGGCAAGCAGCACACCGTGACGGTGACAGACCTCGGCAAGCCCCGCGATGTCGGCAACGTTGCCGAGGTAATCGGGCGAGGTGATATACACCGCATCGGGCTTTTTCTCCGCCGCGCCGAGCGCCGAATCGAGCAGTGCGGGCGTTATTTTGCAGGCAAGGTATGAGCCTTTCGCCGGCGGGCAGAGCCAGCACACGTCAAAATCAAGCATTGCGGCTGCAAAAACGAATGTGCGGTGACAGTTTCGCGCCGCCATGACGAGCGGGCTTCTTCCCTCCGCGCGCGCGCGGAGGCAGATAAGATACAGCATCGCGCGGATGCCGAGCGACGAACCCTCGGCGGAATAAAACGTCGGGCAGCCGAACAGCGCAGAGGCGTTTGCCTCGCTCTCGCGGATGATGCCGTGCGCCTCGTAAAGGCTGTCGGCGCCGCCGATCTCGGTTATGTCGCGGCTCTCGCAGCCGAGCGCACCCTCTCCCTTATGTCCCGGCATATGAAGGCGCAGCGCGCCGCGCCTCTCATATTCCCGCACAAAATCAAGGATCGGGGTGTTCATTTATTGCTCATCCCCGTCCGAACCGCGGCAAGCGCGGTCAACAGCGACCATTATCGCGCATTCCATGCGTTTGCGGAAAAGCTCGCAGCCGTATTTGTAAACGCCCGTTACCTTTCCCGTGGAGTGATATGCGTTTGCGGCGCAGCCGCCGGAGCAGTAAAGGCGCGCCCAGCAGTCGCGGCATTCGGGATGCGCATAGACATTGCAGGCGGCAAATTCGCCCTGAACGGCTGTGTTCGTGACGCCGTGCCATATATCGCCGAGGCGGAATTTTTCCTCTCCGACGAACTGGTGACATGGGTAAAGATCGCCCCACGGCGTGACAGCCATATATTCGGTGCCCGAGCCGCAGCCGGAAATGCGCTTGTATATGCACGGACCGCCCGAAAGGTCTATCATATAGTGATAAAAGGTGAAGGGCTTGCCCTCGCGGTCACGCTTTATCATAAGATCGGCAAGCTTTTCGTACTGGTCGAGCACCACGGGCAGATCCTCGGCGGTCAGCTCGGCGGCGTCGCCCGGCGCACAGACGACCGGCTCCATGCTCAGCTCGGTAAAGCCGAGATCGAGCATCGTTTCGATATCCTTGAGAAAATCCGGATTCGCGTGCGTGAATGTGCCGCGCATATAATAATTCTTGCCGCCGCGTGCCGCGACGAGCTTCTGAAATTTCGGAACGATCCTGTCCCAGCTCCCGTGACCGGCATAATCGACGCGGTAGCGGTCATGCACCTCGCGCCGTCCGTCAAGGCTCAGCACAACGTTGCTCATCTCGCGGTTGGCGAAATCTATCACATCGTCGTCGATGAGCATTCCGTTTGTAGTCAGCGTAAAGCGGAAATTTTTGCCCGCTTCCTTTTCAATGCTGCGCGCATATGCGACAAGGCGCTTTACCACGTCAAAATTCATGAGCGGCTCGCCGCCGAAGAAATCGACCTCAAGATTGCGCCTCGTGCCCGAGTGCGCGACAAGAAAATCAAGCGCCTGCTTGCCGACCTCATAGCTCATTACGGCGCGGTCGCCGTGATATTTGCCCTGACTTGCAAAGCAATATGAGCAGTTGAGGTTGCAGGTGTGCGCCACATGAAGGCAGAGCGCCTTGATAACGCCCGCGGTGCGCTCCTTGAGCTTGCCCGCCATGGGCTCGAAGCTGTCGGGCGCGAAAAGACTGCCCTCGTCGGCAAGCTCCGCGACCTGAGCGTAGCATTCCTCTATATCGGCGTCGGTCACGTCCGCGCCGTATTTTTTCTTCACGGCGGAAATGACCTCCTCCCGCGTGTGCCCCTCGTACATCGAAATGATATCGTATGCGATATCGTCCACCGCGTGGACGGAGCCTGAGCAGACGTCGAGAACTATGTTGTATCCGCCGAGCTTATACTGATGTATCAAATCAAAACCTTCCTTACAGACAAAAATACGGGGGTGTCGCATTTTATGCGGCACCCCTCGAGTCTTTTATTTGCTTGCCTTGGCGCTCTTGTTTTCGCACTTCTGGTTGGCAATGCCGCAGCTCGTCTTGCACGCGGACTGGCAGGAGGTCTGGCATTCGCCGCAGCCGCCGTTCTTTGCGCTCTCACAGAGGTTGCGGGTCTCGATGGTCTTGATTCTTTCCATGGTTTTATCTCCATTCTGTCAGTTTTGATTTTTATATGTTCGGGCGTTTCCGCCAAAGCAAACGCATTCGTCCACTATTACTTAAAATACTATATCAAATGATATTTTCAAAGTCAATGAAATTTATATATATGCCCGGCAATATACATAAAAATCAATCCCGAACGGCGCCTGTTTTATTGAGCCGACTCAACTTTTTTTGTGCGGTATCAACCGTTCTCCGCAGTCCGGGCAGTATTCGGGCATTCTCCCCTGGCCCCATAGGTACAGGTTGCACCCGCAATACGGGCAGCGGAAAAACCTTATAGCCTGTATTATGCCGGCAGCTGCCACCAGCACCGCTACCGCTATGCCCACTATGGCAGCACTTTCGTTTATATATGCCAGCACGCAGTTTATTATCGAAAGCGCCAGCGCCCCTATAAGGCATATCCAAAGTATCCTGTGGCTCTTTTTGTAATCCATCTGTATCTTCCCGTTATTCCGGCAGCACGTTCAGATCTTCGCTGTACTCCAGCCGGAACTCCTTATCAGTAAGTGTCATGTCTGTATCTATCTGGGCAAACAGAGTATTGTCGCCATTTTCCAGCCGAAGCACGTATTGGCCGTCTCTGGTCTGCACCCTGCCGGATGCTATCTCTGTGCCATCCTCATCAAAAAAACGTATGTTCAGCGCGCATACCAGTGTATCCGGGTATTCGTTCACTGCAACGGCATCCATAAATGTATCCCCGCACTGCTCGTACACCTGAATGTTTTTGAAGGATATGTACTGCTGGAAGTGCTCTTCGCCCACTATCAGCAATCCGTTTTCATCGTATGCGCTGCTGAGATCCGCCATTTCCTCCACCTGCACCGGCTCCGGCGTAGGGCTTGGGATAGGTTCGGGGGGCTGCGTAGACTCCGGCGGAATGGTTACAGAAGGAACGATATGCGCCCCCGTGTTCACACAGCCTGTGAGCAGCAGGCATACCGAGACCGCTATAAGCAGCTTAACAATCCTCTTGTTCATATTCTTCCCTGTTTTCATGTATAAGCTCCATCTTGAGATTATAAAGCTTATCGGATATGTCCACCTTGTAGGTGTGAGGATTGAGTATGCGCCTGTATTCCTCCCAGAATGCAGCCAGCTCCTTTTTGCTGTATTCCCTTATTGAGCATACGTCGGGGCTCTCATATACCTGCCTGCCGTCTACGAATACCGGCACCAGAAGTTCTCTCGCATAAAAGTCCCGTATTACCTTAGTCTGATAGGTATGGTGCTGGTTATACAGCTTGATAGGCTTGCTATCGTCTATGGTTTCATCGTCAAGGGCGATTATATCCGCAAGCGCCATATTGTCCCGCTTGCCGTACAGGCGGTATATCTTTTTATATCCGGGATTGGTGAGCTTTGCGGGATTTTCGCTTATTTTTATCTTGGGTGTCATTTTGCCGTCCACTATCTCGGCGGACATTTTATACACGCCGCCCAGCGCGGGCCAGTCGTAAGAGGTTATCATCTTGGTGCCCACGCCCCATACGTCTATCCTGGCTCCCTGTGCCTTCAGCTCGCGAATAACGTATTCGTCAAGATCGCTGGAGGCAAATATGCGCGCATCCTGATAGCCTGCGGCATCCAGCATCCTGCGGGCCTCCTTGGAGAAATAGGCAAGGTCACCGCTGTCAAGGCGTATGCCCACCGGCTTATGGCCTTTAGCCCTCAACTCATCAAATACCTTTATGGCATTTGGTACGCCGGACTTGAGAGTATCGTAGGTGTCAACAAGCAGCATACAGGAATCCGGAAATATCTCGGCATATGCGCGGAAAGCATCCAGCTCGGTCGGGAAGCTCATTACCCAGCTGTGGGCATGGGTACCCGCTATCGCAACATCGTAAAGCTGGCCTGCAAGCACGTTGCTGGTAGAGCTGCAGCCGCCTATTATAGCCGCCCTTGCGCCGTATGTACCTGCGTCTGGGCCCTGGGCACGGCGAAGGCCGAACTCCAGCACCGCGCCTCCGTCTGCGGCGTAAACCACGCGGCTGGCCTTGGTGGCTATAAGGGTCTGGTGGTTGATTATATTGAGCAGCGTAGTCTCCACCAGCTGTGCCTCCATGATAGGGGCCTTTACACGCACGAGGGGCTCATAGGGAAACACGGGCGTACCTTCAGGTATGGCATATACCTCGCCGGTAAAATGCATTTCACTCAGTTCCTTCAGGAAGCCCTCGTCAAAGAGCTTCAATCCGCGAAGGTATTCTATATCTTCCGGGCCAAAGTGTATGTTCTTTATGTAATCTATGGCGGTGTCAAGGCCCGCCATGATGGTATAGCCGCTGTTTGGCATATTTTCCCTGAAAAACACATCAAACACAGCCTGGTTTTTCGTCATGCCGAACTTGTAGTAGCCGTACATCATGGTAAGCTGGTAAAGGTCCGTCATCATGGTAAGATTTCGCATATTTCCATCCCCCCGAATTTTTCTGCTTTACTGCCCGTCCCCGGCGCCGTCCTTCTGCTCCGTCTCTTCACTTTCCGGCTTTTCTCCGGCAGCTTCTTCCTTTTCGCTTTCCCCGGCGCTATCCGCTTCGTCCGGCGCGGCTGCTTCCTCTTCTTCAGCCTCCGGTGCGGGCCATATCAGCCTGCCCAGCTTTTTCTCCTTAAAATGCCTTATGATGAAGAAGGCAGCTACCGCGGCTACGACGATGAGGCTAAGCATCTCCGATACCCGCACGCCTGCGACTATCGCCCCGCCCGGCTTTATTATATACAGGCTGTCGCCCCTAAGCCTCTCCACGAACATCCTCTCAAGGCCGTACAGGGCGGCATACGATAATATCGCATCGCCGTCGTGCCTGAATTTTTTGCGGCAGCTCCACAGTATTATAAACACTATAAGACACCATACGGACTCATAGAAAAATGTGGCCATATGGTAGGGGTTGGAGCAGGGCTGGCCGTTGAAGGTATGGTAGCCCTCTATATACACCGCAAAGGGGAACCACATAAGCTCACCATTGCTTATGGGAAGGCCGAAGGCCTCCTGATTAAAAAAGTTTCCCCAGCGGCCTATGGCCTGAGCCAGCACCAGACCGGGCGCTATGCAGTCCGCAAGCTTCAGAAAGCGTATCTTCCTGACTCTGGAATAGATGAACATACCGAGAAGCCCGCCTATTACCGCGCCGTATATGGCAAGCCCCCCCTCCCATATATACAGGGCGCGTATGGGGTTTGAAGCGTAGCTTGCCCACTCGAAAATCACGTAATAAAGCCTTGCGCCCACCACGCCTGATGGGATTATCACCAGGCACATATCCAGTATGTCGTCCTCAGTGAGCTTTTTGCGCTTACCCTCCCTGAGGGTAAGCCATACGCCTATCAGTATGCCCAGAGCCATGAGCACGCCGTACCAGTATACGTCGCGTCCGAACAGAGTAAACGCTACCCTGCTGGGATTATTCATATTTTGTTCCTCCAATTACTCTTAAAATATCAAACATACTAAAATACGGCAGGAACCCTTGCCCATGCCGCACTTTGGCACTATTGCTATTATACTGCAAACTTCACATTAAATAAAGCCCGCCAATGTGAATAATAGTCAAATCGCGTAAAAGGCCCAAATTATATACCTAATAGGCCAGCCTTGCAGGGCGCGCCTATGCCCAATTGAAATTTTCCTTCCCCGCGCCAAGCTCAAAATGGCACTTGGCTATGCCTAAGTCTATTTTTGAATAAAAGCCCCTTCCCGCCCTTGCCGACACCCGGCCGTTATCGAGGGAAAAGAAAAACTTCTGCTGATTTACCGCGGTAGGCGCCAAAAGCGCCGCCTCCACGCCCTTTTTGAACCACTCCGGCACGTCGCCCATATCGGCTACCTCGGAGGGCGCCTTGCTTTTATGCGGCACGCCCTGAGTTTTGCCGTAGCCTATCGCTATGACTATGCACAGCTTTTCCCCGGCGTCCAGCATATAAGCCGTCTTTATCTTTTTGTAACTCACGGCTACCCAGCAGGTGTTGAGTCCGAGCTGCTGGGCAAGGAGCACCAGCTTTTCCCCATAGTAGCCACATTTTTCTTCAAGGTCAGCGCCTTTCTTCCCTATCATTGCGATATAATCCGTCACGCCGGAGAATTTGCCATAGTGTGCCATAGGGCTGTCGAAGGCCTTGGACTCATGGGTGATAAGCTGTATATGCAGCCCGCTCCGGCCGTTGAGCTCCGCTATTTTATCCTCCAGCATGTCCTTGATCTCGCCTTCAATCTCCTTCTGCTCATACGCCCGCACGGAATGGCGCGCCCGCATGGCTTCGTATATATCCATCTTTACCTGCATACCCTGCTCCCTTCCCGCATTTTTATCGGCTTATGCCGCCGCGCGGCCTTGTTTTAAAAAGCGCCGCTCAGGCGTAAAACACCTAAACGGCGCTATGTCGCTTTTTGCCTTAGATCAGTACGCTCTTGCGAAATACATCATGGTCTTTGCCTCACGGTTGCAGAATACGCACTTACAGCCGGGCTTTACGGACGTATCCTCATCCATGGGCTTGCAGCGGGTAGATGCGCCGGTAACGCACTTTATTTCCATCTCGCAATCGGGATCGGCACACCATGGGGCCTTTACGAAGCCCTTCTTTACACCGTCCATAAAGTCGCCGAAGTTTTCGGCGTGAGTAGTATGAGCCTTACGGTGCTCGAAAGCCATATCGTACATGGTCTGATGTATATCGGCCATGAGCTTTACGAGGTTTTCTCCTATGCCTTGGATCGGCATGGTGAACTTCTCGAGGGTATCGCGTCGCACTACGGTCACCACGCCGTTCTCAATATCCCTGGGGCCTATCTCAATACGGGCGGGAACGCCCTTCATCTCCCACTGGTTGAACTTCCAGCCCGCGCTCTGCTCGCTGTCGTCCAGCTTTACGCGAAGACCCGATGCCTTTATCTCGTTATACAGCTCAGTCGCCTTCTCCAGAACGCCCTCTTTGTGCATGGCGATGGGCAGTATGACTACCTGAATGGGGGCTACTTTGGGAGGCAGCTTAAGGCCGCGGTCGTCGCCATGAACCATTATCATACCGCCGATCATGCGGGTAGAAGTGCCCCAGGAGGTGGTATAGCAATATTCCTGCTTGCCCTCGCGGCTCAGATACTTGATATCATAGCTCCTTGCAAAGTGATCGGACAGGTTGTGGGAGGTGCCCATCTGCAACGCCTTTCCGTCATGCATCAGCGCCTCCAGGGTATATGTGGCCTCTGCGCCTGCAAAGCGTTCACTCTCGCTCTTGCGGCCGCGTACTACGGGGATCGCCAGCACGTTTACCATAAAATCATAGTATACGTTGAGCATACGGATGGTTTCTTCCTGCGCGTCCTCATGGGTTTCATGGGCGGTATGTCCCTCCTGCCAGAGGAATTCGGAAGTACGGAGGAAGGGGCGGGTGCTCTTCTCCCAGCGCATTACGTTGCACCACTGGTTATACAGCACGGGCAGGTCGCGATAGGACTGTATCCACTTGGAATACATGGTTCCGATTATAGTCTCGCTGGTGGGTCGGATAGCCATGCGCTCCTGAAGCACCTCGTTGCCGCCCTGTGTTACCCATGCGACCTCGGGCGCGAAGCCTTCAACGTGCTCCGCCTCTTTCATCAGCATGCTTTCGGGTATCAGCAGAGGGAAGTATGCATTCTGATGACCTGTATCCTTGAAGCGCTGATCCATTTCCTTCTGCATGAGCTCCCATACGGCATAGCCGTAAGGCTTAATGGCCATACAGCCGCGAACATCGGTATAGTCGCACATATCGTTTTTGAGTACGATATCGGTATACCACTTCGCAAAATCCACGTCGCGGGGGGTAATCTCCTGAACGAACTGGTTTTCTTTCTTTGCCATAATTTCCTCCGGTATTATTAAGTAAATTTAATTTACAAATTAAAAGCCGCCCTGAATATAAGGGCGGCTGTTTTTTGTCCGCGGTACCACCTTAATTGGTTCTCGGCCGGCCTTAACGCTCTCCTGCGGCAGGGCATTTCCTCCCTGCGGAATACGGAACGGGAACCGACACGAAACCGCGCAGCTGCCCTTTCAGCCGGTGAGGCAGCCTCTCTTTTCGCAGTTGCGGGAGCATCGGGCTTTCCGCAATATCCTTATCTAAATATAGTCGATTATAGCATCACATATAGATTATGTCAATCAATCCAGCTTTAATATATCGTTCAGTATGTCGTTGAGCTCGCTGTCAAGGCCGTCATCTGCTTTGTCAGCGTCGTCATCGTCATGCTTTTCCTCGCTGACGACTTCGTCCACGGTCCATACCTTTTCCTCCTCTGGCTCCTGCCCCGCGTCGGGCTTCGTCACCTCATCGGGAAGCTCCCGGCCCTCGATATTGTATATGCTCTTTATGAGCTCCGCAGGGTTCCGGTACTCGTCCGGAGTATCTATCATTTCCGTCTCCAGTTGCTGGCCGACGCCGATATGCTCGTAATTTTCAAGGAAGCCGGCGTAGTTTTCGGCTTGGCGGCGCACCGTATCTGCGGTGTTCCTGATATAATCCTGGAAGTACCTGGCCTGCTCCTCGGCAGCCTTTGCCCTTTTCTCGGCATCTGCAACGATAGCCGCGGCCTGCGCCCGGGCTTCGTCAAGTATTCCGTCCCTTTGGGCCTCCATACCGGCCTTTTCACGCATGGCGGCGGCGATGATATCATCGCGCTTTGCTTCCGCTGCGCCAATTATGCGGTTCGCGGCGGACTTCGCGTCCGTGAGGGCGCTTACTACCGCGTCGTTTTTGTCCTGGTATTCCTTGATCCTGCGGTTCAGCTCCTGTATCTGCTGCTCCTTCTGTTCAAGTTCCCTCTGAAGCTCCTTCTTGCCGAACATCGTTTAGTCCTCCGTAAACATTATTTTAAAATCGGGTTCAAAAATTCATCTTCTGTTGGCCCACATCAGCCGGCGGCGCGTAACCCATATGCCGGTATCCCAGCGGCATCACCACGCGGCCCCGGGGCGTTCTCGCGATGAAGCCCAGCTGTATGAGATACGGCTCGTACACGTCCTCGATGGTGGTGGCGTCGTCGCCTGTGGCCGCGGCTATGGTATCAAGGCCTACAGGCCTGCCGCCGAACTTTTCTATCATGGTGGCGAGCATACGCCTGTCTACAGCGTCAAGGCCCATCTCATCTATGGCCAGCATATCCAGGCCAGCCCGGGCTGTCTCAAGATCTATCTCGCCATTGCCCCGCACCTGGGCGTAATCACGCACCCTTTTTAGCAGGCGGTTAACTATTCGCGGTGTACCCCGGGAGCGCGAGGCTATCTCAAGGGCGCCCTCTGTGTCTATCTTAACGTTGAGTATATCCGCGCTGCGCTCGATTATTTCCTTCAGCTCCTCCGGGTTGTACAGCTCAAGCTGCTCCTTTATGCCGAACCTGTCCCTGAGGGGAGATGTGAGCATGCCCATACGCGTCGTCGCGCCTATGAGGGTGAACTTTGGAAGATCCAGACGTATAGAGTGGGCGGATGGACCCTTGCCTATTATTATGTCTATGGAATAATCCTCCATGGCAGGATACAGTACTTCCTCAACGCTGGAATTCAGCCTGTGTATCTCGTCTATGAACAGCACGTCGCCGGGGGCGAGATTTGTAAGTATGGCCGCAAGGTCGCCTGCATGGGATATTGCTGGGCCTGACGTTACCCGCAGGTTGCCACTCATCTCGTTTGCGACTATGGCCGCAAGCGTGGTCTTGCCGAGACCCGGCGGGCCATAGAAAAGGGCATGGTCCAGGGGCTCCCCTCTGTGCTTGGCCGCCTCTATGTATATGCGCATGTGTTCCTTGACGTTATGCTGACCTATGTACTCGTTAAGAAACCTGGGGCGCAGGCTGTATTCTATCTGCTCGTCCTCCATTGTCATGGAAGAGGTTATAAGTCTGTCGTCCATTTAAAAGCCGCTCCTCTTGCCCATTTCCCTGAGTGCCATGGTTATCATATCCTCTACCCTGCCGCATTCGCCTACTGCGGATACCGCTCGCCCGGCGCTTACGCCGTCGTAGCCCAGCGCAACCAGCGCCGCTATGGCCTCTGCACGCATATCCATGCTGCCGCCAGCCGACGGAATTGCGGCTGAGGAAGACGCCATCTCCTCCTCGGACACCTTTTCCTTAAGTTCCAGCAGCAGCCTTGCGGCGGTCTTTTTCCCGAGTCCTGGTATCCTGTCAAAGGCCGCTGCGTTCTGGGTAACTATCGCCATGGCGATATCCTGCGGACTGAGCTTGCTGAGTATGCTAAGGGCAAGCTTTGGCCCTACCCTGTTCACGGCTATGAGCCTGCGGAACATCTCCCGCTCTTCTTTTGTATAGAAGCCGTACAAAGCTACCCCGTCCTGAGTTATGTTGAAGTGAGCAAGAAGCTTTGCCTCCCTGCCTGCGGTTATCTCGCGCAGCGTACTGTCCGGGCACAAAAGCTCGTACCCTACCCCTGCGGCCTCCACTACCGCCCTGTCTATGCCCTTCTCGTCCACTATGCCCTTTATATATGCGTACATTATGCCTTACCCTTACTTTATCCTGAATTCTACCCTGGACACTTCGGAGGTGTTGGCATGGCATATTGCCGCGCCCAGCGCATCCGCAGCATCGTCCGGCTTTGGTACGGTCTTGAGATTCAGCAGCAGCTTTACCATCTGCTGCACCTGCTTTTTATCTGCATGTCCGTTTCCGGTTACGGCAAGCTTTATCTGCATGGGCGTGTACTCGTAAAGGGGTATCCCTCCCTGCTGTGCCGCCAGCATGGCCACGCCGCGCCCGGCGCCAACCTGTATAGCTGTGGTGGCGTTATGGTAGAAGAACAATTCCTCAAACACCGCACAGTCAGGCTTGTACAGCCGCAAAAGCTCGTTTACGCCGGCATACAGCATATCCAGCCTCTCGGGGAAAGGCGTTCCCACCTTTGTTTCCACAACGCCATAGTCCAATGGGCGCACCTTTCGCCCGTCGGCCTCCAGCACGCCGTAGCCCAATATTGCATAGCCCGGATCTATCCCCAAAATAATCAAAATCTGCCGCTCCGTTAAAAATACAATAAATCATTATATATTGTACCATGGGCGGCAGATTTTAACAACTTATTCCTCCGCTGCTTCTTCCATTCCCTCCGCGTCTTCTATTCCTTCAATATAGAGGTTTATATCCTCCAGCGCGTCAAACTCCATGCCTGCGGCAAGCTCGTCGTACGTTTCGCTCCCGGCGGGTATGTCCAGCAGGCACACCTCTGTCTTTTCGAAGCTCTGCTGGTCTGCCTCGAATACGGCTATCTTGCCGTTTTGTTCCCCGGTAAAATAGTGTTCCGGGCAGCAGTAGCCGAACTCCCGGTAAAGCGCCATCTTGCCGTCCTTTAGCTCATAATTGTAGCCGCCATACTGCTGCATGATCCCTTCTGCCTCTCGGGCTGTCGCCGTTACGTTCTCACCCCGTTCTATTATGTGACCGCACTCGAATATGTTCACCGTAGTAACGGCGAACTTTTCCTCTGCGGTAACAGGCGTGTCCTCCTGTTCCTCCGGTTCCTTCACCGTAATACTCTCCGGCTGCTGCGGCTCACTTGTTCTTCCCGCGAACCAGCCCATGCCAAGGCCCATGGCAAGTATTATCAAACCCAGCACAGTGGCCGTATAGTACCCTTTTCGGTTAAGATTCATATATCCATCACGCTCCTTTTTGCCTTATTATTTCCAAAGAAGCGCAAAAAAACACGGGAGAGCTTTATGCTCCCCCGCGTTTTTCTATTGGAGGGTTATCGTATCAGTCTACATTCTGGCGCTTCTTGGCGTTTTCCTCAAGCTCCTTCAGCTTTGCTACAGGATCCTTTACCTTCGCAAGGAATATCATAGCGGCGATGATGTAGGGCTTAAAGGAAGCTTCCTTGTAAAGAGGATCGCGATAGCGATCGAATACGGAAGCGGCCACCTCGCCGTGCTCGCAGGAAACATCAGTAATATCTGCGGGCAGGCAATGCAGATAAAGGGCCTTGCCTTCCTTGGTCAGGGACATCATTTCTTCGGTGCACTCCCAATCCTTATGCTCGGCGTTCTGTGCCAGCAGTCTCTTCTCCAGAGCCTTTATGCCGTCCATGTCGCCCTTGCCGTAAAGGTCGGTACGCTCTTCCATAGCCTTGAATGGAGCCCAGCTCTTGGGGTAGACCACGTCGGCGTCCTTGAAGGCTTCCTTCATATCGTTGGTGATCTCGAACTTGCTGCCTGCCTTTTCGGCGTTCTTCCTGGCAACTTCCACTACCTCGTCCATTACTTCATAGCCCTCGGGATATGCGAGGGTAACATCCATGCCAAGACGGGTGAAGAGGCCGATCGCGCCCTGAGGTACGGAGAGGGGCTTGCCGTAGCTGGGGGAATATGCCCAGGTCATGGCCAGCTTCTTGCCCTTCAGGTTCTCGATGCCGCCCAGTTCGTGGATAACATGGAGACTGTCCGCCAGTATCTGAGTGGGGTGATCTATATCGCACTGGAGGTTTACTAGGGTGGGCTTCTGCTCGAGTACGCCGTCCTTGTTGCCCGCTGTCACGGCGTCAACCACGTTGTGCATATAGGTGTTGCCCTTGCCGATGTACATATCGTCGCGGATACCGATAACGTCAGCCATAAAGGAGATCATGTTGGCGGTCTCGCGGACGGTCTCGCCGTGGGCTATCTGGCTCTTGCCCTCGTCCAGGTCCTGCACTTCCAGGCCCAACAGGTTGCAGGCGGAAGCGAAGGAGAAGCGGGTACGGGTGGAATTGTCCCTGAACAGGCTGATGCCAAGGCCACTGTCGAATATCTTGGTGGAGACGTTGTTCTCGCGCAGATGCCTGAGGGCGTCGGCCACTTCATATACGGCCTGGATCTCGTCGTCAGTCTTCTCCCAGGTAAGGAAGAAGTCGCCATTGTACATATTCTCGTAGTTCAGCTTTTCCAGCTTATCGGTAAACTGTTTAACGTTGCTCATCTTATTCCTCCGAATAATATTTTAAATTATTATTTTAGCGAATGTTGTTGTTGGTCTTGCCTGCGCGGAACTGGCATACGTCGTCGGTCTTGTTCTCGTTCTTATACATGGCGGGAGTGATGGCATAGACCGCGGCGCAGGTGGCCAGATCCTGCTTCCAGGTAATCTCGTTGGGGGCATGCGCCTGGCTCTCGGCGCCGGGGCCAAAGCCTACGCAGGGGATACCGTAGCGGCCCTGAATGGATACGCCGTTGGTAGAGAAGGTCCACTTGTCGATGAGGGGGCGATGGCGCTTATCCATGGCGGAGGGCGCGCCTATGCGCTGGTCGCCAAAGAGCGCCTTGTGAGCGTCGGCCACTGCCTGAACGTGGGCGGCGGTCTCCTTGTTTATCCAGGTGGGGAAGTAGCATTCCGTCTCGTATACAAGGCCTGTCCAGGATGGACGGTCATACATGTACATGGATACCTTTACGTCCTTTGCGTACTTCTTGCAGGAGGGCAGGTTGCGGATCTCTTCGAGGCAGGAATCCCAGGTCTCACCGGCAGTCATGCGGCGGTCAAGGGATACGGCGCATGAGTCCGCAACGGCGCAGCGGGAGGGAGAAGTATAGAATATCTGGGAAGCTGTGATGGTGCCGCGGCCCAGGAAGCGTGCATCTTCCCAATGCTCGGGATTGTATTTGGCGTCCAGCATCTTCACAAGGCCCTTTATCTCGGTGGAATCGGCAGCGTCGTTCTCGTTGAGTGCGCGCACGTCCTCCAGAATGTCCGCCATCTTGTAGATGGCGTTGTCGCCGCGCTCAGGGGCTGAGCCGTGGCAGGATATGCCCTTCACGTCAACCCTTATCTCCATGCGCCCGCGGTGGCCGCGGTATACGCCGCCGTCGGTAGGCTCGGTGGATACCACGAACTCGGGAACTACCTTATCCTCATTGTAGATATACTGCCAGCAAAGGCCGTCGCAGTCCTCCTCCTGTACGGAAGCAACTACCAGAATCTTATAACCCTCAGGAATAAGACCCAGATCCTTCATGATCTTCGCGCCGTAAACGGCAGATACAACGCCGCCTTCCTGATCGGAACCGCCGCGGCCATATATAATCTCATCGGTCTCATAGCCCTTGTAGGGATCCTGCTCCCAGTTGGCGATGTTGCCTATGCCAACGGTGTCTATATGCCCGTCAAAAGCTATGATCTTGTCGCCGGTACCCATCCAGCCAAGGGCATTGCCCTGAGGGTCTATCTCAGCCTTATCAAAGCCAAGCTTCTTCATTTCTTCAATAGTACGCTTTACGACGCCCTCTTCCTCGCAGCTCTCGCTGGGAATGGCGATAAGGTCCCTGAGGAACTTTGTCATGTCGGGGATATAGCTTTGTGCAGCTTTCTTGACGCCTTCGTAATCCATCTTGTCTTTTCCTTTCTGTGGTTGAGGTATGTTTTAGCAAATATACCATCAGTTGACAAGAGCACACAAGCCCTAAAGGCTTGTTTTGGGACGCTC
>ERZ824600.2776-NODE-2776-length-17833-cov-3.499775_pt1 | contig 17833 bp, 42 predicted proteins | sample MGYA00519933_ERZ824600 | MGnify/ENA primary metagenome ERZ824600 (study PRJEB31778, sample SAMEA3449178) | human gut metagenome | biome: human gut; feature: human-associated habitat; material: faeces | place: United Kingdom | collected 2010/2012 ... | reverse complement strand
ATGCGTCCTGTTCTTCTTTTAATATAGAAGATAATTCATTTGTTGCCTGCTTTAGTTCAGTTTGTATATCTTGAAATTTTGCTTTGAGTTGCCTTATCTTTTCTCTTCTCTGCTTATTCATTTTATGACCTCCTAACTAATGAAAACAAGTATATCCCCATAATTTATTTAACACTTGTCCGTCACTAGGTATGGTGGTATAACTGCTCAATACTGTTTTAAGTTTATTATATTCATCTTCTGTGATATCAATGCCATAATCTCCCTTGACAGTATTTCTCCAATCATATTTGTCCTGGCATTCTGGACGGAAATACCATTTCTTATAAACCATTTTCCCTGTTTCTGGATCTTTACCTTTAAAAAGACAAGTAATTGTTCTACCAGTAGCAATTTCCGTTGTAACTTGTCTACCAAAATAGGGATTGTACTGCATATAAGCTAATTTGCCTCTTTCAATTGCGTCTTGCTTTTCATGTTCACTCATTTCGAATAACTGTTGTGTACCTCTTCCATAAGAAGTGTCGTACACCTTACTGCTATTCACACCAACTGTAGAATATAACTTGACTCCGTTTTTATCAGTTGTCTCAACTCTTTTTACTCGTTCTCCATTGATGTAATCATTGCAAAGTCTATCCATATAATGAACATTTCCTTTTTCGTCAACTGTGCGAGTAGTTTTCTTCATATCATAATTATCATAAGCTGCCTTTGCAGCACTTCCTGTACAGATTCCTAAGAATGCTAATAGTCCTCCGAACATATTCATCAACCACCTTTCTTATATTATCTTCTCCATTTATCCATTTCATCAACTGATTTCCTATTTAAGTTATTATACATCTCTCTTCTTTTTTCTGATTCTTTTTTCTTTCCATCTCTATATGCAGCGATTGCAAACATTAATATTATTATACTTATAACTGTACCCATAATTTAAATCCTCCTATTTAACTATTCACGTCTCATTATTATTATTTTAATTCTATCATATGATTTTAAATTTTGCACTATATATCCAAGTATTGTAGTGATCCATAGTAATGAAATTTAATACATCCTCAAATCCCTTTATTATATCCGTTGCAAACAGAAATCCCTTGCTATATCCCTCATAATTATTATTAGGAATAATTGTAAGATACTTTCCATTCTTATGTACTTCATGTCCTCTTTTAGACATTTCCTTCTTAAATTCTTTGTAATCAAACATAGTAATCACCGTTCCTTTCCATAAAAATAAGAGACTGGATGTTCCAACCTCTTACATATTCTCCAAATAAATTTCCGTTTCATTGTGGTTTATACCCGTTTGCAATCATGTCTTTTAAGTAAATTTCTTCTGGATATGCATCCATTTTATGTCCATCTTCAAATTCGATTTTCCATGCAGGTAAAGATTCTAAATCCCATTCCTTACCTTCCTCACATCTTCCAATCACCTTAAATGGTTTCCCAACATAACTTTTGTCTTCATCATGCAAATCAAATGGCGTCCAAAATTTGTTTACAAATCCAACAGCTTCATAAGCATCATATAGGTCTTTTAAAAAATCCCTTTCTCTGTCTACACTCATTTCATCCCTTGCTTCTGGATATTTTTCATTTAATTCATCCCATGTCATAATATTTCCCTCACTTTCCGCAGTAAATCATCGTTTCCTATGCTTTCTTCTTAGAATAATACTTAACAATCTTTTTAAAATCTTTGCTACTTGCATAAGCAACTCTAGGTTTACTTCCATCAATGTTAAATTCCGTTACGCCTAAAATCGCATAGCCCTGTACCGTTAATGTGGCAAGATATACAAGTAAATTTAATTTGTATCCAAGACTGTCAAGCTGGATTTCTTTTCTTAACTTCTGTACTTCTTCATCATAATTGTCATCTATTTCAATAATGTGTGCAGAAGCATATGTATTGATTTTATATAATCTATTGTTAATTTTTCTTACCATATTATTTGCCTCTCTTTCCGAGTAAATCCTCATTTCATTTTCTATTTCTTTCATCCCAATTTTCTTCATTTACCCATTTCATAAAATATTCTGTATCGGTTTCTCCATTTTCATCTTTGGTTCTCTCTATAAATTCATCATAGATTTCTTCAGTAACAGAATCCAAACAATCAAATATTTTTAAATCATCATCACATTCTAAAATGGATTCATATCCATTATTCCATGCATAAATGAGGCAAGCTAAGAAATAATATTGTTCTACGCTAACACCAACTCCATCACAGTCGTAAAATGGTTCATCTAGTTCCAAATCTGCAATCAAGAATCTAACATAATCCGCAAATTCTCTTTTAAAATTAGCACTCATTCCTGTTGGTAGCCATCTTTTCGCTAAATCGTTAAGTCTTTCCTCATCAACTACCATTCGTTTACCTTCTAATGTGTATGTTGTCATAATAATTACCTCCAATTCTGCCAATGAAACTCTTGTTTCATACTTTGCATTCTTTGTATTCTCTTTCAGTTAATAGTCCTTCATCGCACATATTTTCAAGCGTTCTATATACAGCGTTTGCTCTCCAACTTGCATATGAAAAACCATCAAACTCTCCAATAAGTGCATCTCTGTTTTCTTCACTTTGTTTTTGTAATTTTTCTGCTAATGAAGAATTACGAAAGAAATATGCTTTATACATGGCTGCTTTAATTCTAAGATTCTCAATTTCATATTCCTGAGAAACTAATTTCTCTTGAGATTTTAATAACTGTAATCCCAGATTCCCCAATGAACTTCTTTCGATTCTGTTTCCAAAATAAGTATAATTCATAAATCACCACTCCTTAGTCTACATGGATAATCAATCTGATCTGCCTACCACCTACACAATCAATAACAATTCCGCTATCTATTGTGATATATTCTTCCGGATAACGACCAACTCTTTTAATTTCAGGTGCATCGCCAGTTCTCATTTTGTCATTGAAGAAATCAAACAATTCGTTCTCAACAGATTGTCTTGTGATTTCCATTACAACTTCGAATCCGTCATGACAAAATCCTGTATCTTCTGATAACCAATCAGCAATTTCTTCAAGAGCATATTCTTTATCTTTCTTGTACATTTCTTCTAGTTCATCAGGAATAATCATTTCCGTTGGAAGCTCATTGAATACTTCCATATCTCCATCTGTATCCCATTTAATATTTATTGCCTTTAACATATAAATCACTCCATTTCTGTAAATCCATTTGTCTTTAAATACTCTATGTAATCTTCAATATCTGATTTCTTTTTAACCTCAATATCTTCTGGATGATAATATCCATAAAAAGCATTCGTATATACCTTATATGTTTTATTTTCCATATCAACAATGAGATTATAATTATTGGCACAATCACCACGTTTCTTCCAATTCTTATCAAGCCAAAATAGATGTAATCTCATATAAATCAACCATCCTTTCTTACTCATCTACTTATATATTTTGCGTTTAATATTCCATTCTCCCAAAACGTAACAACTTCACCTATGATTTTCCCTACCCAATCAGGGCAACAACCTTCATATTTTCTTGTATAACTATAACTACCATCGTTTTCCATAATAATAACTTGACTATATCCGTCTATCCTTGTAGCGGTGATTATTGCATTTTTAATAACTTTTTTTAGTTCGTTGCACATAAAATCAACCATCCTTTCCATTTGAAATTGCTATTTACTTCGCTTTGTAAATTCTCATATCATTATAATATTTTTTATTATCATCCATCCATTTTGCTGCTATATTTCGTTTGGGTTCGTAATGTAGTTTAATTAGTACATCTGATCCATAAACCTTACCCCATATAATGTATCCCATTTCCATCACTCCAATCTACTTCAACAATGTATGCCTTCCATCTGCATCACGCTTCCATTCGTAACCTACAAATTCAAGAGCCTTTAATGCTCCCATATAATAACTCATATCCTGTGGTCTTGCATCTTTCATATTTGCAATCATCCACCGTTCATTTAACCATTCTTCTGTCTGTTGTTTAATTACTTTTGGTGTTCTCTTCATTTCCATCACTCCAATCTATACCAAATTCCATGTTTTAATAGGTGTACTCACTGAAATATCAAAGTGTTCATCGTTCCGCAAATCCTCAACCTCTTTTCTAAGTACAATACACTCAAATTTATTCTCTTTAATTGCCTTGCGAATTACTCTCATTGCACCTGCCTTTGATTTGTAATTTTTGTTAAAAGTAGCTCTCTTGTCTTTATCTACAAAGCCAACTACTTTATAATAAATTCTATCGGTTGCCTTCCAAAAATTTTCTGCAATCGGAATGAGAACATAATGTTCACACATCCATTTAAAATCCTTTTCTGTTTTGCTGATATAAGGATTACTACCATCAATAAATTCTATATGCTGATACATACTAATCACTCTCCTCTTCATCCTTAAAATAAATCTCAAACTCAATATCATTGTTATCCAGACATCTACAGATCCAATCTGCTATTGGTTCAAACTCTGCATCAGGGAGTGTCCACCAATCATCATATGCTTTGCCAACAATCTCTTCTGCCTTTGTAAAATCCTCATCATTGCAAGGAATTATTATAAAATCAATCCATGTATTCATATCAGAAAATACATTTATACATTTTGTGATTCTTAAATTTGAACTATTTGACATATTAAAAATCCTCACTTTCTTTTCAAGAAACAGTTCTTTCCTTTGGTTTTTATGCTACAGCTTCAACGCTGTCATATAATGTTTCACTTACTCCAAAATCAAGTGCAACATCCTTGACAAGTTCATCGCCCCATTTGTCGCTAAAATATCCCCAACATGAATCTTTTTCTTCCCAACCATCGTTATCTGTATCATATTCTTCTATGATAATTCCATACACTTCGTCTTGAAGATACATATTGTACAATTCAATCTCTTCTTTAAGATTTTCTATTGCAGCTTCTCTCCAATTTTCTTCCGTTACATCAACAAGATTTCCGTTTTTGTCTTTGTACTTTGCACCCCAATTGATAAGCGTTTCTTTTACATTTTCTTTTGTTGCATAAATCCAACCTGCCTGACCAGAATCCCATCTATCACCAAATTCAGATACGCTTATTGAAGTTCCGCTATGTTCAAATACAAATACTGGAAGAATTACAACATCTGATTCTTTTAACATTTCCATTGCTTCTTCGTACATTCCTGCACTTGCATAGAAAATATCTCCATCGAGCAATCCTTCTCTTAATTCTCCGTTAATATAATCCTCGCACTGTTCTTTTGTTCCTTTATACTGAAACCATCCAATGTCATTTGTTACTTTGTATTCTTTTGAAAGTCGTAAATTTTTTTCAAATTCATCTTCTCGATTTCTCTTGTATGCATTAGCCATGTTTATGTATCTGGCTGCATCATCTGACAGTTCAAGATCTTTTGCTTTTTCAGCCATAGCATTATATTTAAAGACTGTACTTCTAATATCTTTTTCATATTCTGCCTTATTTGGTTTTTCTACAGCAGGTGATTCAACCGAAACAATTCCCATACGCTTATTAACAAGTGATTCAATCTGTTCTTCTGTTAGATGTTCCATGCAAAGTTCTTTAAAGAAATCCTCTGCATCATCCCATTTGTTCTGTTTGTCTCCAAGATAACCCCAATTATTTCCCCAACATACGATTTTGCCTATATTACAATCAAAATCTACTCGTGGATTGAGTGGATCATTATCCTGTTCAATATGTAATCTCATCAATTTTCCATTTTCTTTGTAATATTTATATTCGCTACTCATATCAATCAACCTCTCTTTCTAAGCTATCTTTTCCCATTCAATGTGTGAATCTTTTCTATGTACATTCCTTGATACAACAAGGATTTCTCCCTTGTAGTATCTAAACATAGTGTCTTCTAAATGTGGTCTTGCTAGAATCTTCTGCCTAATGTTTTCAATTTCTCTTCCACCATGTTCAGCTTCATATTTTTCCAATGCCCATTCTAAATCCTCATAAAAATCTAATAATGCACATTCAACCGCTTTTCTGTGTCTGATTTCCTTAATCTCATTCATTCGCTTTTCAGCAGTCTCATAAGTCTCGAACACTTCATTTGGATATGCATCATTATGACTTCCATAACACTGTGTCCACGCAGGATATTTTTTCACAAGTCTATATGTATTGTGATCAAACTCTGTTTCAATAATCGGTTCTACATTTTCCATTTTTACAAGATAACCATTATCAAATAACCACTGAATATCTGAAGGATTTTTGATGTATCTGCCTTTCATTGCAGCGTTGATTTTCTCTTTCTTTTCCAGATCCTCTGTGACTGTATATAAATCTGTGCTATAAGTCCATCCTTTAGGAACTTTCTTAAATTCCGTTTCTGACTGGAAATCATCAAATGGAACTCCGTTTATTAATCTGATTTCTGGTGCTTTCAACCGTGATACTTTGTGAGTACACGTTGTTTTATACTCATATATTCCATATGATACATACATTCCAAACTGACTATCTTCAATGTAATAGCAAACCTGATTCTGTTTCATTTTGCTTACCTCCTACAATAATTCGTTTACATGTTTCTTTAACCATGCATATGCCTTTACCATTGAATCAAACGGTTCAATATCTAGCCATAGCATAACTTTATCTGCAATAGCTGCTGTTGTCTTTAAACAATACTCTTCTTTATTAATTTCCCATTTCCCATCATGTCGCTTTTCTACAACATATTTACCTATTCGTGGGGTAATTTTTCCAAAACAATTCCGTGTAATCATCTTTACATTCTCCTTTCTCTAAGCCTTTCAATTCATCATCAGAATATTTCGCCCATTTTCCTGTATGAACATCATTCATTATTTCTTCAAAGGTTCTCTCTTTCATTCCATATATTTCTGTTGCAACTTTGTACATGTCATAAACAAGATCCTTTTCTGTATCAATAATCATAAAATCTTTAGGATTTTTCAAATTATCCAACGCATACTGCATGAAATCTCTGAATGTAATTAGTCTGTTTGTTGTACACCATACAAGAATTTTATTTTTATCTTTGGTGTCTCTTGTTACAAATTTCATTAACTGCATCTCGCATTCTCCTTCCTAATAAATAAAGACAGACACATTTGTTTGCGTCTGCCTTATTATTCTCTGTATTAATCTGCTTTCTCTTCTTTAGGAGTAATTAAACTCATAAGATTATCTCTAATATAGCCACAGAAAGCATCAATACTTCCATTACCAATAGTCCAACAACTATCTTCGTCATAGTTCCAATGAATAATTACTTCATGTCCTGCTGTGATATTAGGTAAATCAACATCTTCCTTTCTCGCATATGAACTATTTGAAAGAGCTTTGAGATATACATATCTTCTGATATTCTCAATATCTCTTTCTGTTTCTGCATTGAAAATCTCTACCAAATATTCTTCCGAACATTCATCATAAATATCATATTCAGAAGCTCCATTTTTCTTATTATCAAGTCTCTTCAACTCTTTACTGATTGCAAAAAGTGCTGATTCCTCATACTTCTTACACTCTTCTTCGCTTCTAAATACTGTACCATCCTCTGCAATGTACTCTGTTCTTACCAGTTTCTCAATTGTTTCTGTTTTTCTAATTTCGTTTACTCTCATAATTTTAATTTCCTTTTCTCTTCTCTGTATTACTTTCCTGCAAATCTTGGAACAAATAATCCAAAATCTGTTGCAGGAAATTCAGTTCTATTGATATTATTCATAATTCCATACAAATCATGAGCAAAATTAAATTCATCTGCATTCAACCAATCATCTAGTCTTAAATGGAATTTCTGATCTGCACTTTCAATATCCATTAACAGACTTATTCTCTCTCCACTATAAAATCCTTCGTTTTCTGCTCTCTTTGCAATTTCTACATATTTCTGATATCTTTCTTTGTCCATACAAACACGCTCCTTCTAAGTAAATTACAATTTCCTTTGACTATATATATTCAACGATATTCGTGTTCGTATTTCTAATTTTACCTTCTAATATATAATCAGATTTTTCTCTGCCACTCTTACAGTTTCTGTAATAATTCAGCAACATTACAAGTTCGCCATCAGGAATATTGTAACTATATTCAATACCTCCCTTACTGTCACAATGAATAACTTCTATACCTTGTGATTTATTCTCTAATACAATCTTACATCCATTGTTTACTTCAATTTCTCTCATACTAGACCTCCTTATACCCATGCTGGCTTTACTTTAGTTTCTGGTAAACTTTCCAGCCACTCAATTATATCCTGTGGTACTTCTTCCATCTTCCAAGCAGTTCCGTATTTATAACCGCACACTGGACATTCTCTACCAATAAAACCGAGTTTGTGATCTTTATATGAAATCCAACCTCTTGTCTTATATTCTGTATTTGAATGTCCTAAACAATCTTTCTCTTTTAATTCGTATGCTTCTCCATAAGTGACTTCTTCACCATCATAAACATCAATAGAATATTCCATATTTGCATATGTTGTTTCCTCTTTAGTTGGATAAAATGGTTCTCCATTTTTCAAACATTCCAATGCTCTTTTCTTTGCGTTATCTTTTTTCTGACAAGCTTCTTTTGTTAAAGTCCATTTCTCAATTTTAACTTTATCCTGAGTGTGTTCTGTCCATCCAAGTTCTCTCATGTGTTCACAATAAGGACGCATATCATTCAAATGCCATCTATCCCAAATATCACATAATTTGTTAAGCATTTCCGTTGTCCACTCATCTGTTGGTGAACCATTTCTAATTTCATCTACACACTGACCAGCAGAGCCAAGGCAATCTCCATTTGATAATGGCGCAACTACACCACACATACTTAATTTTGAATCTTTATATTCAATTCTCACAAATGCATTTCTATCTACTTCGTTTCCTGTTCTTGTGTAAACCTTACATTTACATGGGTTAATGATTTTATACATAATTACGCCTCCTTAATTTCTTTCAATATACTGTCGATACACAACATTAAATTTTCTTCCATATTTTCTTTAACCATTTCCAGATGTTCATTTACCTGTTTTCTGATTTCTTTTTCTGTTACATTGTGACCGTAATTTGCAATCACTTCATCCATAATTTGCCTATATGTAAAACCTAAAAGTAAGTCCTCATTTTCATGTATTGGCAAATTGTAGGTAAACTCTTTTCCATTCCGTGAATCCGTTTCAGGATCATATAACCATTTGCTCATAATTTGTTTCCTCCTTGTAATAAAATAGGCAGCTAGGTATTTATTCTCCTAACTGCCTTTGCGGTTGCATTATTCTGTTTAGTTATTAAATTAAATTACTTCAAGATGCTTTCTCTGTAGTTTTTTACTAGTAATTGTTCTGCCTGTCCGTGTTTCAAGCACATAATTCTTTTCATTTGATATACTTACATCAAATAATCTGTCACCATTATTAAAATAATAGGTTTTACCTTGAGTTCTAATAACTTTTAATCCATTTTTCAAATAGTCATTATAATTATCTGCATCAGTCTTATTTGTAAAATAGATTACTTTATTTTTATCTTTTACTTCATACATTTATATCATCACTCCTTCCTAAGAAATCTTAGTTTTATTTTCATCACCAATATTTTGCATTCTCTTCTGCATATTTTTTAAGTGTTTTCATTGAATCATCTGTTGACTTCAGCATCCAAGAATCAACCAATTCGTTATACATCAGTAATTTATATTTGCCTTCGTATTCTGATCGTTTATCATTATGATGTATAATAAACAATTTTCCATCAGCCTTAAATCGTGTATCTAAAATCTTTTTCATTTATACCACCTACCTTTGAAATGCGAATTTATTTGTACCAACCTGACTTAATACATTTTCCATTCACAAATATTCTAAATGCCATTTCCATTTCTTTTGCATATCTAATTGCTTCTGCAATAGATTTGCATTTTTTAGGTGTCATGCAATATCCCCAACGAGTATTACATATAACTGTACATTCTTTCATTTCTCTTACCTCCAATCCAAGGAAACACGCATTTACAGCTTCTTCATAACTTCATTTCTCATTTCTTCTAATAATCCTGGGAATGTTTCTTCGAATGAATCTTCTTCTGATGAATCCCATGACATTTCACTAACTCCAATATGCCATGCTGATTCAAATATCAATTTGTCTTTCTCTTTTGAGAAATTTACTGATATTTCGTGTCCAAACCGTAACAATCCATTACTTGTGCTTTTATCAATAAAGACATTAACACATTCTTTACCTTTATACTGCATATGTTCAATTTTCATATAATCGTCCCCTTATGAAATATCCATTTACTAACTTTTTAATTTGCCTATAACAGTCATACCACCAACAATATTATGTTTCCGTGCTTCTCTTTGCCACAACATCCTGTTAATTGATTTTGGTACACTGATTACTTCTCCGTTGTCATTCACAAATTTTGTGTGACTTCCGTTACAATTATGCCCATTATTAAGTGCAAAATATCCGTTTGCCTCTAATACAGGTTTTACAATCCGTGTATCATTTGTCCATCTTCTCTTTCCCATATTGACTCAATCCTTTCCTCATTATTATAATGTGTTTGCCCGTATAGTCTGATAGCTCATCTTATTTTCGCTATTACCGATGTTTCATATTAATCACTCGACTTCTAATTGTTTATTCTCTGTTACATTGCTTTTACTTTTGCTGTTTTCTTTGTTGTTTTGCGTTTCTTCTCTGTGAATGGACTTTCCATTTCATAACGCACAATCTCAGACAGATAATCAAAAATCTGCGCCTGAGTCTTATCCATAATGTTCTCTACAAAATATTCAGTTCCCTTACAATGCTTAATAATGGCTTCTTTCATTTCATCTGTCCGACCATCTGTATAAGCATATAATGCTTTTAATGCACGAATAATCTTTGCTGTATATGCCTTGCCATTATATGAATCTGCATAACCATTCCAACCAAGTTTTGTAATAATATCAAGAATATGGTCAAGTAATTCTGGATTCATGCGAACTAATTCAATTCCATCTGTTATAGATGTGAGCGTTCCTACAGTATTTTCCTTATTCCTGTCTCCCTTTACTGCAAGATTATGTTTGTGGCAGATATCTCTAAGCATCAAATAATCTTCATCGCCACCGACAATTGAAGCTTTATATGTATCTTTCGGTTGTACCTGTGTTCTGTCTTTTGTCTGATTTACAAATAAATTAATTGCCTCTTTTAAGCTGCATTCAATAACCTCGCCAACAACGGCATCTTTCTTTGCCTTTACTGAACCGTATGTTCTGTGCTGTCCTTCAATTGCCCAAAGTAATCCATCATGATATCAATATGCTGGTAATCCCCATCTTTTACTATCATAGTTGTTGCCAATCGACAACGCTTTCGGTAATCTGATTTCTCTCTGCCATTCAGGATAATGGATAAATTTTGGATCAATACAAATCAGTACCTTGTCACCAATCCGTGAATTTGCTTTTGCATTTTTGATTACTTCTTTGATAAAAAGTTTTTCTGTCTTTTCGTCAATTCCTTCTGCCTTTCTGATTTCTGCTACTTCTTTCTCCGCTTCTTCTGGGAATAAAAATGTTCTTTTGCACATAATTTTTTACCTTTACCTTTCTTGAAATAATTTTTTGCATTATAAAAGCGACCACATTATTTGCGATCGCTTATCTTTGTGATATATTCATTTGCATCTTTACAACTCTGCATTCCGCGACAACAAATCCTGTCGCCGCAATTCACACAAAGGTTGCGTTTTATTTCCCTTACCTGTTTTTCAGTCATACTTTCTCCCTCTCTAACATATATTCATAATATTCGGTTTCGCTTGCAAAGAGCTGATATTTTCCATTTACAAGTCCCATGTACCCATCTGGTGTATTATAACCTTTCATTTTGTCTCCTTTCTTTTATCTACAGTAATGCAGATAATATTTCCGCAAAGTTTTTATGCTCTTTGTTTTGTCTTTGTTTTCTCTTTGAAGCAAGTTCTTCTGCATACTTCATGTTTGAATATGCAATTTCTGCTTCTGGTCTTGTGTCTATGATTTCTATTCCATTGTATGCACGAAACAGTATTGCTTTTTGCATCATTCCATCGTCTCCCTTCTGTGTATTAAAAAAGCGATGCTAACTCAAGTGCTAACATCGCTCTGCTCATATTGTGCGTTTTGATTCCGTGTGGTTTCCGTGATTCTGTTCGGATTGAATAGATCCGTGACGGCGATTTTGCTTTTGCAACTTCATAGTCGCAATATGCATTGTGAATTGATTTTGCTTTTTCTCTCATCAATTTTCTCCTTTTCTTATTTCATAAATATTACCAATTGTATCTATGAGATACAAAATTCCATTGGCATCAATTGCATAGTCTGTAATTTCATCAAAAGCAATATAAGCCTTATTTGTTATGTAATGGTCTGTGTCTCCCTTATATGCATAGATTTCTGTATCGTCTGATAAGAACATGGATAACTCATTTCCGTCCGTGTTCCAATCAGTGATTGTGAGTGTCGAATTGCAATAGGCATTTGCCCAATTGGTTGTATGTCTACCTATTAAAAAGGCAGATAGAATGAGTGCTATAGTTGTGAATGTGTAAATTATTTTGCGTTTCATGATTGTTTCCTCCTTAATTTTTAATTTTAGGTATAAAAATAGCACCTAACAGATTTCATTTCCGTTAGATGCTTAAATTGTCAAGCGCATTTTAATTTCCGTGAGCAGTATACAAGCTGTCCGTTTGTGTTTTCTACTGCGATTATATTTTTGAAAAGCATGAATGCTATAATCCGTAAGAAGCCGTGTGTCATTTCTCTTCCGGCAGAGTTATAGAGCGTGTTTGTGTATGGATCTGCGTAGTATGTTTCAGTTGGTGTGATTGCTTTAATCATTTTTGTTCTCCCTTCTTATATTGGTTTGTTGCAATAAAATAGCACCCGGAAATTGGGTGCTTGATGGTTTATTTTAATAATAATTCAGGTAAAACATTATTAGCCATATATGGCTTATATTCTGTTTCTGAGATATTGTTTTCCTCAAACAATTCTAATATTCGCTTTTTCGCTTCTACGTGTGTGACCTTCCACGGATCGCAGTTTACAAGTTCTCTTTTAACTTGCCCTAATATTTCTTCTATTATCATGTTGGTTGCCTCCTTTATTTTTGTTGTAACTGCTTTTTCTTTGCCTCAAGTTCTGCTATTTGCTGCTCGATTGAGGCAATTTCTTCATTTGCCTTGTTATATTCTGCATCAGGAATCCATTCCATAATTTCTGAAGGTTGGACATGGAGATATTCGCAGACTTTATTCAGAGTATCTCCGTTTATATTTTCGTTTTTTGAAAATCTGGTTGGCATATTTTGAGAAAGTCCCGCTTTTCGTAAATCACTCCATGACATTTTGCGTTGTTGTAATAATAGTCCTAATTTTGTATATACTATCATTTTCATTTCACCTCCATATAATCACCTCCAATTTTATAACAAGATATTGTGATTGTCAAATTATTTGTTAAGCATAATATTTTCACAATCATCAATGAGACTTCTAATTGCTTCAAATTGCATTTTGATGAGTTCATCAGATTGTAATTTTCCTTCTGATATTTCTATTAAATCTCTATTGATTGCCTTAATATTGGTATCAATTTTTTTCTTGTTTTTGTTATTCATAACTATACCTCCGTTTTCTCTTAATTATAACATCGTCTAAAATCGTGTAAAGGATTATTAGTGCATTCATAATCAGTGATACTTCCGTTATAAATGCGTGATCCGTCTCCACATCCTTTATGTCTGCGGTTATGTTTCATCATATTTTCATACTTGCGAAAATCGTGGTTTCTCTTCTGCTGATGCTTGCGGTAATAATCCCACATCATTTCCGTATATTCATTCTTTGTGTATGTGCGAACCCACTTATTTTCGGTTGGCAACCATACAGTTAGTTCTAAATTATACTTGCGTGAATGATTAAATTTATTGCATACAAGTATCATTTTGTTGTCAAGTTGCAAAACAATACTATTCATAGGAATTTCTTTGCCTTTAATGACTTCGTGAGGCGTAAGTATTTTTTTAATTTGCATTGTGATTCCTCCTTACATTATAATAATTCGCAAAGTTTTGAATCTGAGTAGATAAAATCAAACCAAGCATAGTAAACTTCACTATTAAACATTCCATCTTTCCCATATAATTTTACTTGTTTATAATTTTCAATAACATCTTTTGCAGACATTTTACCTTCTTCGTAATATTTTCTTATAGTTTTTAATAAATCCATAGTGATTTCCTCCTTAAAATTATTGTGTAAAATGCACACTATTAAAAGGGCAAAGTTTAACCCTTGCCCTTTCGTACTATACATTTTATATTTTGCATTATGCGAAATAGTGTTTGATTACAATGTTGCTGATAGTGCTTGCAAGTCCTGAATAATCATATGTTACTTCCTGCGTTTTCTTATTCTTTTTAGCCTTTACAAGTGTGTTAATCTGACGCTTTTTGAATGTTACTTTTCCGTCATCGTCTGTATCGAACTTGTTAGAGAATCCACGGATGTAGCAATCATTAAGTAACTTTTTATCTTCTGCTGTCAGCTTTACACGGGTTTTATCTGTGTACGGAGTTTCAAAAGGCAGACTGAAAGTTGTTTTGATAATTGTTTCTAACTCCTGTGAAGCCTTCTTATATGCTTCCTTGACATCGTTAGTCATAGACAATTCGCCATTTTCATTAGCTTTACTTGTGATATGAATAGTCTCAAGTGCTTCATAGAGTGCAGGAGACTGAAAAGCCGGAATGATAGCATACTTCGCCAACTTAGAGTTATCCCATGTTGCAAGTACCCTAAGAACCGTGCGGACTACATCCTTAGAGTTACCAAAATGATCCTTGTTTTTCTCAGACATGGTAGATACAACCTTGTTGTAAATGTCGAGAGTCTGATCCTGTGATTCCTCGCACTTAGTCCGTGCATCTTTATTATCTGCAATAGTCGCATTGATACCGTCAAGTTTCTTCTGCTTAGTACCTGCTTCATCGTCCCCGTTGTCGTCAATATCCTTCTGAATAGATGAAGCCTGCTTCTCTAACCGTGAAATAGAATCATTGAGAGACTCAATATTCATTCCTGCTAACTCGTGATTAATAGCCTGCATAAACTCATTCTTGAGTCCGTCTGTGATTGTAGCATTGTAGAAATTGATTGATAAAGTTGTTGTTGTCATAATTACTCCTTCTCCGACTTGACGCAATCGGTGCATATAATATTTTTATTATGTTTATGGTTATAGTGCTATGCACACTATAAAAGGCTAGAGCTAGAGCCAGTGTTACAATGACGCAAACTATCTATTATTTGATTATTCATACCTAAAAAGTAGGTGCTTTATAGTGCGTTGCAATGTTTTTTGGATAGACTTATTCTAGCCTTCTAACTATGTATAACTTTTATAATAGCCATATAAGGGAATCATTTAATTTTACAAGTATCTTTATAATACAGGCATTACCCTGCTAAAATAAAAATAATCGGAGGTGTTACCCTTTACCCAATTAAAATTAAATAATTATTATACTTTTGTTTGTACTTCTACCCTGCTGAAGTTATCCGTGCTATTATCGGATAAATTTTTAAACTTATGTGAGTTTTTCAACTCCTGCCGTTCTCATTCCTATTGTTGACCACTCCTAGAAAATAATCTAAGGTTAGAGCCGTTTGCTAATAGCTTATTTGCTATCTTCCTGCCGTGTAGCAAGGTGAGGACATATCATTTTATATGATACAAGAATTGCTAATTCTAGGGCTTATTAATCTATTTCAAGATTAAATTTTTGCCGTTCCCATAGGTTTTTCAGGAAAAACCATATAACCATTTTATTCAATTTGTATACAGTAAAACTCATTGAGTGACTACCATAGAATCTTATAACCTGCTATAGTCTTTTCTTTCAATGTCTAGGACTATGAAAGAGTATCTATATAAGGATATAAAATTGTTTTTTCCTGGGATTGTAATTGATAACTAGAATTGATATAATAGACTTGCTACGGTGCTAGAATATCTTTTCTAGTTATCAATCGGGCTTTACTTATTAGAATAATCTTCTAAGTATGCTATAATATCCTTTATGGATTCTATAGCCTGCTGAATGTTACCATCCAGTAGAAGCCCTATTACAATCTTTAATTTTTGAATTATGTATTTTCCAATCGGCTATCAACCTTCTTTCTTGTTTCGTTGTGATAACTATATCACAAGATATTGTGAATGTCAATACATTGTGAAAAGTTTTTTGAGAAACTTTTTTGTGACTGTCAATCTCTTGACATTGAGTATAGTATCACAATTAATTGTGAATGTCAACAATATTTTCAAATTTATCTGATTTTATATTAAAGTGGTGAACTATCCCATTTTTATGCAGGTTTTAGGGTGTAAAGTGGAGAGTGTGAACCTAAAAATGATTGTTTTTGATGTTAAAGTGGAGGTTATGAACAATTTGTGGATAACTATGTGGATAAGTTTTATTTGATTGTTGATAACTTATAAAAATGTGGATAACTAACGATAACTGGATATGTTAGGTATAACTTAAATATCTATCAAGTGTGTTGCTTTAACAGTCCAGATCTGATTTTATAAGAACATTTGTTTTATTTTTAATTCTACGGTAAAATGTAGAAATACCGTAGTTTTTAATGATCCGGGGGGTGGCAAAAACTGAAAAGCAGACATGATTTTGTCCTGCTGCCTATAGCGGCTTCATCTATACACCAACTAAAAAAATTTACCTCCTCTTAATCATCAAAAATCCCATAAAAATAAGGCAAATCTGCCATTCAGCCAAAATTTACCCTTTATCGTACTCCATATCGTCAAAACCCACTAAAATTAAGCGTTTCACCCACTTCACAACCCAAAAATCAAACTTCCATCTCGCCAAAAATCCATCCACAATTCCAAAAATTATGCTTATTTATAAGCACTTTCACCGATAACGATCTTCTCAGTAAAAATTCCAAATCATATTATTAATATTAACCTCACTACCCATATATCCTCTCATTTCATACCACAATCTCTAGCTTAAATCTCACGAAATCGACCCAAATTCACTTCAAAATATCTCCAATGATAAAATCCTTACCTAAATATAAAATTTCCTTATTTATCTCTCAGAACAAATATAATCCCAACATAGGGGCTATCATAAAACTACACGCAAAAACTATCAAGACAGTAATCGCACTGTCTTATTTTTATGCAAAAAAACAAATCAAACAGAGAATATATAACCAGAAACTTATAAATCAAAATAATATAAGTATAAGAAAGGACGAAGAAATATGAATACACAAACAGCATTACAAGTAACAGATTTTAATTTCTATGGAGACAACCTTATTGCACTCAAGAATAACGCAACTGGTGAAATCTATACAGCAATTAATTCAATATTAAGAGGAATTGGTTTTAAAGATGAACAGGTGAGATACCAACGCTCAAAATGGATAAAAGATAAGACTTTATCTAAAGGAGTGTTGAAGTTCAACATACCTACTAATGGTGGATATCAATTAACAGAGTGTATTTCTGTACACAAATTACCATTAGGACTTGCAAAAATTAATATTACAAAAAGGTTAGAAAGAGATTATCCAAATATTACAGAAAAACTTGAATTATACCAAGATAAATGTGCAGATGTATTAGCTTCAGTATTTATAGACCACAAAACTATATCAGATATGAAAATAATCTGTTAAGAGTTGATATTTTGGGTACATTTTGGTTGACCAATATGACC
>ERZ824600.2768-NODE-2768-length-17877-cov-3.646448_pt1 | contig 17877 bp, 18 predicted proteins | sample MGYA00519933_ERZ824600 | MGnify/ENA primary metagenome ERZ824600 (study PRJEB31778, sample SAMEA3449178) | human gut metagenome | biome: human gut; feature: human-associated habitat; material: faeces | place: United Kingdom | collected 2010/2012 ... | reverse complement strand
AACAAATTTATATATGAATATATTTTTAATCATCTTGTTTCGCCGTATATTTCAGTATATAAAATTCAACTGGGTACTATAATTTTGTTATTGCTTGGCTCTATTGCAGAGAAAAAATACTATGAGGACAATGAATCCTATGGATTCAGGATATTTGAAGACAATGAAAAGGCATATTCTAACTTTTTTATAATAGGTTTGATATTAAATTTTTGTCCATTATATATGTTTTCAATGTATATAATAAGTATAATAATGAAAATATTTTAAAATATTTATGCTATACTAAAATAGAAACAACTTTTGATAATTAAATAAATTATGTCGATGTGGCGGAATGGTAGACGTGCATGCTTGAGGTGCATGTGGAGAGATCCGTGGGGGTTCAAGTCCCCCCATCGACACCATTTTGCATTTTAAAGAGAATTTTCTCTACATGTATTCTTTATTAACTCTATTACAATTCATTATTATAATATCATTTCTTGCATACTCGTTTTTTGTATATTCACATGGACTTATACATAGCAAAGTATTGACATCTGGTGCATGCAATGAATTATCTATTGCCATATTGATTTTTGTGTTCTTACAACTTTTACTATCATTTTTGATTAAAAGGATTAAGTAAGTTTGAAGCAACTCAACAAGTTTAATTGAGTTCCACCCCTAACACAATTCTCATATTGTAATAAACTTGCGTAGATTCTTTCATTGTGCTAATAATGGACTCATAAAGTTCCAACGACGGAAGCTTAACGACATTGTAGGAGTTTATATCGGTTATAAGTGATGAATAATTTTGAAAATATTGAAACTTTAAAAAATAAATTTAACTGGGGAGCGTTTTTTCTCGGTTGGATATGGGGATTATTTAATAAGTCTTATATAACTCTAATATCCTTGCCGGTGTCTTTAATTCCAAAAATCGGAGGGTTACTTAATCTGATTTTAGCAATTTATTTTGGAATAAAAGGTAATGAGTGGGCTTTAAAGAACAAAAAGTTTAATTCCTCTTTTAGTTTTGTAAAGTATCAAAAGATATTATCTTTATTTGGTTTTTTGTTTTCTTCTACACTTATTATATTAACTTTGATTGGCAGAGAGTTATCAGCTCTGCATCCTGCGGGATATGATTTTGGTACCACTAGAGCTATAGTTCAGTTATTTGCGGCTTTATTAATATTTATTTATGTTATAACACTGCCATTTCTTATTATAATTGCATGCAAAAAAGAAAGAAATTAGGGTGCAGTAACAATCTGCACCCTAATTTCTTTCCAATTATGCAATCATATAGTGACTTTGAGTAAATATTAATAAATGTAACAAAAATGTAATAATTATAGCCTGTTTTCTAAAGATTATTAAACTACATGCCGAAACTTATAATGTGAGTAAAATATAAGGAGAACCGAAATATGGCAATCGAGTTTAATAAATTCAACAACGGTTATAATAACTATAACTTTGCTATCGGTCAACAAGCAGCTAAAGATGCTAAAAAAGCTGAAGAATCAAAGGAAGTAGAAAAAAGTAATGTTGTTTTTAAAGGATTAAAAAACGATACAGATTTATTAACACAAAATCCGCAAGGAATTTATGGTGCAAGTTTAACAAAATTTACACCGGAAGATAAAACATTGGCAGACAGTACAAATGCTATCTTAGCAAGTCTTGGATATTCTTATAAGGTATCTGCCGCTCAGGTTGCAAGTGTTACTAATGGCGTAAATAATGTTGTTCTACCGGGTATGAAATCTGCTGAAGATGGTGCAGTAGCTGCAAATATTCAAGACCCTAACGGACCTTTTGCAGATTTATTCTGCTAAGACTTATAAATAATATATTTACTCACATTTTCAGGCTGATTTTTCAATCAGCCTTTTAATTTATACTTTTATCTCGTATTTATAATCTAAAAAGATGAAATTTGTATCAAAATTTTTTCCTAAAACTTATGTTGATGTTACAATTTTATTATGGCTGGCACGTGGGATGAATTAGTACAACAAATAAAAGAACGTCTGGATATTGTTGATGTGGTATCCGAACAGGTTGTTCTCAAAAAAAGAGGGAACAATTACTGGGGTTTGTGTCCATTTCATAAAGACAAGAATCCGTCATTCTGTGTTACTCCTCACCTTGGTATTTATAAGTGTTTTAGCTGCGGTGAAGCGGGTGATACTTTGAAATTCTTAATGAAAACCAGAAATATTGAATTCAAAGACTTAATAATAGAACTTGCTGAACGTTTTGGACTTGAAATTCCATCTACTCACAAAAATTCAAATAATACTTCAAGAGAAATTAAAGAACAAATGATGACAGCAACAATGGTTGCAGCAGAGTTTTATCATGATTTATTAATAAGAAAAAAAGATGCTAACGCTGATATTGCCCTGAATTATTTGACAAAACGTGGAATTGGAGCTGATATTATTAAAAAATTCCACATAGGGATTGCTCCAAAATCTTATACAACTCTGTATGATGAATTGAGAAAAGATTTTTCAAATGATATTTTGGAAAAAGCCGGTTTAATATTAAAAAGCGATAAAGGCGGATACATAGACCGTTTCAGAAATCGCGTAATCATTCCTATTCAAAATGAAAATGGGGATTTTGTAGCATTTGGTGCAAGAGCTTTGGAAAAAGACCAGAATCCTAAATATTTAAATTCATCAGATTCTTTGATTTATAATAAAAGCCGTTTATTGTATGGATTATACACTGCAAAAGATGCAATAAAAGAAAATGATTCAGTTATACTTATGGAAGGCTATTTTGATGTAATTTCATCTCAAGCACACGGAATTGAAAACTGCGTTGCCTCTTGCGGAACATCATTAACTCCAGATCATGTCAAACTACTTTCCCGTTATACAAAATCAAGAAGAATTTATCTATCTTTTGATACAGATTCTGCCGGACAAAAGGCAACAGCCAGAGGGGCTGCGATTATTAAAGAAGTTTTTGCAGGGCTTGGTAATATAAAACAGTTTGATGAAAGTTATATGCCATCAACAGATGACAAGTATGCTTGTGAAATTCGTGTTATATCTCCGCCTGAGGGTAAAGATCCGGATGAATTTGTACGTTCTGTAGGTGCAGATGCTTACAAAATGTATATGCAAAATGCACCATTGTTTATTGATTTCCAATTAGAAACTATTCTAAAAAGTAAAGATAACTATAAAACTCCACAGGAAAAAGCTCAATTTATCAGTTCATTAATACCAATTCTAGTGGAAATTAAAAACAAAATTATTCGTGCCGAGTATATTGAAATGGTTTCACAAAGACTTTCTATTGACAGCGAAGCCATAAGGGCTGAAATAAAAACTTTTGAAAGAGCAAATCTTCCTAAAGTTGAGAGAATTGTCAAGAATGTAACAAAACGTAACTCTGTTTTGCAAAAAGCGCAAAAAAATTTATTGAGTGTTTTTTTAGTCCCTGACAATCATTTTACATTTACCGAAATCAACGAAATGATTGGCGGCGTTACATTCGATGATGAAATATTAATAATTGTAAAAACAACAATTGACAAATTGATATGTACCGTAAATAATGTGAAAGAATTAATCGAACATTTATATACTGAATTTGTTGATAATCCTGAAGCTCAAGCAGTTTTACCTGAATTAATAGCAATATCCGAGACTTACAAAGGTTTGAGTGAAGAAGATTTTGTAAACGTAATTGAAGAAACAATCAACAAAATCAATCAGTGTAAACAGGTTAAAGAAATAAAACGCATTAAACAAATGTATAAAGGGATTGACGATGATGATCCCGAAGCCCTTAAAATTCAAATACAACTAAGAGATAAAATAAAGAAAAAAATAAAATCGGAGATGAATTAGATGACAAAAAAAAGACAACCAGGCTCCTCTGTAGTTAGTGTAATGGACGATGAAGCACTTGATTTACAAGATATTAATGAGGATGCAGTTTTAGGATCCGAGCATGATGCTATTAATTACATGAATGTTGACATATCTACTGATAATATTGAAGATATTGTTACTTCTAAAATGGGTGATAAAATGGCCCCGGATGATATTTATATGATGCATTCATCTGATGAACCAGATCCAAATGATTTAGAATTACCTAAAAATGTAGCTATTGATGATCCTGTGAGGTTATATTTACGCGAAATCGGAAGAATTAAGTTATTATCTGCTAATGAAGAAATTGAATTAGCAAGAAAAATCTTAGAAGGCGGAACTCCAGGAGCTATTGCAAAAAGAAAATTAGTTCAAGCTAACTTACGTTTAGTTGTAAGTATTGCTAAAAAATATGTTGGTCGCGGAATGTTGTTCTTAGATTTAATTCAAGAGGGAAATCTTGGCTTAATCAGAGCTGCTGAAAAATTTGACCACGAAAGAGGTTTTAAATTTTCAACTTACGCAACATGGTGGATTAGACAGGCTATAACAAGGGCTATTGCAGACCAGGCAAGAACAATCAGAATCCCAGTTCACATGGTTGAAACTATTAATAAATTGAAAAAAGTAACAAGAAAATTGGCTCAAGATTTATCTAGAAAACCAACCGAAGATGAATTAGCAGCAGAAATGAATGTTTCTATTTCAAAACTTCGTGAAATTATCAAAATCGCTCAAGAACCTCTATCTTTGGAAACTCCAATCGGAAAAGAAGAAGATTCTCGTTTAGGTGATTTTATTGAAGATAAAGAAGCTGACGCTCCTGTAAAAATGGTTGCATCAGAACTTTTAAAAGAAGATTTAGCAGAAGTGCTATGTACATTATCTCCACGTGAACGTGATGTATTGAGATTACGTTTTGGTATGGACGACGGACGTCAAAGAACATTGGAAGAAGTTGGTCAATTGTTCGGTGTAACTCGTGAACGTATCAGACAAATTGAAGCAAAAGCTTTAAGAAAATTACGTCATCCGAACCGTAAAAAACGCTTGGAAGAATATGTTGAATAAATTTCAAACTCCTAAGTCCTAAACAAAAGTTTAGGACTTTTTTTGCATTTGTTATTCTTTCCAGCAGTCAATGTAGTGAGTAAATTTGCTGGTAACCAATCTATATGTGTACTACGCCTCGCATTAAACGGCACCGCTCACAATTAAATCAAAAATTCAACATTTTTGCTTGTAATTGTTCGTCTTTCGCTTTGTTCATGCCTCTGCTCAGCTTGCCCTGCTGTGCTGAGATGTCGAAGTCAGGAAAAAATCACTGGTAGCAAAGTTACGTGCGTAGCACCCCTGCGGAGCTGGATAGTATTACTTACTTTAGGTTACAACTGGTGGCATACCTACATGCGCAGCACTGTCATTCCAAATTTATTTCGGAATCTCATTATTGGATGCTTAGATTGGGATCCTGAAACGAGTTCAGGATGACAGAAAATTACGTTTCGCAAACTCAACGAATTTTCTAGTCAATTTAGGATAACTTATTAGTATTATTAAGCAAGTCGGATTTACTAATCCAACCAATAAATCTTTTGTCGGCTTGGTAAAACCGACCTGCTGTCTGAGTTTGTTGGTGCAGGAGTATAAAGAATTGGTAGCAAATTGAAGACTTATTCTAATACACAAGCATAAATGATTTCAACATTCTGCCTGCGCCGTCTCCTTTTGTCGAAATTACTTCTAATTTATTTTTATAATTCATTGAAGTTGAACTTCCGCCGTCAAATGCCATTGCTCTATCTAAGTTGTACTGTTTACATAATTTTTGAACATCGTATAAATTCATTGGATTTTCGTCAGTTATAATAAAAATATGACACTCATCTGTGCCTTTTAATCCAATAATCGTTCTTGATGTTTTTTGCAGCACAAAAGCTGATTCTCTAACAACATCCCCTTCTTCATTTTTAACAATAAAACCTTCTTCTTCAAGGTGCAGTTCCGGCAGTATGAGCGGCCCTCCCTGCGCAGATGTTATTAATGAACAGCCAAATGGGACATCTGATTTATGACCTACAATTGCATATTCAAATTTATTACCGCATTGCATCACTCGAAATTCTGAACGATTTAATATAATATTCATATTTTTCCTAAAAAAAGGATTAGCAAGCAATCTACTGTTAAACATTGGGTCAGCAGATGTTAATCTGTCTGTTACAACGTATGAGATAGTTTTACCATTTTTAGGATCAAAGAATCCGGCATTAACTGTTAATTCTGCCTTAGCTTTAATATGAGCTTCTCTGTTTGTTACTAAATCTTCGGATGCAACAAATTTAATACGTTTTTTTACTTTTTCACCTTTTAAAATAATATGATAAATGCCATTTTCGTGGTCAATTGATATATCTCCTGCCGCAAAAACCGGTGAACAGATTAATGACATAATGGCAATAGTAAAAAATATTTTCAATAATTTCATATTAAAGATCCTTAGACTTGTAGAATCCACAAATAGCTGCAGTAAAAGCTATTGTTGGAAACGTTGCTGTAATAAACGGTGATAATATTTCTTTTTCTGCTAACAAATCAAAAAACGGCAGTGTTATATAGTAAACAAAAATACATCCGATGGCAATTGTAAAACCTACCAATCTTTGTTCTCTAGGTTTGCTGAAACCAAGCAAACATCCTAAAATTGCTAACAATACACATACAAACGGATGAAAAAATCTTTGTAAATATTTATTTAGTGTACCATGATATTCTTCAGATAATTTTTCTTTTTTTAATAAATTAACATATTTTTTCAGGTTGGCGTTTGTAATATCTCGCTCTTTCATTGTAGAATATGTCATTAGCGTAAATGCATTTGATGCCGCTTCACCTTCAAGAATGTTCATTTTATTTATATGTTTTATGTCTACAAAAATTCCGTCATTAGAAATTTGATAGTTAGTAATGTCATTTAGAACCCATTTATCGTCTTCAACATGCCCTGTTTTTGCTGAATAAATATTAGATAACTGGTGAACATCTTGATAAACATGGCTTGAAAAATCCAGAACCATAACATTTTGCAAATTTTTGTCAGCAGATTTTGCGACAACAACAGCCATTAAAGGGTGTCCTGTACTGTCTTTTTGAGTGTAAATATATTGAGCAGTTCTTATAGAACCTCTTATCGCTCTCATTTTTTCAGCTGCCATCGGTGTTCCTTTATCACCTGTTATAAAGCATAAAAATGTAAAAATTAAACTTAGAGCAATGACAGGAGCAACAATTCTGGGAAAAGACATTCCAACAGCTCTGAAAATGGTTATTTCAGAATCTTTACTCATTTTGTCAAAAGTAAATAATGTTCCTAAAAGCAACCCTACAGGAAAGGCTTTATCAAGAATTTTCGGAAGTTCATAAAACAGCAGAAGAATAGCTGTTTTTAAGCCATAATCTCCGGACAAAGCCCCTTTTATTGTGTTTAGCAATATTTCCGGAGCTATCCAAACAATTGTAAACAATAAAATAGCAACAAGAGATGCTAATGTTACCTGTTTGAACATATATTTGTCATAAATAGTAATTTGAGGGATTTTGAATTGCATTATAAAGAGAAATCCTTTCCTAAGTAAAATTCTTTAGCAACAGGGTTAACTGCAACTTCTTCGCTTCTACCCTGAATTTTTATTTTGCCGTCGAAAATTACATAAGCTCTATCAGTAATTGAAAGTGTTGCCTTAGGGTTGTGGTCGGTAATCAAAACCCCAAGACCTTTATCTTCAGATAATTTTCTTATGTTATCTTTAATTTCTCCGATAGCAATCGGGTCAATCCCGGTAAAAGGTTCGTCAAGAAGAATAAAATCAGGACTTGCAGCCAGTGCTCTTGCAAGTTCCACACGACGCCTTTCCCCCCCTGATAATGAGATAGCAGAAGCCTTACGAAGTCTTGCTACACCGAATTCAGCAAGTAATTCTTCCAGCTTTTTGCTTTTTTCGCATTCAGTTAATTTATCGTTCATTTGGAGAACCAGTTTTATGTTGTCTTCAACAGACAAACTTCTAAAACTGGATGCCTCTTGAGGCAAATACCCGATACCTGCTTTTGCTCTTATGTGCATTGGCCATGATGAAATTTCTTCGCCATCTAAAGTTATGCTTCCTTTGTTAGGTTTTACAAGACCTACAACCATATAAAACGTTGTGGTTTTACCTGCACCATTCGGCCCGAGAAGACATACAACTTCTCCTTTATTTATGTTGAAAGAGACATCATTTACAACACTTCTATCCCCATAAATTTTTATTAAATTTTTTGCCTCAATTCTCATTTTATCCCCTTATCAATTTTAGTAACATTTTACTGAAAAAATATGCAGATTGCAAATTATTATAAGAAAAATGACAAATGAACGGGTTAAAAGATTTGTATTTTTATAAAAACATTAAGAATTGTAAAAGTTATCAGAAAAAATGTTACTTTTTAAAATAAATTGGGAATATATATCATGTACACAAACCATTTTCTTTTTCTTTATTTTCTCCTACACACACTAACCTTTTACCGAATAAAGCCGTCTAAGCGGCTATTTTTATTGTCTAAATTTGCTACAATACAATGATGCTGTTATAATAGTACTATGAAAAAGAGAGTTATATTAATTGCAATCGGCTTAATTTTTGCAAGCTGTACAGCCCTTGCAGACAGGTTTGTGCCAGAATTCAGTAAAATGAAAACAATTAAATGTAATATTGAAGAAACTATATATTCACAGGACAATTCTGTCATAACGCAGAATACATATTTCAGGATTTTTAATCTTGATGATGAGAACAAAAAATTGTATCTCCAAAAATCTCCTGTTTACAAAACAACGTATTATGATATTGATAAATTAGAGTTTACCCTACAGCATTTGACAGACGATTTTATAATGCTCTCTTCTGTATCTATAGACCGTTCTAACGGGAACTATAAATCTGAATCATGTATAACTTATGATAATTCAATATTTGGTGTGCGAAAAGCTGTTGGTGTCGGAACATGTAGTCCTATTAATTAACATTTTTGTTACAAATATGGTTAGGAAAGTCAATTTTTTATTATAAAAATCCTTTATTTATATATAGGGGAAATAATATCAATGGGAAAGATGTTGACTGAAATGTTGGATTTGAATATTTCTGACGCAGTGTTTTCAAAAAATGAAAATACTATGCTGCAGACAATTGATTTTTCAATAAGAAAGAAAAAACAACAAACGTTAGCAGATTGTGTAAGATATTTTTGCAAAATAAATGCTGTGGAAAATGATTTAACAGGAATTTGTTTTGGTTTTGATAATGTAGTTTTGAATGAAGAACTATCAAATGCAAAAGTTAGGTATATAGCTCAAGAACTTGCGGATGCAATTGACAAAAATTCTGTTTCCAGAATTAAAGAATTAAAATACGAGTTTGGAAAAGACATAGAATTTGCAACAGCTAAAAATTTTTTAAATAAAAAATGCAAAGAGATATGGAATGTATTTGATTCAAAAGACACAAAACTTGAAGTTCCAAATGAGGCAATGGTGTCACTTGGGATTTCTAACAAACCGGATTTGGAATTTTTGCTTGGCGACAGTGTCAGATTTTATGAAAAAGATGGCAGCGATACAACAGGCAGAATTATTTCATCAATTTTAAACAATAAAAATTTATCGTATACCATAAATGATATTCATAATTTTTTGAAAAAACTACATATAAAAGAAAATTGTAAATATAATTTGAAAACGGTGTCGTATTTTATGCAGGAACATGATTACGACGAGATAAAGTTGAAAGATTTGGGGATTTGTAAAGATGATATTGGAAAAGTTTTTGGTTCTTTTACAGCTGGTAGTAAGTCAAAATATGCTGTAAATATTTTGAAAAGAAAAATTGCAGATATTTATGCAGCGTTACAAAATTGTACAAACCGGTTTGTTTATTGTAAATAAAAATTTTTATAAATTTTTGTAAAATAAGGCATGCAAAAAATTTTTTGTTTTGCTTTAATAATCATATGAGTTTCGAAATTCTAAACAGACAAACTATCAAATTTTACGAAAAACAAGGTGTAAAATTCTTTGAAGGGTTTACTGCTGTAGATAAAGCTAAAAAGCCTGTAAAAGTTTATTTTGACCATTCTACTGAACCATCCATATTAGTTCAAAATTCAAAAAATCAAAAATCTTTTTATACTTTAAATTTTGAAATTCCAAAAAGACAAATGCAAGGTGTTGTCATGAATGCAGAACCTCAAAAAAAAGGGATTGGAGAAATTCTAAATCTTGCAGCTCTTATGGAATTTCACAAAAATATGCTTAATTATTTTAAAATATTTTCACTTAATGAATCTATTCAATTCCATGCCCGCTATGGTTTTCAATTGATTAATGATGATGTAGATGAAATTGCCAGACTTCTTAAATTGGTTATGAAATCGAAACAAAAACATCCTAAATATGACGAATTAAGATATAGAGCAAATTTTTATTATCAGAGAGTTACAGGACAAATAGAAAGTGATGATAAATATTTAAAACCAAGAGCATGCGGTGTTCCAAGCAAATATTTACAAGAATTGTCAAAAGATAAAATAAAAATAGATCCTTATGAATTAAGACACAGTTCTCATATGCTATTTAATGATTGGCAAATGGTAGTGAATAAAGATTTTTTAAATTCTTTACTGGATGAGCATAAAATAAATTATAAATTTTGATTATATTGAGCTGATTGATGAAAATAGAAAATTTTAAAGTTGAAGAGTGGTTTAATAAATATGAAAAAAATGCAGTTTATGATTTAGCTGATACATGTGTTGAATCTTTATCAATAAATGAACTGCTTGAACTTACCGACAGTAAAGAAGAAGCGTTGCAGGAGATTTTTAATCAAAAGTTAAATTATGGAGCAATTCATGGTAGTACAAGATTAAAAAAAGCAATTTGTACTATGTATAAAAATCAGACAGAAGATAACCTCACCATAACACATGGTGCAATAGGAGCTAATCATCTGGTAATAATGACATTAGTTGAAGCTAAAGACAAAATTATTTCTGTTGTCCCTGCATATCAGCAGCATTACTCAATTCCAAAAGCTTTTGGAGGAGATGTAAAACATCTTTTCCTGAAAGAAGAAAATAACTGGCTTCCGGATTTAGATGAACTTGAGCAGTTAGCAGGTAATAATACAAAATTGATTTGTATGAATAATCCAAACAATCCGACAGGTGCTGTTATTCCGGATTCAATGCTCTATGAGATTGTTAATATTGCAAAAAAATCAGGTGCGTACATTCTTTGTGATGAGGTTTACAGAGGTTTGAATCATAATGGAAATCCATTTTCAGTATCGATTGCAGATATTTATGAAAAAGGTATTTCCACAGGCAGTATGTCAAAAGTTTTTTCACTAGCAGGATTGAGGCTTGGGTGGATTGCAGCTGGCAAAGATATTATTGAAGAAATCAATCATCAACGTGAATACAATACAATCAGTGTCGGGATTCTTGATGATTATTTTGCCGCTCTTGCAATCGAAAATAAGGATAAAATTATCAAACGAAATATTGAGAAAATTTTGACAGGTAAAAAAATTCTAACCGATTGGGCAAAGTCAGAATCAAATGTTAATCTGGTAATTCCTCAGGGTGGAACAACAGCTTTTGTCAGATACAACGCAGATATTTCTTCTGTTGAATTATGTAAAAAACTTCAACAGGAAACAGGAGTGATGATTTTACCAGGAGAAACTATGGAGCTGGACGGATATTTAAGAATTGGTTATGGAAATAATTTTGAACAATTAAAAAAGGCTTTGCAAATTTTTTCACAATGGCTGGAAAAACAATTTGATTAAAAGTACAACATTTAATTTGTCAGAACCAGATTCAAATCATCTTCCAGCAGGCTTTTTTGGAATTCTTCGCACTCAAGTATCATATCAAATATTTGAGAATATTTCACACTGTGCAAAACTTTAGATATATCGTCTATCCCTAAAAATTCTATAATGTAGTAAGACGAATTTTCTTCTAAAATTTTAATAAATCCTGTTTCTTCATATAATTCTAATAACATTTGGAAAATTTCAACAGATTTACCCAGAAAACTTGCGCAGCGAATAAGTTCAATTTTTCCGTTATTATTATGAGCTGCAAATCTCAGCATGCCGTTAAATGTTTTTAAAAAGTCCTGTTCATCAAGCACTTTCGGCTCATAATTCATAAAATGAATTATTGATGGTTGAGAGTCTTCAATGATTTTATCAAGAGTTTTTTTATCTGCAGGATAATCAAAGAACATTAATACGTCACACTTTGGAATATCCTCACGAGTAAAGGTTTTTGAGGCTATTTCTTTGAATGGTTTTACAGTATCTAAAATATACTTACTTTCTGCAAAAACGCGAATTTCTTTTTTAGAGTTTTTAATATAATCATTAACATTCGGCAGAATGCCCGTTTTAGTTCGGTTGTCATAGATTTTGTACAAATTTTTTTGTTCTGGTTCTTCTTCTAATTTGTCACTGTGAATATCATCAATAATCAGTTGAACTGAAGTGTTCCCGTTGAATTCATTAATCTGCGGATGAAAAGCAATATCCACACTGTCACCTGCTCCTAAAGCAACATCCCCTCTTTGCCACCATATAGCTGTATATTCATCAGCATCAATTCCTACAGTGAGGCGCAGATGTGAATTATCATTCCCCATAAGCCTTTTTTGTTTAATTTTTAAATTATTGATTGCAAAAACAGGGCTTGGGTTAGCAGCACCAAAAGGTTCAAGTTGTGATATTTCATCAACCAAATCTGTTGTTATATCTTTTGGTTCAAGCATTAAATCTATTTTTACAAATGGTTTTAATTCTTTATTAACTGTATATTCTTTTACTGTGTCGCATAGAGCTTTTTTTACCTGTTCAAATGAAGCTTTTTCTTCTGAAAAACTTAAACCGGCAGCAAGTTTATGACCGCCAAATCCGTCAAGTAATTCAGAGTTGGCGTTTATCACATCATACAAAGGAACACCCTCAATACTTCTTGCTGAACAGCGGTACTGTTTTTTCTCTTTTGCATATGTCATTAAAAATACAGGTTTGTAATATTTTTCAACAAGTTTTGAAGCAACAATTCCAATAATACCGATATGCCATCCCTCATTTGCAAGAACAATTGCCGGCAGACGATTGCCCTCTTTTTTGACCATATCATCAGCCTGCAAAAATACTTCCTGACAAAGTGTTTGTCTGACTTTATTTAAATCGTTCAATGTTGTGACAGACATTTGTACTTCTTGCGGGTTTTCAGAAATTAAAACTTTTAATGCTGCATCAACTGTATCTAAACGTCCGGATGCATTGATTCTTGGAGCTACTCCAAATGCAATATTTTCGGCTGTTACACCTTTAGTTATATCATATCCTGCGCTTTCCAAAAGTTTTTTTAATCCCTCATGTTTGCCGCGTGAAATTAAATCCAAACCTTTTGTAACAAAGTATCTGTTTTCACCAACTAAAGGTACAATATCAGAAATCGTTCCAACTGCAACAAAAGGAAGAATCTCATAAACAAATTCTGTTTTCTGATATTTTGTAAGAAGCGCCTGTGCAACTTTAAATGCTACACCGCAACCTGCTAAATATGTTAAATGCTCTATTTGTTTTGAACACAAAGAGGCAGATAAAGCATTTGGAGCTTTAGGATTTATAATGGCAAAAGCTTCCGGTAAAATTTCTGGAGCTTCATGGTGGTCTGTAATAATTACATCAATAATTTTGAAACTATTAATAAATTTTACTGCATCAACATCAGAAATCCCACAATCAACAGATATAATAACTTTAGGTTTTACGGTTGTCATTAATTTTATTAAAGCTTTTTTGTCAAAACCATGCCCTTCGTTTTCTCTGTCAGGAATAAAATAATGAACTTTAGCATTGAGATATTTCAGAGTTTTGTAAAGTACAGAAGTTGAAGTTACACCATCAGCATCAAAATCGCCGTATACAATTATTGTTTCCTGATTGTCGATGGCTTTTGACAAACGCTCTACTGCTTTATTCATATCCGTGAAAACATCAGGGGATGTTAACTGCATTTCAAGCGGATTCAAAAAATCTTTCATTTCATCTTCAGTTTTTATTCCTCGAGAATATAATAATCTCTTTATCAAAGATTTTTCATTAGTTTCAGTATTGTCTAAAATCCATTCCTTTTTCATTTTCCAAAATCCTTTAATCAAAATCATAACACATAAATCTGTGAAATTTGATATTAAATTATGTAAATTTCTTTGCTTTCACAAAAAATCAACTAAAATATTATTATAGTTTACAACTATAATTTTGGAGGATTATACAAATGAAAAGATTTTCAAAAGTTTTTGCATTGGCATTAGGTGCAATGATTGTGTCAAGCAGTCTTGTGATGGCAGAAACTCAATTTACACCACTGAATTTTGATGATAGTTCATCAATTAGAACAACAAGTTCTACTTCGTCTCCTGTTTATACTTCAAATCCAGATGCTAAAGGGACAGATTTGCTTGACCCAAGTCAAGTTACAGGCGGAACTAAAATGCAAAATGCTATGCTTCAATTAGACAACGCACAAGTTGAAGTGAGAAATAAACTTTTAAACTACAAAAATAAATATGCAGAAATTGATTCCCGTTACAAATCAACAAAAGAAGATAGAAAAGCAGCAAAAAAACAGATTAAATTAGCAGAAAAGAAGATTAAAAATATAGATAAAGCAAAAGAAAAAATTAGAAAGAATTTTGAAAGAAAAATTAATCTGTAAAAATTAAAAAAAGTCTTTATTTAAAGAAAGGAGAGACTATCGAAATCTTTTCGGTAGTCTTTTTTTATAAATTATGATAATATTATCGCATTATGAATCGTTTATCTACAGAAGAATTATACGAACAATATTGTAACAATAAAACACATTCGCAATGCGTAAAACAAATATCCATGCTACTTTTTGATGAAATTAACGCAAAATTAAAAGTTTTACCATCAAACAGTAGAAAAATGCTAGAATCTGCAGCATTACTTCATGATATAGGATATTCAATATGCGAAAAAGGACATAATAAATACAGTCAAAAACTTATACTAAAAGAAGGCTTACAAGATTTTTCCAAAGAAGAAACAGAAATAATATCTTGTATTACTCGTTATCATAGAGGTAGCTTGCCTGACAAAAATGAGCATGAAATATATAAGACATTAGATAAAAATAAAAGAAAAATAGTAAAATGTCTTGGAGGAATATTAAAACTTGCGGATGGCCTAGAAAATCGTCAAATCGGAAAGATTCAAAGTATAAGCTTGAATTATAATGAAAGCGAACAATTGACGGAACTGCAAATCAAACGTTTAGAATCTGAAAAAATCCCTGATATATCAGAAATTTTGCATAAAAAAGATTTGTTTGAAATAGCGTATAAAACGCAGTTAGTTTTAAGATTTGTTTAAAAATTTACATAAAGAAAAAATACACTTGATTTTAAAAAATGTTTATAGTACATTTATTAATGCAAACGCAATATAAATGCGGGCTGCTAGCTCAGGTGGTTAGAGCGCACCCCTGATAAGGGTGAGGTCGGTGGTTCGAGTCCACTGCGGCCCATATAAAAAGGATGATGACTTTTGTTATCATCTTTTTTATTTAGTTGTAGTAGGGCGAGAAGCACTATTGCGATTCGAGCGCGAACGAGCTGAGGCTGGAGCAGTTTTGTTTGAAATGATGAAAGCACTGAAAACAAAATGCGGAATTGCCGTTTAACGCGAGTGAGCAAGACAGTTCACTGCGACCCAGATAAAAAGAGGATAGGATATTTTCCTAATCCTATTTTTCTATTGGTTTAGTAGAATACCTAGCCATTTTGTTTGAGCAACCTGTGAGCAGAATGCAGAGACTTTAGCTTGAAAGAATGGAATTTTGAATCACCTTTCTCAATATAATTATGTTTGATTTACAATTTTTATATGAAAGAGAGAATAAATGTAAGCTTTGATTTTACAACTGATACTCCTAATTATTGGGAAAATTTTAAGTCTGGTGAAAACTGTAAAGATCCTGATTGTTGGAGTCCAACGTTGAGAAAGTATCAACAAATTTTATATAGCAAAAAGCTCCCAAGCGGGGAGATATTTGAACTTCAGCAAGGTAAGAATCCTAAATATGATTATCTATATTGGAAAGACTTTAGGTTTGGAAGTGATTCAATAATAAATATGTACATTCACAATAAAAGGCTAGGTTGGCTTATTAATGATGTAAAGAAACAAATAAATAATTTTGATAAATTCTATGAGGAGTATTTAAGAAAAAGCTATACTATTGGTGGAGAAATAATTTTTCCTAAAACTTCTAGCTCTATAAATGTTGAAAGAGGACGATATAGTGGGAAAATTAAAGACAGATTTGATTTAACATTAGAATGTATAAGGCTTTTTTACAATGAAGAACAAAGCCCATTATTTGAAACTTTAAAAGAAAATAATAAATTCTTTGATTTATTTGTTGATTTTAAAGGATATGTTGACTTCTTTTATCTTAACGACTTGGTTACAGATGACTATAGTTCTGTTAAATTTTATTTAGATTTTGATAATTTTAAAAGAAATTCTTTGCCACAGAATATTGCTGAATGGAATTTGTTATATGATAAACAGATGAATTTTTTAGATAAACGCAATAAGCGGATTGCAAAATCTTTATTGTGTATATAATTAAATAAAAATTTTATTATACTTTATACTCCATGATATAATCATCCATTACAAATCCGTTTCCAATATCTGTTATAACAGAGTCTATCTGTTTAAAGTTCCATTTTTTATAAGCCTTTATAGTGTTTTTGTTATATTTATTCACAGTTAAAACAATTTTTGAATAATTATTCTCTTTTGCAAAATTTTTAATAAATTCGAAAGTTAAAGTTCCTAAACCAAGGTGACGAAAATCTTTTTTTATATACAATTTTGATAAAAATAAATAACTGTCTTTTTTACTTAAACCTGTATAACCAGCAATTTGATTATTATATTCTAAATAGAAATATATATAATTTTCTTCTGCTATTTGTCTTTGTATAGCTTTTTTTGATTGAAATTTGTCAACCATATAATCAATTTGTTCTTTTGATAATATTTCAACCCAGTATTCATGCCAGATTTCCGATGCTAAACAAGCTAGTTGTTGTATATCTTTTGCTTCTTTTATTTTTAACATATTTTGAATATAGCATAAATGTTAAATTTTGGTTAAAAAAATCGGTTTTTTGTCCAAAACGCATAATAATATAAATGTAGTTGATAATTAAGAAATTGAAAGGAGTGTTAATATGAGATTCTTAGTTAAAAAAACACCGGACAATTTTATCAAATCAGTAAATGACGAAATTAGTTCTATTTTGAACAGACATTTTGATTCTTTGTATCCTGATTACGGATATGAAGATTTGGAAAAATTATCAATGCCTGTAGAAATCACAGAAAAAACAAAAGAGTATGATATTCGAGCTGAATTACCGGGTGTAAAAAAAGAAGATTTAGATATTGATATAGACAAAAATTATATTACAATTAGAGCAAAAAAAGAAGAAGATATTTGCGAAGATTCAAAGGCTTACAAAAAATCAGAATTCAGATATGGCGAATTTTCAAGATCAGTATATTTGCCTCAGGATATTGATATAGATAAAACAGAGGCTAAATTAGAACATGGAGTTTTAAAAATTCAAGCTCCAAAACTTTATGCGGAAAAAGAAACAGCTAAAAAATTAACAGTTAAATAAAATATAAAATTATATTTTATACGTAATGCAGGGATTTTATCCCTGCTTTTTTATGAGTATGTTTCTTACAAAGTTGTTAAATATTAAAATGATTAGTATAATAAATTTTATAAATTTATTGTGAGGTCATAT
>ERZ824600.2767-NODE-2767-length-17882-cov-15.917765_pt1 | contig 17882 bp, 15 predicted proteins | sample MGYA00519933_ERZ824600 | MGnify/ENA primary metagenome ERZ824600 (study PRJEB31778, sample SAMEA3449178) | human gut metagenome | biome: human gut; feature: human-associated habitat; material: faeces | place: United Kingdom | collected 2010/2012 ... | reverse complement strand
CATGACAATGGAATTGAAACACATTGTAACAGATGAGCGAAAGAAATCAGGGAAAGAACAATGAATATGACACTGGTGATCTACACACTGTTTGTGCTTGTGGAGATGATCCTGCATCTGATCCGGCATTTCCGGTATCAGAAGGCAGAGGGAGAAACTTTGATGCACGCACAGAAAATGGACATCCGTCTGACACTGCTTATGGATCTGCTGCAGTTGCCGTTAAGTCTTATTTTCACAAGGTTTCTGAATCTGTTTTCGGCAGTGATTCTGGTATTTGGGGAGGCATACCCAAATCAACTTGCCGGAAGCTATGCGGGCGATCGCAGACACGGTACATAAGAGTGTGGGATTTACCAAAAACTGTTTTGACCTCTTCAACATCTGTATCACGATCACAGTCGGACTGGTCTGTCAGGGACATCTGATCGGAATCGGGCTTGGAACGGTGGTGGCAGTGATCGGAGTCGGACGTGTAATCGCAATTTTTAACCATGGGTTTAAGAAAAAAATGGATGAGCTGGCAGGCATGGAAGCATAGATCTGCAGGTAAAAGAGCGGAAAGACACAGATACAATTTAAACACAATTTAATAGAAATAATAAAAATGCGAAGATGCAGAAAAAATAATGAAATTTTTTTGCATCTTTTTTTTATTGAATTGTTTGTATAGATATTATTTCGAGAGAAAATAAATAAAAAAGACAGATAATATACATGCATTCCATACAATTAGCATATTATCAGATAATATAAAGAAAAAACTGGTAGACAAACGAATATGAAAGTTGTATATTAATACATAACAAATCCGACAAAAGACAACTGTTTTTCAGGCAAAGACAGATGAGTGGATGGAGAAAGGAAGTTGAAGATGAAAGAGCAGAAATTAGACCGTTTTTCTGTAGCGGGCAGCTGTAAGACAGAAACCGGAATGTATGATCCGAGATTTGAACATGATAACTGCGGTATCGGTGCTGTTGTCAATATCAAAGGTATCAAGACACATGCAACGGTAGAGAATGCATTAAAGATCGTAGAAAACTTGAAACACAGAGCAGGTAAAGATGCAGAGGGCAAGACAGGTGACGGTGTTGGTATTCTGCTTCAGGTATCACACAAGTTTTTCTCCAAAGTGACAAAACCACTTGGAATCGAGCTTGGAGAGGAGAGAGACTACGGTGTCGGCATGTTTTTCTTCCCGCAGGATGAATTAAAACGCAACCAGGCGAAGAAAATGTTTGAGGTCATCGTGAACAAGGAAGGAATGGAGTTCTTAGGATGGAGAGAAGTTCCAACCGATCCGACCAAACTCGGACAGAAAGCAGTTGACTGTATGCCGTATATTATGCAGGGCTTTGTCAAACGTCCGGCAGAAGTGGCAAAGGGACTTGATTTTGACCGCAAACTGTATGTGGCAAGACGTGTTTTTGAACAGTCCAACGATGATACTTATGTGGTTTCTTTATCCAGCAGAACCATCGTATACAAAGGTATGTTCTTAGTAGAGCAGCTTCGCTTATTCTTTGCTGACTTACAGGATAAAGATTACGAATCAGCGATCGCAACCGTGCACTCCCGTTTCTCCACGAACACGAATCCAAGCTGGGAGAGAGCGCATCCGAACCGTTTTATCGTACATAACGGTGAGATCAATACGATCCGTGGTAATGCAGATAAGATGCTTGCCCGTGAAGAGACCATGGAGTCCGAAGAACTGAAAGGGGAACTGCAGAAAGTTCTTCCGGTTATTAATTCCGAAGGTTCTGACTCAGCAATGTTAGATAATACCTTAGAGTTCTTAGTAATGAGTGGAATGGAATTACCTCTTGCAGTTATGATTACAATTCCAGAACCTTGGAGTGGAGAAAATAATGTAAGTCAAACTAAAAAAGACTTCTATCAATACTATGCAACTATGATGGAACCTTGGGATGGACCAGCTTCAATACTATTTAGTGATGGAGATATAATGGGAGCAGTTCTTGATAGAAATGGACTTAGACCTTCTCGTTACTATATAACAAATGATGATTATTTAATTCTTTCATCAGAAGTTGGTGTTTTAGATATAGACCCAGCTAAAATAGTTTTAAAAGATAGATTAAGACCAGGAAAAATGCTTCTTGTAGATACTGTTAAGGGTGAACTTATAGATGATGATGTATTAAAAGAACGTTATGCAGCAAGACAACCTTATGGTGAATGGTTAGATAATAATCTTTTAAAACTTAAGGATTTAAAAATACCTAATAAAAAGGTACAAGAATATTCTAAGGAAGAAAGAGCAATGCTTCAAAAGGCATTTGGATATACTTATGAAGATTTTAAAACTTCTATACTTCCAATGGCTCAAAATGGAGCAGAATCAGTTGCTGCAATGGGTGTAGATAGCCCAATACCAGTACTTTCAAAAATGCATCAACCATTATTTAATTACTTTAAACAATTGTTTGCACAAGTAACCAATCCACCAATCGATGCGATTCGTGAAGAAATCATTACTTCAACAAGTATTTGTATTGGTCGAGATGGAAATATGTTGGAAGATAAACCAGAAAACTGTCATTTATTAAAAATCAATCACCCTATTTTAAGTAATACAGATATTTTAAAAATCAAAAACAAAACGAACCGTTTTTTTTGAGAAATCTAACAAGAGATACCCACATTTGTACTATCTTTGTAATAAGTTGGCCTTTTAAGAAAACTTGGGAAAAGCATTTATTATGAATCAATATCCGGATTTTGACCAAAAGTTATATGACGATCTTCGCCGTGGTAAAGAGTATGCCTTTGCTGCTGTCTTTGACCGTTACCATCGGTTATTGTACACCATAGCCTATCGTTTTTTGAAATCGGAAGAAGAGGCGGAGGACGCAGTTCAGTATCTTTTTATGAAATTGTGGGAGCAGAGGGAAACTTTTAGTTTTGAGTCGGGTATTCGCAGTTTGTTATTTACTATCTTGAAGAATTATATACTGAATGAATTGAGGCATCGCAATCTGGTATTTGAGAAATTGTATGAAATGGCCCAACAGGTGAATGATGAGGACGAAGATGCTTTTTTAACCCGGTTTGAACATGGTGAACTCAGAAAATCCTTGCGGGTTGCCATTGACAAACTTCCTCCTCAGAAACAAAAAATCTGCTTGCTGAAAATAGAATATGGGTTATCCAATCAAGAGATTGCCGACAGGATGGGCATAACTGTTCCTACAGTGAAATCTCATTACACACAGGCTATAAAGGCGCTTCGTAATGCGATTGAATCTTTGATTATGTGGTTTCCTGTAATATGGATTTATTTAATAGACTGAAATGCACTCATACTTTTATCGGAGTAGGGTGTTATTATAAATATATGAAAAAAATAGATTATGAAGATAGATGAATCGGTGATAGATAAAGTACTTGACAACAAAGCTGCTCCTGGAGAAGCTCGGAAAGTTGCCGGTTGGTTCGTTACGGAAGAAGGGCGTAAGTATTTGTCTGGACGATTGGACCGTGAGATGGAAGAGCTTGCAGAAGAGATGCCGGAAGATGTTAGACTTCCTTCTATTCCCGGCATGAAGATGAAACAGCGGTTTATGAGTGAGATAAAACGTGAGCGTGGAAGGAGATCGGTCGGCCGTAAGTGGATGTGGGTGGCGGCTGTATTGTTACCATTTGTTTTCTTAAGCGTTTCTTTGTTGTTTTTGGTGAACCGGACGGGGATTTTCTCTGAAACGGAATATGCTGAAATAAGTGTTCCTTATGGTGAACAGATGCGGGTAATTTTGCAGGATGGCAGTATTGTACACTTGAACTCGGATTCCCGTTTGAGGTATCCCAAGCAATTTGGATTGTTCAATCGTACGGTGGAGCTTTGGGGAGAAGGGTATTTTAATGTTGCCAGAGATGAAAACCGTCCCTTTAAGGTGGATTTGCAAGGGGTGGAAGTGAGAGTGACCGGAACCAGATTTAATGTAAAAGCATATGCTGCCGAACCCAATATTTGGGTAACTTTGGATGAAGGAGGAATTCTTTTCAGGGATCATAATGCGAAGGAGTACAGGCTTGTTCCGGGGGAGAGTGCGGAATATAATCGTCAGTCGGGGAAATGCCTGATTTCCCGCCCGGATAATATGGAGCAGATTTCGGCATGGCGTTCCAACAGCCTTAATTTTTATCTGACTCCGCTTAATGAGATTATAAAGGTGATGGAAAGGCATTATGACGTTCATTTTATTGTGAAAGATTCTACGGTACTGAAGAACAGGTTTACTTTGTCAACAGGAAAAGTAAACGCGTCGGATGTACTCTATGATTTGGAAACTGTTTCTAATATCTGTTTTACGGAGGTGGAAGACGGTCTGTTTGAAGTAGGCACCAAATAATGGAAACTATAAAGGTAAATGTGGAATAGATGTGAGTGAATACACTTGCATCTATTTTTTTTTGAGAAAACGAAAAAAAGGACTCATACCTTTTTCTGGATGATGTGTTAGCCTATATAAGAAATTCTTTTGTTTCAAACTAATACTATTGATGAAAATGAAAGCAAGAACCAAAATGAAGACATTACTGCTGTTGGGAGTCCTTTTATTTGGCTTTACTGTTTCAGCACAGTCGCAAAAAGTCTCTTTAGATTTTAAGAATGAGAGGGTGGAAAAAGTTCTGGCATCTATTAAAAGCCAGACCGGTATGAGCTTGGTTTTCAGTGACCAGTTGGTCGATGTGAATCGTAAGGTAACCATGCAACTCAAAGATGTCACACTGAAGGAGGCATTGACAAGACTTCTTTCAGGAATTAATCTTACTTTTGAAATCAGGAACAACAAAATCTATTTTATTGAGAAGAAAGCTGTCTCGCAACCCGGTTCTAGAAAGAAAAGAGTGACGGGAGTGGTGAAAGATGTAATGGGAGAACCTCTGATTGGTGCTAATGTTGTGGAAAAAGGCAGAAGTACCAATGGGGTTATCACCGACTTTAATGGGAAGTTTACGTTGGAAGTGGACGAATCTGCTTCGTTGGTTGTGAGCTATATAGGATATTTGGCACAAGATATTCCGACAAAAGGGAAAGGGGATTTTCATATTATATTGAAAGAGGATACCAATACGTTGGACGAAGTGGTCGTTACCGGATATGGAGATTTCAAGAAGGCAACTTATACTGGATCTGCTTCTGTTCTGACTACAGAAAAGCTGGAGGCTTTACCTGTTGTCTCCGTGGGGCAGATGATTGAATCGAATATACCGGGCATCAGTGTGGTTGCCGGTACTTCTTCGCAGCCCGGTGCGAAAACAACTTTACGGGTACGGGGAGTTGCTTCCATGAATGCTTCTACCGAACCTTTGTATGTATTGGACGGAGTACCTATCCCATCTTATGACTTGAGTAACTTTACCAGTATGTCCGAAGCGGGAGGAATGGGATTCATTGAAACGCTGAATCCGGCGGATATTGAGAGTATCACCGTTTTGAAAGATGCGGCATCTGCTTCATTGTATGGTGCGAAAGGTGCTAATGGAGTCGTGCTTATCACTACTAAAAAAGGAAAGGAAGGCAAGCTTCGTGTCAATATGGCGGCGAAATACGGAATCACAGATTTCGCTTATACATATCGTCCGTTAATGGGAGGCGAGGAAAGAAGGAAATTAATTCATGAAGGATTGGTTAATTTTCAACTGGATAAGGGAGTAAGCGAACAAGAGGCACAGCAGTATGCGGATGCGAATATAGACCAGTATGCCAAACGCTTGCCTCAAGGATATTCGGACTGGGAGAGTGCTTTATTTAAGACAGGTTATCAACAGGATTATAACCTGTCTGCCAGTGCTGGCAACCAAAATTCCAGTTTTATCGGTTCTTTGGGATATACTAAACAGACGGGTGTTTCCCTGAATTCAGAAATGGAGCGCTTTACGGGGCGTGTGGATGCAAGTAACAAGTATAAAAAGGTGGAATTTGGAATGAACGCTTCTTTTTCGTGGACAAAGAACGTTCATTTACCCGAAGGTAAATTTTATGGAAGTGCCATTTATGCATCAAAAGTGAATCTGACGCCTTCTACTCCCATTTACAATGAGGATGGGACCTATGCCAGCGGGTATCGTGAAAACAATGGGTATAATCCGATATTGGAGGCTGAGGTGAATGATTATTACGCTCGGACGGTACGTGCTATGGGTACGGCTAAAATAGCTTATAATGTTTGGGATAACTTGAAGGTATCCAGTGTGTTTACGGTAGATTATTCGTTGACAAAGGACTTTTTCTTTCAGTCTCCGGATGGACGTGATGGAGCAACTTATCAAGGACGGGGACGTATGCAGATGACTGACCGTATACGTTATACTTCACAGAACAATTTAACTTACTCCAAAACTTTCGGCAAGCATTCTGTCAGTGCGGTCACGGCTTTCGAGGTGATGAAGTATGATTATGAGGATTTGTATGCTGCAAAGAAAACTTACGGGCAGGATATAAACACTTCTTTAGGAAATGCGGCCGATCCGATAGATGCTGACCAGAAATTGCAGGAAGATGCATTAATGTCCTATGTGGCCAGTGTGAACTATTCTTATGATGATAAATATTATGCCAGTTTCAGTTTTCGCAGGGATGGCTCATCCCGCTTGTCTCCCGATACTCGTTGGGGTAATTTCTGGTCTTTGTCCGCTTCATGGAGACTTTCTCAGGAAAGGTTCATGCAGCCGTTGAAATCAGTATTAAGTGATTTAAAACTTCGTGCTTCCTATGGGGTGAATGGAAATCTCCCTTCTTCATATTATGGTTATCAGAGTACTTATACCACGGGGGCGTTTTATAGTGGGAAACCTTCTCCGTGGGAAAGTACATTGGGGAATGAGGAACTCACCTGGGAGAAGAATTATGCACTGAATTTGGGACTGGATATCGGCTTGTTCAGTCGTGTGAATGTTTCTTTGGATTGGTACACGCGTACAACGAAAGACCTGTTGATGAGCAAGCAATTGAATTCCATCAGCGGATTTTCTTCTCTGCTGACCAATGTGGGGCAGATGCGGAATACCGGTGTGGAACTTGAAGTTCGTTCCAATAACATCAAGACGAAAGATTTCAGCTGGACTACCGCCTTCAATTTGAGCCATAATAAAAATAAGATTCTGAAACTGGCAGATCTGCCTTGGTTTGTGGATGGCAGGTATGTACGTAAGGAAGGTTATCCATTTAATACTATTTATCTGCGTGAGTATGCGGGGGTGGATCCTGAGACCGGAAGTGCCTTGTATTATGATAACCAACAGGATGAGAATGGCAATTATACAAAAAATAAAGTGACCGATCCGGGGCAGGCAAGTCCTATTCCGTTGAAAGATATTACGCCTACTATATCGGGAGGTTTTATGAATACCTTTAATTATAAATTCATTGACCTGTCATTCAATCTATCTTATAGTTTCGGTGGTTATTCGTATGATAATGCATCCTACATTCTGCAAGATGATGGTTATTCAGTGATAAGCAATAAAAGTACCGAGCAACGCCGCCGTTGGCAGAAACCGGGTGATATAACGGATGTTCCCCGTTTTGTATATGGGAATAAAAAGGGGGGTAACTATAATTCTTCACGTGCCATCCATTCTACGGATCATATTCGTCTGAAAAGTCTGATATTGGGATTGAATGCTCCTAAAGCATGGTTGCAGAAATTAGGAATAGGGAATGCCCGTATTTATTTCTCGGGTACGAATTTGTTGACATGGGCTGCATACGACCAATATGATCCTGAAATGAGTGGGGTGGTAGGATTCTACACGCCTCCGTTGAAAACTTATGCTTTCGGGCTGGAACTTAAATTTTAATCATCAATTACACTAAAAAACAGAACCATTATGAAGAAAATACTTTTTATTTTAGGATTCGTTTCACTGCTCGTTGCCGGTTGTAGTGATTTCTTCGATACAGCTCCCAGCAATAAAATCCCTACTACGATGGCTTTCCGTACAGTAACCGATGTGGATAATGCGGTGAACGGATTGTATGATCTGATGTCGGGCTCCGGATATTACGGGGCTGCTATGTTTGCCTATGGAGACATGAAAGGAGATGATATGCAGAGTTCTGAGGAAAGTGGGGTATGCAATACATGCTATATGTTCAATCATCGTCCTAATAGTTTGAATGCCGGTTCATTGTGGGGACGACCTTTTTATATTCTTCGTGAGGCATGGAATATTCTGAATGCTATTGCCGAAGGAAAAATTGAAAGCGGGGATGAAAAGAAGTTGAATGCTTTGAAAGGCGAGACGATGGCGGTGATTGCGCTTTGCCAGTTTGATCTGACTCGTTGCTTTGGCTATCCTTATACAAAAGATAAAGGTGCGTCACTGGGTGCTCCGTTGATAGACCATTTGGTGGGAACCTATGAGAATCCTCCCCGTTCTACTGTTGCTCAGGCTTATGATTTTATTATAGAAACGTTGGAAGAGGCGGTTACATTGATGTCCGAAGAGAAAAATAACGGACGTATGAATAAGTATGCGGCTCGTGCATTGCTGGCTCGTATCTACTTGTATCATGACGATAACCGGAAAGCATTTGATTTGGCGGACCAACTGATTAAGGATGCGGATACATCGGGAAGTTATGCACTTTATCCGCATGAGAAATATGTGGCTGCCTGGTCGGTAGAAGCCAAGTTTGGTTCAGAATCGTTTTTTGAGATAGCCAATAGTGTGGATGATACTCCAGGACGGGATTCATGGGGATATTTATTGAATTGGTATGGCTATCAGAAGGGGTTTGTCACTCAGAAATATGCGGAGCAAATGCTGGCTGATCCCGGAGATGTGCGCGGGCAGTTGCTGGAGGAGAATAAATATGCGGGGAAAACGGTATGGTGGTTGTACAAACTGAGAGGGACGGACCTGAAGACTGCACCGCTGGAATGTAACAATGTGGTACTTCGTCTGTCCGAGGTGTACCTTATTGCCGCTGAGGCTGGTTGCAAGTTGGGCGGTGATGCTGCGGTTCAGGGACTTGGTTATTTGAATGAGATTGTGAAGCGGGGCAATCCCGATAACGAAGTGACAATGGCTGACTATACCTTGGACCGTGTGTTGGATGAGCGAAGTAAGGAGCTGGTAGGTGAAGGACATCGTTTCTTTGATTTGCTGCGCAATGGCAAGACTATTGTCCGTAAAGGAGGATATCATCTTCCCAGTGTGGACGAAGAGGTGGATTGGGATTTTTACAAGTGTGTGCTGCCGATACCTGAAGACCAGTTTATCTTTAGTCCTGAGATGGAACAGAATCCGGGATATCCCAAGAATTAACATGCTATTAATCATTATTTAAATATATACGTATGAAAAACAGAATAGTAATATTTGTGGTATTTGTGTGTTGCTTATGGACTATGCCGGGAATAGTACGGGCGCAGTTGTCTGTTCATCAGTTTGACCAGTTAATGAAAAAGATTGATGATGTCCTGTGGTACGAGAAAGTGGGTGATATTGCCCATGTAGATAAGGTGATATTATGTGGACCACCGCGTTGGAAGGAGTCCAATCCCACTTCGATGAGTGCTGGTAACGAACTTAAATTCAGAGCATACATTTTTATTCCCAAAAGTGTGAAGGAAAACAAGAAATATCCGTTGATCGTATTTCCTCACAGTGGGGTACATGCCGATATGGACACCTATTATGCCCATATCATCCGTGAGCTGATAGCGCAGGAATACATCGTGGTGGCAGCGGACTACCGGGGAAGCACCGGATACGGAGCGGGAACATACAATAATATAGATTATGGTGGATTGGAAAACGAAGACGTGTACATCAGCCGTAACTATATGGTGGATAATTTCGATATTGTGGATGGTAGTCGTGTGGGTATCATGGGATGGAGTCATGGTGGTATGATTACACTGATGAACCTTTTCAATTATCCGGGACAATATAAATGTGGTTTTGCAGGCGTTCCGGTTTCGGATGTAATCATGCGTATGGGATATGCCAGCGACAGTTATCGCAAAATCTTCTCGGCCAAGAATCATATCGGGCAGACTGCCAAGGACAATATTGCGGAATACAAACGGCGCTCTCCTGTGTGGCATGCGGAGAAGTTGAAAGATCCGTTACTTATCTATACTAATACCAGTGATGATGATGTGAATGTAGTCGAGGTGGAATCAATGATCCGTGCCTTGAAAGCAGAAGGCAAAAAATTTGAATATAAGATATTTGAGCGTGCTCCCGGTGCGCATAGTTTTGATCGGTTAGATACTTATGAGTCAAGCAAGATTCGTCTGGACATTTATAAGTTCATGGGGCGTTACCTGAAGCCCAATAAACCATTCGGTTCAGTGAAAGAATTGCGTAAAGCAGCTTATAAGTTCTGATAATTAACTTGGTGACAGGATAATGGAGGGCTGGTTGCTTCATGTAATGGGGCAACCGGCCTTTTTATGACTCTTCGGATGGATAAAAATGAGTGAATATTCATCTTGTATAAAAGATAAGTGGAAATATGGATAAAGTGTACGGATAATAAGTGATAATTAAACTTTTTGAATAGCTTGGCGGCTTGTTAGCTTTTAGAACGTAGTTATACATTGGTAATGAGAAATAGATCATGAAAAACACACGTTTATTATTTGTTATTTGGATGTTGTTCTTGGTTTTACCTCAGGGGTATTCACAAGGGAAAAAGGAAGATTCATCCGTATTGGGGCAAGTGAACGGCTTTTTGAGTAAACATGTGAAGCTGACTGCCTACGGTCAGTTCGGTTATAGCTATACGGACAGGAAAGACTTGGATGTGAGTCAGGCGGACAATCAGTTTTTTGGAAGGCTGGGGATGCTGATCCTTTCGGGAGATATCACGGATAAACTGTCGTGGATGGTTCAGTATGAACTGTTTACTTCACAGCTGCTGGAACTCTATGCTTGTTACAAACCGTATTCTTTTTTTCAGGTCAAGATAGGTCGGATGAAGACCTGTTTTACATTAGAGAACCAGATGTCATCTTCGGTTTATGAAACGGTAAACTTCAGTCGTGTCATTGAGCGTCTGGCAGGTTTCAGTGGAGATGTATGTGGGAACCAGGGTGGCCGTGATATGGGTTTGCAGGTGGGTGGTGAGTTGTTCAAGACCTCTGTCGACGATTATTTTCTGGAATATCGGGTAGGTGTATACAATGGTTCCGGACTCAGCATGAAAGATCATAATGATGCAAAGGATTTTGCCGCATGGTTCACTGTGCAGCCTGTCAAAGGATTGAAGATGGGTGCGTCTGCCTATATCGGAAAATTGAATGATGATTATACGGTGGTAAATGATGAAACGGGGGAAGAAACCATTTATAATACAAATATGAAACGTAACCGCATGGCGCTGAGTACCTGTTATCAGACCCATCGGTTGACTTGCAGGGGGGGGGAATATTTGTGGGGAAAAGATGGTAGTATCAACCGCAGAGTTTTTTATGCTTTAGGATATTGGTTTGCCATTCCCTCCCGATTGGCGGTTGTGGCAAAATTGGAACGCTATGAAGCTGATACGGCAGTTTCTGATTCAGAAATGATTTATACAGTGGGAGGCGCTTATTATATAACGCCGAAAACGCGTATCATGCTGAATTATGCGCATTTTAGTTATGAAAAGAGTGTTTCTGTCAATGAACTTTGGGCGATGTCTCAAATAGGTTTCTGATAGTACAATATGCAATGTTTGTATTGTGTCTTTTTATACCTTGTCGTGTTTTATAGGTTGCTCAAAGTCATAAAGACTTTGGATGTTAGGTCTTTTTCTATATTTTTTCTTCACTATTTCTGAAAGTAAATATTGAATCTTTTGACTGAAATAGTGAGAGCGTGAAGCAGAACTTGGCACAAGATTTCACAGAACTTGGTGCAGGATCCGGCAGAACTTGTATCAAGATTCCAGATACTATGGTAGGGAAAAATACAGCTTTTTGAAACCGGACAAGGATCCTTGGACAACCTTTCCCCATAATTATCGGGTAAGTCTTCATCTCTACTATTTGTCTACTGCCCTGTAAACGAGGGCTTAAAGCATAAAAAAAGCAGTTACATTTTACTGTAACTGCTTTAAAGTGAAAAACTTACTTTGGTGGTGCCACCAGGAATCGAACCGGGGACACAAGGATTTTCAGTCCTTTGCTCTACCAACTGAGCTATGGCACCAAAATGGTTATCGGTAGAGCTTTTCACTTTGTAATAGAAGACCTCTCAGAAACTATTGTTTCTTGTTTTCGGTTGCAAAGGTAGGCATATTTTTTGATTCTACAAATTTTTTGCAAATTTTCTATGAAATTCTTTTTGATTTCAAAAAAATGCTTTACCTTTGCACTCGCAAAACAGAAACGGAATGTAGCGCAGTTGGTAGCGCACTACGTTCGGGACGTAGGGGTCGGGCGTTCGAGTCGCCTCATTCCGACAGAAGGCGACAAGCAGTGAAAATTGCTTGTCGCTTTTGTTTTATCTTCTTTATAACTTGCTGATATTCTACGGAATATCTTAAATACTTCATTCTCGTTATCTGTTCGATAATCGTCAACTTCTTTATCAAACAAAACACCAGTCGGGAACATCAATTTCTGCAAACTTTGACGACCGTCAAAACTAGCATTACTCCATAAATCTCCTAATTTACAAGATATTACAATAGCCTCATCTACAAATTTTTCCATGTTCGATAAATTTTGGTTCGCTTCTTCTAGCCCTTTCTTTATTTCTGCCATTTCCGCGTTCAAATGCTTATATGTGGTCTGATACACCTCATCACTGATTTCACCTAACCCATAACGGATTTGAAGTTTTTTCAGCTTGGCGTTACACTCCGTTTGACCTTTTAAGAGCATCTTGCGCGTTTCCGCTTTCATGTCATTATGTTCCTTGAAGACTTTCTCAAAGACCCCTGTAAGTACAGGAATAAGCTCATGCGGTATCTGATAGCAGTTCAACAACCCAACATACTTACTGTGCATCTTATCAGCGCTGTGATTACTTTTGCACCCCTTCTTATTGCACTTATAATAATTACGTCCTCTCGCCTTAACCGTGTAACCCGTCAAATATCCACCACAATCAGAGCAAATGACATGACGTTTCAGTGGAAATTCATCTGTTATCTCCCTATGTTCATACCCTGCACTTGACAAACCATTTACCTTATTAAATGTAGCCTCATCAATCAACGCCTCATGTTTGCCTTTTATTATCTCATCTCCCAAAAGACTATGTTTAATATAGCCACAGTAGAAAGGGTTATGCAGTATCTTATTCAGATGCTTACGGTCTATTGTCAGCCCTAAAGACCTTAATCTATCTACGATAGCTATATCTCCCAGTCCTTCATTTGCTTTCCACAAAAAAGCGTTCCGCAATTTCTTTCCATCTTCATTAACCGTTATGATATGTTCACGACCAACTTTCTTGCGGTCGTAACCCAATGGCACGTTGCCGAACCAATAGCCTTTCTTTAAACATTCCGTCATACCCATCACACATTTATCCCGCCGCAAATTATTTTCAAACTGATTAAACAGGAACAAAATATCTTCCATAAACGTACCAGCTGCACTGTCGGGGTCTGTTGCCTGTGTTGCAGAAATAACATATATACCTTTGGATTTCAAATAAGCCTTGGTAGTAATAGCTTCATTTCCTGCCCGACTGAAACGGTCGAACGAGTAAACTAAAATAATATTGATTTCTTTATCTTTTGCGACCTCTGCAATCATTTGACGGTACATTAGACCTTCCGTCTTAGCACTTTCATGCGTCCCACCAAATTCCTTTTTTATGGTTATGCCATTTCGCTCAGCATATTCCCGACAAATGCGTTGCTGATTTTCAAGGCTGCAATTATTTCTCTCCTGCTTTTCCGTACTGACGCGCGTCCATAACGCTGCAACCTTTCTTTCCAATTTCGAAAACTCTGTAATTTTCACCTTATTTTTTTTCATAACACTAGATTCTAATTATTTATTATATATGAGTGTACCTATTGAATACATAAACTCCAGCACTTGTTTTTGTTCTTCTTTACTTGTTATGCCTAATTGATTGAATAACTGCTCATAAGATTTTAATTCATCCTCACTAAACATTCAACATTATATTTTACTTGTGCTTCACTAAGCACTTATATTTGGTATTTGATAGCCTGCCAACAACAGTAAACCGATAATCGGCAAATACCTGACTGTTGTCTTTCGTGTTTACTACAAACCTACTTTCTCAAAGGACGGCTATATTTTATCTTGTTGTTTAAATTTTTTCTGTTTTTCAAAATGTCAAAGAACGTCTGAATCAAATATACCTAAAAGAAAATTAAAAACCAAATTAGATGAGGCTCTTGCACTTTCGGATAGTATTGATAGACGTTCCCGTAATCTTAGATATATTGCGTAATGAATACCCCTTTTTAAGAAGTTTTATTTCTTCTGTATATTGTTCTCGTATAGTTTCTTCTGCCTTCTTGTATCCTATCTTTCGGCCTACCTTACCGCCATTTGCCCGATAATTCCTGTAACCGCTTTCTACTCTTTCCCGAATGGTCTTTCGCTCCATTCTTGCGACCTCTGCAAGTATCGTTATCAGAAATTGGCTCATGGCATTGACCTTACCGTCTTTTGTTAAGGTTTCGATATTGTAGTTTTGGATGTAAAGGCTGATACCTTTTTCGTTCAGCATTTGGATTACTTCCAGTACTTGGAGGGTATCACGTCCCAGTCGAGAAAGTTCCGTCACCAATACCTTATTTATATGGTTGGACTCAACATAGCTTATCATATTCAAAAGTTCAGTACGTTCAGTATTTGCCTTTGCTCCCGAAATCTTTTCGGCGAAAACAGCCTCAACACTCCAGCCATTTGATTTTGCTAGAACCGTTAACTCATTTACCTGTCTATCGTAGTCCTGGACATTTGTCGAAACCCTTGCAAAAATTACTGTTTTCATCATAATTGTTTTAAATATCAATTTGTTGTATTGCAAATATACATATAATATAATTGACCTGCAAATTTAGGTTGATTAAAAAATCAATTAATTCCAGAAATTTTGATATTTAAAACAAATGAGCTAACTTTACCACAATTAATAGAAGTATATGGAAAGAATCTTAGCCGAGAATGTAAAACGACTTTGTAAAGAGCAAGGTAAACAACTGAAAGACCTTGCAGCAAGTATGGAAATTGACCCTGCAAGCCTCAACCGAGCGATGTACGGAAATGCACGTCTAGACACCATTGAGAAAATAGCGAACGCTCTAGGAGTATCTATCAAAAGTCTATTTGAACAAACAGATGATGATGCAATAGAAGGTTATATTAAGATAAGAGGAAAAATCTATCAGTTTAATAACAAAAATGAATTAAATAGAATTTTGGAACAGTGATGGAAACGAAAAAATCATTAAATATATCTCAAGCTAGCGAACTCTTGCCATTTGACTACAAACCATTGATAAAGAGAGACAGCAGAAATAATATTTACGAAACAAAAAATGGAGATTTAATTAGTTTTTCGAGCTCTAAGGATTATGATGATTTCAAGTGGTGGTATTCCATCTATATTTATAATCTCGCGAATAGAAAAGTAAAAAATATCTGTTTCATAATAGGAATTCATGGGATAATATTATTACCAATTAAATTGTTATTGGATTATTCCGAATATGCAGATTTTAAAGAATATCCTAAAGGAAATAGATACTATATTCGTATTAAAAAACGAGGGGATGACTTTGTTATGTATCATTCTAGACAGAATGATATAAATATACAAAAATATTATATACCTAATGACTGTGATGATAGTTATATAGATGATATGAATAGTGAATCTTTAGCGTCAATATATCATGAAGCCCAACAATTCACGAACTATGAGAATCAATATTATTATGTCAACAAAGAGGTAAAACAAAGACATGAGAGTAAAAAGCAAAAGGAACGAATTGCCATTTTAGAGAATCATACATGTCAAATCTGTGGTTTTCAACAATCATATAAAAATAAACAAGGAAAGCAGAGATGGATAATTGAAGTGGACCATATTTTAGAGAAAGCTCATGGTGGAGGTGAAACTATTGATAATTTATTGGTACTTTGCCCTAATTGTCATGCCAAAAAAACATATGGCATTATTAAAGTGGATGAGAATCTTAATGTGTATGAAAATGGAATAAAAATAAAAATATCTAATCACCACATTAAGATTGAATGATTTTTATCTTTTAGATTAGAATGATACAAATAAACGTATCAATATCGTCATTTTATTGATTATATTGATACGTTTTTAATTTGACACAGAAAATTATAATAATCAATAGCTTATATCAAAATTCTACATATTGAGAAAGGGGGTTGTTATAACTCTATGAAGCACGACCTAACAACTGCTCCCACATTATATCCTGTTTACCATACTTAAATCGAATAACACTATTCAGATGATAGAAGAACATATCCTCTAACAAAGCCTCATCTATCATATAAAAGTTGAAATACAAGCCACGACTATCCAAATAGTCTTTAATCTCGGTATTGTTTAAATGGACTTCTGTTCTGAACAACTTAGTAGGATTATCATAAAACTTTAAAATGTATTCTTTACCCGAACTATTACTAATTTCTGCCAACTTATCGTATGTGGTTACGGTCACACCTCGACTTTTGTCTTTTATAGCATTTCGCTGCTTGACATTGACCGTCATATACTTGTCTTTGTTGAGGCTACCGCTGAGTGTATAAGTGATTTCGGGACGGTCTTCGTCACGGTCTTTAACTTTAGTTCCATTTAGAATCGTAGTAACAGCTTTGTTTTTAATAAGCTGACGCAATGGTTTACTAATATTAAAAGAAGTGTCAAGGCATATATCCAGCGTTGTAACATTATGTGGTTCCAGTCCTAGCTTAGTAGCAATAAAGCCTAAGTAGCATTGGCCATTAGTATATAGGCTTTGATTGTTGAGGCATATCCAGACTTTGGGATTACCATTATCATGAAAATTACTTGGATTTGCCACTTTTACAATATTGAATTTTAGCTGACCGAAGTCAACTTGGCTATCGCCATCCATATATATAATGGTGTAGACATTATTATAATATCGTCCTTCTACCCGCATCAACTGAAATTCATACATATCATAAGTTTGACCGAAGTCAAGCTCGCAAATACGGTCATAGTGATAACGGTCTGTAACTTCAAAGCAAACCGTTAAGGCATCTATCATTATCTTTCTTTTACATATTCGTTTCATTATCTAATTGGTTTTCACTTTTGTTATTTTCGGTTGGTTTATTGGGTATCGTAGCCCAGTAAGCCTTCATGCTATCGCTGATAGCTTGCTTGTGAGTTTCGCTCATCGAGCGTCCTCGTAAGCTCTGACTAATACGTAATTTAGTCATATCGTTCAACTGTCTAAATTGTCTTTTCATAATTTATCTTTTATATATAAATATTAAGTAAGGTCAGAAAAGCAGGTATAGTAACGCATTTTTTTCTTATAATCTATAGCCTGATAAAATGTGGAAAACCGTTTTTATTCTACACCTACTAAAAAGTATATAGTTCGTACAAGATACATACGTCAAAACCCCTCAGGAGGGGCTTTTATACGTGATTAGCTTATTTTACTTTTTACTGTCCGTGTTATATCGATGTGAAAATAAGTAATATAATCGTGAATTTTTTGTAGGTCTTCTATGAATCTGTTCGATAATTTGTAAGGGCTTTCGACACTGTAAAGGATAAGTCGCTAATAATTAGCGGCTTTCTGTTTTTTTAGAGATAAAGCCAGAACAAATACGGGCACCCTATTTTATGGGTCAAATTCTATTCTCGGATTATGATGCTAACATCCTACC
>ERZ824600.2759-NODE-2759-length-17935-cov-3.400671_pt1 | contig 17935 bp, 20 predicted proteins | sample MGYA00519933_ERZ824600 | MGnify/ENA primary metagenome ERZ824600 (study PRJEB31778, sample SAMEA3449178) | human gut metagenome | biome: human gut; feature: human-associated habitat; material: faeces | place: United Kingdom | collected 2010/2012 ... | reverse complement strand
GTGAAAAAGACCATATATCGTACCTCTTTTATCACTTCCTGCTATCAGTAATGTTGCATGGCTCTCTCCATTAACAGACTCCAATACTCTGAAATCATACACTTCTCTCTTGCCGCGGATTGCTGACAGCTCCACCTTTCCAGCCTGCTCCATGCTTTCAAGATAAGCACTTTTCCCCAGAGTTGCAATTACAATGGCATTTATTTTATCTGTGTCTTTAGGTAGTCCGTATTCTACCGTGAACTCATGATCCGTTACTTTTTTAAGATCTTCTGCCACCTTTGATGCAATTTTCTTTACCCCTGAGTATGCCGATTCCTCAATATATAACTTTGCATATTGTCCGTTTTCTGCGATATACATAAATAGCTATCCCTCCCATTTTATGTTACATTTATGTTACACAAATACATTTTTATACTCTTATTGTAACGACAAATGAGAAGAATAGCTAATCATTTATACCATTTCCTATGCAATTATTATCGAATTTAATGAACTTGGATTTTTCTCTTTAATGTTATCTTATCAGCAAGCATTGCAATAAACTCTGAATTGGTCGGTTTACCGCGCCCTACGCTGATCGTATAACCAAATATTTCTTCCAGAACCTCTTCACAGCCTCTGTTCCATGCTACTTCTATGGCATGGCGGATTGCCCTTTCTACCCTGCTGGATGTTGTATGTGATCTCTTAGCTATGGCAGGATATAGAATCTTGGTTACTGCCCCCAGCATTTCAGGATCTTCTACACTGTATATAATCGCTTCTCTCAAATACTGATATCCTTTGATATGTGCCGGAACGCCTATCTTGTGCAGCATTCCTGTCACGTCTCTCTCCAATGATATTTCTTCCTGTGTTTCTTTTACTGCTTTCTTTTCACACTCTCTGCTCTTATCGGAAGGCACAGTAATCATAATTTGAAACCCCTTATTCTGCGCCATCAAATCCCCCAGTACACGAATAAATCCTTCGTTGTCCATCATTGCCATACTGCCACAAAGCTGTTCCATTCTTAATGCCTCCATTTCGTCTTTCCAATCAGTAACCTTACATACCCTTTGTGTTTCGTAACTACACAATGGCTATTATATAAATAGAAAAACTTATTTAGCAACCCGTATTTATCGCATACTTTTACACTTTAATACGGCAAAAAAAGACGCAACCCTTTGGTTTACGCCTTTTTTACAGCATTTATTCAATAAAATATCATCAATTTGTGCGATTTTTTGCTTTCCTTTCAATCTGTTTTATCACATGCAAATATGCAAGCATGGTAAAAATACCTGCTGCCAGCCATGCTGCCGGGTCGCAGAATACAGCCAGTGAATAGCTCATGATTTTCATGGAAATCAACGCACAGATCAGTCTCGCAGCAAGTTCTACCACACCACCCATCATAGGCAGAAATCCATATCCGCATCCCTGCATTGTATTACGGAATGTAAATATTACACTGAGCGGTATATAAAACAGGATACAAAGTACTGTATACCTTTTGGCATAGAACATAACCTGCGTCATATCCGTGCCTGCCTCAAAGAAGAAACGCAGCAATACAGACAGTCCAAAATATGCCAGAAGTCCTGCCAGCACAGAATAAATTACATCTATAATCAATGCGGACCTGACGCCCTTCTTAATTCTTTCAATCTCGCCCGCTCCATAGTTCTGACCGGAATAGGTAGCCATAGTCTGTCCTATCGCCATCATACCCTGCGTCAGCATATTCTGTATCTTACTTGCAGCGGAGAAGGAAGCTACCGCAGTTGCACCGAACAGATTAATGGCAGCCTGCATGATCATTGTTCCAGAAGCAGTGATTGCGAATTGCAATGCCATAGGAATCCCTACGGCCAGCTGCTTGTGCGTATCATCCTTATAAAATCTGATTTGTGATACTTCCGGGCACAATACCGGTTCTTTCTTCAGAATATAGAGTACACACAGCAATGCAGACACGCCCTGTGCGATATTCGTTGCCCATGCCGCACCTGCAACACCCATATTCATCTTAATGATAAAGAACAGGTCCAATACGACATTCAGACAGGCTGAGAATACCAGTGTTACCAGAGGTACTTTACTGTTCCCTATGGCTCTTAGACAGGCTGCGAAATAATTATAGGCTACACTTGCCACAATACCCATACAGATTACAGATATGTAGCTATATGCATCCGCAAAAATATCATCCGGTGTATTCATTAAGGCAAGAACCTTCTTCATACACAATAAGGATAACAATGTCATAACAATAATCAACAGAACCGAAAGAAGAATACCATTTGCAACACTCTGTCTCGTACCCTTCTCATCACTGATTCCGAATCTCTGTGAAGTCAGCACCGTAAATCCCGTACTGAGTCCTGTAGACGCTCCGAGCACCATGAACATAATCGTACCGGTTGAGCCTACAGCCGCCAGTGCATTTGCACCAACGAACCGGCCAACAATCATGGAGTCTACTGCATTGTATATCTGTTGAAAGACATTACCTATCATTAAAGGCAGCGTAAACTGCAGAATAATGGGTAATGGGTTCCCCTTTGTCATATTCTTTTGCATTTTGTTGTTTCCTCCTTATAGCATCCACCCGGCCAATAGCATACTCATCCCCAATCCTGCCACTGTGGCAAGCAAAGCTCCTGCTAATGTCCAGCGGGTCTTCGTCACTCCTACTGCCATATAATACACAGACATTGTATAAAATACCGTCTCCGTAGAACTAAGAGCCAGTGAAGTGACCAGCCCCGCATAAGAATCCGTACCATATTCCTTAAAGATATCCAATGCCAGTCCTGTTGCCGCAGAAGATGATATGATTTTTACCACAAAAAGGCTGATTAATTCCTGTGGAAAATCTCCCGTAAACCTGCCAAACAGCCCTCCAATATATTCCAGAAAGCCGGATGCCCGAAGTACACCCACTGCAACCATCAGTCCGATCAGTGTAGGGGCGATCTCCGCCACCGTCTTAATACCACTGGAAGCCCCTTTAATAAAGCAATGATAAATATCTCTCTTTGATGCAAGCCCCATGGCAATGATATAAAATACCAGGGCTGGGATAATCATATCAGATATCTGAAGCATAAGCTGTGACTGCATATTTTAAATCCTGATACTCTGTCTTTGTGCATTATATGCTTTTTTTATCTGTCTCATGAACAATTACTTTTTGATTACTTTTCTCTTAGATGTTTTACGACCGCCTGTGCCGTAGGTGTCGTTGCCAGCCCTTCCTGACCGGTCTCTCTCAGACAGGCAGGTATGAGCTTGCCTATCCTTCTCATGGAATCAATGACTTCATCCGGGTCAATGGCACTTTTTATGCCTGCTATCGCCATTTGCGAAGATACCACTGCATTTACCGCACCGGATACATTTCTCTTTACACAGGGCACTTCTACCAGTCCCGCCACCGGATCACAGGTCAGTCCCAGCATGTTTTTGAGAGCCAATGCCGCTGCATGTACAATTTCCTGTTCTTTACCTCCTTCCAGATATGCCACTGCTCCTGCTGCCATGGCACTGGCAGAGCCTATCTCAGCCTGACATCCGCCCTCTGCCCCTGCAATGGACGCACTGGCTGCTATTACTTCACCGATTCCTGCTGCCACAAAAAGCGCCTCCACCAGCTTGTCCTCTGATACATTCTTCTGCTTCTCATATGTGAGAAGAACAGCCGGAATAACACCACAGGAGCCAGCTGTAGGTGCAGCAACAATTCTTTTCATACAGGCATTGGACTCTCCCATTTTTACTGCCTTCTCCATAATTTCTGTCAGGAAATCTCCTATCAGACGATTCTTTTTCTTATGAAACTCTTCCAGCTTCTCTCCATCGCCGCCTACCATGCCGCTGGCAGAGCGAAGTTTAGGGTCATATGCCGCATCTGCTTCCTTCATAGCCTGATACATACCCCTCATAGTCTCGAAGGACTGCTCATAGCTGACATTTCGCTCCCTCATATCATCTTCTATAACAATCTGCCAGAATGGTTTGTTCTCCTTTTCGGCAGCTTCTATAATCTCCTTTAAATATGCAAAAGCCATTACTTCTCCTCCAGACTATAATAAGTGACTTTCTCAATACCCTCCAGATGTGCAAGCCACTGGATAGACTCCTTTGGCACTTCCTGGTCACACTCAATGACCATGACAGCATGTCCACCGCGCCCAGCCCTGTACAGCTGCATTGTCGCTATATTAACGGATTTATGGGATAACATGCTGGTAACTTCTGCCACATGTCCCGGCTGATCCAGATTATGAACGATTAATGTCGGATAATCACCTGAGAAATTCGCAGACAGTCCATCTATACTGGCAATATTAATACGTGAACCACCGATAGACTCTCCCACAATCTCCAGTTGTCTTCCATCAGCTCCCGTTAGGATCAGCTGCGCTGAATTCGGATGTGCATCCTTTAATTCCGCTTCTCCAAAGCTTATCTCCATTCCTGCTTCCCCAGCCAGCCTGAAACTGTCAGGAATCCTGCAATCATCTGTCTTCATGCCAAGCAGACCTGCCACAATGGCAATCTGTGTACCATGGCCTTGCGAGGAAAGAACCATATAACAGAATCTGTGCCTTTACAATAGGCTGTGCCATCAGCTTGCGGGATACATAGCCTATTTTTACAGCCCCCGCCGTATGGGAACTGGAAGGTCCTACCATGACCGGACCTATAATATCATATAGATTCATTTTATAATTCCTCCTGTTCATAAACAAAACATAATCTTATTTTAAAAGATTCATAATAGTACTTTATTCCTGTTTTCTTCTTGTGTATACTCTGCCATAGATTACGAAAGGCAGGTAAAATACCATGATAAAAATCGCTCTCTGCATCAACCGGACAAAAGAAAGGAATTCTATTCTTCAGGAAATTACAGAATCCTTTGAACAACATAACATTCCCCATGATATCCTCGTCTGTTCCGATTCAGATGATCTTATGGACAAAACCCGCGATACCTTCTGTCCTGATATTCTTCTGTTTGATATGCATGGTGAAAATGGACGTTTACGCCAGGCTGCCCTTTCCCTGAAGCAGAAAAATCACAAGCTGATATCCGTTGTCACAGAGAAAACAGATTACATACAATTTGAAGATAATCTGCTCTTGCAGCCTATTTATTCATTGCAATGCCGCAGCAGCCAGTTATGGTCTTATTTAACCAGAACCTATCAGCTTCTGATATCTGATACCAGCTCCTTTACTTACTATCACAGACCGGAATATGCCACTGTTATGCTCGATGACATTCTGTATTTTAATTCTGAAGGCCGTAAAATACATATGGTCACTACCAATGGGTGTGACTCTTTTTATTACAAACTGGATGAAGTAGAACAGCTCCTGCAGCAAAAAGACCATCATTTTGCAAGAATCCACAAATCCTATCTGGTCAATACCGATTACATCACAGAATACGACAAACGGACGTTGACGCTGGAGACAGGTCAGGTCCTGAATATCAGTCGTTATGATTATTATAAGGAAGTACATCAGCTAAAACAGGCTCTTGCCCAGTAATAGAAGGCTGGTATATGGCATTCATATCCTGCAGTGTATTTCCAAAGCTGTCAGGAGTAAGCCATGTGTTACTAAGCCCACACCAGCCATCTCCCGGCATACCATCTGCATTGTATACATTAAATACATACCGCTTCTTCGGTACAATCTCCTTTACACCTTTCTGCGTTGCAATATATGTGATACCTTCCTGTAATAATGGTACTGCCTGCTTGTTTCTTTCCATATATGCCACCGTCTCCTCATTGGACAGTACATGCATCATCTGCGGTTCTACACCAAGTCCGGTATTCATATTGGTAAAGGAATATCCACCATTATCTTCATATGCTACGCCATATACTTTCACGTTCTGGAATGTAAGATACATCTGATTCTCTGTATGCAGTGCATGTATTGTCATAATATAAGGACACAGACTACTCTGCAGCATGGAATTACGAAAAATCATCGTAGAACTCCCTCCTACATCTAATGTACCCACATCATGCAGATAGATGCATCCTCCATCTCCTGCTGCCAGCAGCTCACATTCTGTTACGGTAATCGTACTTTCTCCTCTGCTGCCGATTCCCATACAATAACTGTTGTAGGACTCTATACGGCATTTTTCAAAAGACAATTCTTTTCCATACAGATAATTCTGGTCAACATGTACTGCATAACCGGAATATGCTGACTGTCTGAGCAGTTCCTGGGAATCCTCGTCAAAAACCTCTTCCTGCATTGCTAATACAGGTAAGTACATTCCCTTATCTGCGTTCTTGTATCCTCTTATTGTAATATTGCTGATCTGACCTGCCGCAACTGTAAGGGGTACTTTGCCATAATTAACTGTATCATACTGAAGAATACAGCTGTCACGGTCAACACCCAGAAGATTTACCGTCTTTGCCATAATCTCAACATTTTCTTCATATACACCAGGACAGATAATCAGAGTATCCCCCGAGTTTACTGCATCTACGCCCTCCTGAATCGTCAGAAAGTCTCCAGTTCCATCCTGTGCTACAATATAGACATTGCCTTCCTTCGCAAGCTTCTCTACCTGCTGTGCAAACCACTGCTCATCAGCCGCGTATGCCTTTATTCCAAAGCCCATATATCCACACAGGATAATGGCCAGTATCCACAATTTTCTCTTTATGTTCTTCATGTAATATCTTTTGCCTTTCATCTCCTGTTCATACCTCAGGAATCGTATTATTTTATCATATTCTTTTTTACTTATAAAGGTTTTGCTATTTCTTTTTTATAAATTAATGCAACTATTCGTTACTGTACACAGGTAGTATTCCACAAAGTGTTTTCATGCAGATTATGCATGAAAATCACGAGTTTTACACGCGCAAAATTGATGTTTCACAGCTTTGGTCTTCCACTTGCAGAAAAATACTGCCACAAGCGTACCTGTCAGAGTTGCCAGAATTGCAGGTGCAATGATCCCGGCAGGATTTACGCTCCCATACTGACTACGATATGCAATAATATTAACCGGTATTAATTGCAGCGAAGATATATTGATGACCAGAAAGGTACACATCTCATCACTGGCTACGTCTGTCAGCTTTCCCCGTTCTTCTTCCAGATGTGCAAGCTCTGACATTGCCCGAAGTCCCGCCGGAGTTGCCGCCCAGCCAAGCCCCAGAATATTTGCCACAAAATTAGCCGATATAGAGGTCAGAGCCGGATGCTCTTTCGGTATTTTGGGAAAAAGGAAGCCCATGACCGGCTTTAGCAGCTTAGTCATTCCTTTCATGATTCCCGCATCCACTGCCACTTCCATAAGTCCTGACCAGAATGCCACAATTCCAAACATGGTAAAACATAGCGTGACCGCCTCTCTCGATGAAGCAAGCACGGCATCTGTAATATCCTTTACATTACCGGTAAGTACGCCATATACAATACCTGTCAACAGCATACCCCCCCATAAATAATTTATCATAGGACTGATTCCTTAATTTTATTTCTATTTTACTTTATGCCCTGTTTTAGGCGTCTATACCCATGGAATTGTTTTTTCATACAAAAAGAGACTCCCTGAGAGCCTCTTTCAATTTTGTTATTCTCAAATTATGCTATACATATAATAATTAAATGTCTGCACCCTGTTCTCTTAAAAATTCGATTGCATCACCAACAGTCTTGACTTTCTTCTCTAATTCTTCATAAGATACTTCTACACCGAATTCTTCTTCGAATGCCATTACTAATTCTACTAAATCTATGGAGTCTGCACCCAAATCATCCTTAAATGATGAATCTTCCGTGATTTCTACGCCGGTCAAATGTAACTGATCTTCGATAATTTCAAATACTCTTTCCATTCTTTCATCTCCTTTTTCCACATATGGAGTATATGTTTCTTACCTTTAACAATAGGAGTATATTATCACCCATACTATTTGTCAACAGTTTTTAACAGATATTGATATACATCCCTCTTGGAAACTCCTCTGTCCTTTGCGACAAGTTTCATAGCCTCTTTATGGTCAATTCCCTGTTTCTCATAGATTTCCATGTGCTCTTCTATAGACATCTCCTGCCAGTTGCGTTCCTGCTCTTTCTGAAACTCCTCCAGGCTCTTACCTTCCAGAACAAGCACATATTCACCTCTTGGTTCCTCTGATCGATACATATCCAGAGCATTTTCCAATGTCGTAGGCAGTACCGTCTCAAACTTCTTGGTAAGCTCCCGGCATAAGGTAATACGACGGTTTCCTAGTGCATTATATAGCTCTTCCAGTGTCCTGATCAGATGATGTGGTGCTTCATATAAAATAATGGTACGGGATTCCTTCTGCAGATCCTCCAGAATCGCTTTCTTCTCTTTCTTATCCGGTGGCAGAAAGCCTTCAAAACAGAATCTTCTCGTACTCAGCCCTGATAATGTCAGTGCTGTAATACATGCTGCCGGTCCCGGCAAAGAAGTTACCACAATACCTGCCTCATGGCACATTGCCACCAGCACTTCTCCAGGGTCAGAGATTGCAGGTGTTCCCGCATCTGTGATCAATGCAATATTTTTACCTTCCTGAAGCTGCTCTATGAGATATTTTGCTTTCTCTATCTTATTATATTCATGATAGCTTGTCATAGGTGTATGAATCTCAAAATGATTCATAAGCTTCATACTGTTTCTGGTATCTTCTGCTGCTATCAAATCTACTGCCTGAAGAGTCTCTATGACTCTTGGCGTCATATCCTGCAAATTTCCTATAGGCGTAGCACACAAATACAATTTACCTGCCATCTGTTCCTCCTGTTTCCGCTTCTTCTTCCACTGCCTGCGTCGTTTCTATAGCCGTTTCTATAGCTTCACTCATTTCACTGTCCCATTCTTCCTGTTGTGCTCTTGCTTCATCCTCAGTCAGTAATGAATCTTCCTTATATTTCACTGCTGCATTCCACAGAATCCATTCATCAAATCCTGCATCATGTGCACCCTGTATCTGATCCCTGATCTGTTTGGGACCATAACTGATATGACCTTCAACCCAGCTTGCCGTAAAGCTCTGAATCCAGACACGCCCTGCTGCCCTGTTCTCCTCTGGTATCTTTTCCAGTTGTTTTGCTGCTGCCTGCATAGCCGCTTTTACCGTGTCATAGGGCTGTGCATCCGGAATGGGGATTCCATATACTCCATTCGCATAATGTGACGGATATACCATAGGACATATATAATCCAGGTGGGATGCCATATCTACAAAATTCTGACCAACTATGTCCTGGTCTATTTTGCTGTCAATGATTGTTCCATATACATCCGCTGACACATATACGCCCTCTGGTGATAATTTATCATAAGCGTACTGTGTGAATTCTGTAATAACATCCGTTTTACTCTGTTCCTCTGCCGCTGGGCCAAAGTCCATTTTATCTGTCTTGAGATCCGTAGAGAAACGTATATAATCAAATTGCACCTCGTCAAAGCCTGCCTCTGCAGCCTGTGTCCCAATCTCTACCAGATAATCCCATACTTCCCTATTATAGGGATTCACCCACGCCAGCCCGGATTTATCATAGAAAATATCTCCATTTTTTTTCCTTACCGCCAATTCAGGTCTTTGCTGCGCCAGATAAGGATCTTTAAAAGCCACCACTCTTGCAATCAGATAGATATTCTTCTCCTTACAGCGCTGTACAAGTTCTTTCATATCTGATACATAATTGATGCTTGCACCTATTTGGGAAACAAGTGTATCGGGGTCCATCTTATACGTAACCCTGCCATCATCATTTTTAATATCTATGACCATGGCATTCAGCTCTGTGGTATCTACTAACTCAATGAGTTCATCCATTCTCGCATTTCCCGCTATTGAACCACTGACATAGATACCCTTTACCTTTACAGGCTCTCTATGCCCCTGTTCTATACTCTGTACTTGGGCATTTGTACCCTCAACAGCCTGATTTCCTTGGGCATTTACAGTATTCTGACTCTCCTGTGATGATGTCTGTGCACCTGCAACATTCTGTCCTGACGCTTGCGTGCCTACACTATTTTGGCTCTCCTGTTCGGTTTCCGCGCTTGCATCCCCTAAATTCTCCTGTCCTAATGTCTCCACATTCTGCGGACTTTCTATACTGTTTATCTCTGCCAATGTCTGTTGGCTGGTATTCCCGCAACCAGATATTACCCCGATTACAGCTAATATACACATCACAGTTTTGTATTTCTTATTTTTTTTCACACTAATATCCGTATACTTCATATATTTCATCTGTATATTTTCCCAGTTCTTTATACACAATTAAGGGTTTTTCCACTGTCATACGTGACTTACCGCCACGGCAACCCTCTATTAATACCATATTAGGCTCTTTATCCACATATGGATAGACAAGTCTCATACGCTTGGGTTCCAATTTATATCTGACCATCACAGATATGATCTCCGCCAATCTGAATGGTCTGTGAACCATATAGAAATTACCACCTGGTTTTAATAAAATGGCAGCTTTCTGTATTACATCCTCTAATGTACACAAAATCTCATGTCTGGCAATGGCTTTGGGAGCATCTGGATTGGTAATTCCATGCTGCCCTATCATATAGGGAGGATTACAGGTTATAACGTCAAAAGAAGCAGCCTGAAAAAGTGTATCTGCTTCTTTGATGTCACCACATACTATGTCAATTTTATTTTCCAGATGATTTAAAAGGACACTGCGCCTTGCCATATCCGCACTTTCTTCCTGTATTTCAAGTCCGGTAAAATGCTCTCCCTGCGTCTTTGCCTCCATCAGAATTGGAATAATTCCCGTTCCGGTTCCAAGATCCAGCACTTTACCACCTGGTTTCACTTTAGCAAAGCCGGATAGAAGCACTGCATCCATTCCAAAACAGAACTTGTCTGAATCCTGAATGATCTGATAACCATTTCTCTCCAGATTATCAATCCTTTCATGTTCCTTCAGCTTAATTGTCATCCAGCTTAGACCTTCCCTCCTGCTTTTCAAGCTTTTCAAGCTCTTTTAACTCTGCATCTGTTACATCATCCTGCTTTTCTTTGCGATGTCTTTTCTTAAAGCGAAGCTGTTCTACCTTGTACTCACGAATTTCCTTTTCATCATTATTTTCAATCAGAACTTTTACAAGCTGGCGTAATACATTCACACTATGTACTTCACCCTTTAATCCATCATCTGTTGTTACGTAATCGCCAACATTTGGAAGCTTTCTATTCAGATATTCATATGTCTCTTCCTCATGCTTGAGACAACACATCAATCTGCCACACATACCTGAGATCTTGGTAGGATTCAATGACAGATTCTGCTCCTTTGCCATTTTAATAGATACGGGTACAAATTCTGATAAATGTGCATGACAGCATAACGTTCTGCCACAGATTCCAATACCTCCCATGATCTTGGTCTCATCTCTGACACCGATCTGGCGAAGCTCAATACGTGTTTTAAATACAGAAGCCAGATCCTTTACCAGTTCTCTGAAATCAATTCTTCCATCCGCAGTAAAATAAAATAATACTTTATTATTATCAAAAGTATATTCTGCATCAATCAGCTTCATATCCAGCTTATGTTTTTTAATTTTCTCCAAGCATATTTTAAAGGCTTCTCTTTCCTTCTGCTTATTTGCATTCTCCTGTTCCGTATCTCTGGCTGTTGCTACACGAAGTACAGGCTTTAGAGGCTGAATGACCTTATCATCCTCTACTTCCTTAGGATCTCCTACTACTGTACCGTACTCGATTCCACGGGCTGTTTCTACAATAACATGATCTCCTCTTTTGACATCAAATTTTAATGGATCAAAAAAATATATTTTACCTGCAGTTCTAAATCTTACTCCAATTACTTTTACCATAATCTATTAACCTCACTCTACAAACTTTATGCTTCTGCTTTCATTTCCATAAATAACAGCTCCATTGTCAGATCGGCATTTACATTTGACTTCAGACGATTCCTTGCCTGCTCTATCGCATGTATAATCCGATCAATTCCTTCATAAGAACAACTGGCTGCTATTCTTCTGATATCCAACCTGTCCTCCTTAAAAATCAAAGGACTCTGTTCACCACATGCTTTATATAATAACACATCACGATACCAGATAAAACACAGATCCAGGTAATCGTTCATGTCATATTTTTCCTCATTTATTTTCTTTACTGCTGCTGCCATCTGGTTTACTTCCAGATTGGCTACATTTTTCATAATTCCCAGAACTTCCGACTTTAAATGGTCAAAGTCCTCATTCGAGGCAAGCATCACTGCTTTCCCTACATTTCCTCTGGCAAAAGACGCACAGATACCGGCTCTGTAATCCGGTATTTCCACCTTTTCCATGAGATATTTCTTTATCTTATCATCTGCCACCGGTTTTGTGTCAAGCACAACACATCGACTTAATATAGTAGGCAGCATGGACTCCACATTTGTAGTAAGCAATAAGATTACAGCATACTCTGGTGGTTCTTCCAGTGTTTTTAACAAGGCATTCTGTGCCTGCGTATTCATCTTTTCCGCCTCATCCATAATATAGATCTTATGCGGACCACTATACGGCTTGATTGCAATATCGCCATTAATCTGGGTTCTGATATTATCCACACTGATTACATTTGGTTTATCGTGTTCCACGTATATAATATCAGGATGATTCCCATTCATTGCCTGCTTACAGGAACGACACTGATTACAGGGACGCTCTCCCTCGCTTTCACACTGTAGAGCTCTTGCAAAAATATCTGCAATCATTCTTTTACCTGATAATTTCTCACCCTGAATCATATAGGCATGAGATATCTTATTAAATTTTAATGCATTTTGCAGATTGTCTGTTAATTGATTCTGTCCAATGACAGATTCCCAACCAAACACTTGCTGCTCCTGTGACATATCTACCCCAAGCCTCTATTCTTTCCTATTTCTTAGCTATTCAAACCCAGACAAGAAGCCTCTCTGCCATTTTATGTAAAAATATCCAACAGTAAGCCGCGTATCTCTCCTACCTTGGCAAGAATCGCAATCTCGTCCTTTTCTTCCTTCATTAACTCCTGGGCAAGCTCATCCAGCTTCCCATCTACCAGTCTGACAATACCATATACTCTATGTCTTCCACGACGATCCAGAAAATTTTCTCTTGAAAATTTGTGAGAACGATTCACAATTTCATTCATGAAATCCTTGATCAGGGCGCGATACCGGCGCATATCCTTTACATCCATGCGCTTAGTGATCTTATCACCCTGCATTACGATCTCTTCCATCATCAAGTTCAATCTGTCCGCCAGCCCGGCTTCTTCTATATTACTTGCCAGCATGAAACGAAATGTATCATCTGTCTGCTGTACATTGGACTGCTGCTGTGTCTGAACTGTCTGTTCTACCTGGTTTACTTTGATATCCACGATATCACCCCTTTTATAATCCGTTATCCACTAAAATTATAACCGATCATTTTCTTGAATATATTGTTTGATTTCCTGTATACAGGAATCTAATTCATTATTATAAAATGCCCGGCTGATTCCTGCCTCTTCCAGTTTTTCTTTTGAAAAATCCTGACTGTCTGTAAGAAATCTCCGACACATTTCCTCGTATTTAGGAACGCTCTGGCTTTTCTCTCGCTGCAAAGCTCTCGTTAGACGCTCCCCATCCTCTACCTCTACATAAATAGGCAATACCTTGTCTGCTCCAAAATAATCTCTTGTCATACAATACGACCGCAATACTCCAGGAATCAGATAACTATATTTTGAAAGGTCAATCTGATCATCCTTTACTGTATAATAATACCATATTCCATATATTGTCTGATATGCTCTGCATTCTACCAGCTTATTATGATCCCGGTATTTTTGTAGTGTAGCTTCATCTGTAAAATGATATTCTATCCCTTCCTTTTCTCCTTCTCGGATCGGCCGGGTCGTATAGGGTACAATATGATGCAGATTCAAATCCTTATCTTGTATCAGCTTCTTATATATTGTGTCTTTCCCTGATGAACTTTTGCCTATAATACAATATATTTTACCCATACCAGTTAAGTATACCTTTCGTATTTTTATGCAATAGCGTTCTATTTACAAATTCGCTGTAACTATTTAGACAACATGAGCAAAATTGCTATTTTACAGCTCATTTTGCTCATGTTGATGTCCAGCCATACAGTTTATATCTGTAAATAAGAATCTTCTTTCACAAGCTGTATGAATCTTAGTTGTTACAATTGTTATTCAACATCTACAACTCTCAGCATATTTGTTTTACCGGAGATACCAAGAGGAACACCTGCTGTTAAGACTACTCTGTCTCCTGTCTGAACGAATCCTGCCTTTTTGCTTGCTTCAACAGCAGAATCAAATAATTTCTCTGCACTGTCTTCTCTGTTAATCAGAAGTGGCTGTACACCCCATACAAGCCCCAGCTGACGGAACACCTTCTTATCCACAGTACATCCAATTACAGGGCATGCAGGCTGATATCTTGCTACCATACTTGCAGTAAAGCCTGACATTGTAACGGTAATAATTGCCGCTGCTTCCAGATCAATTGCTGTTGTACAGCATGCATGAGAGATTGCTGTTGTCACATCTTCCTTTACATCATCATTTCTTCTGGAGAAACGTGATATATAATCAATATCCTTTTCTGCTCTTTCTGCAATTCTTGCCATTGTTTTAACAGCTTCTACCGGATAAGCACCCGCAGCACTTTCACCACTGAGCATAATTGCAGAAGTACCATCATAAATTGCATTGGCAACGTCTGTTACCTCAGCACGGGTAGGTCTTGGATTCTTAATCATGGAATCCAGCATCTGTGTTGCAGTAATAACAATTTTACCCTGCACCAGAGCCTTTTTAATCATTCTCTTCTGGAATACAGGAACTTCTTCCATGGCAACTTCTACGCCCATGTCACCTCTTGCAACCATAATACCGTCTGATGCTTCCATAATCTCTTCCAGATTCTCCAGTCCCTGTGTATTTTCAATCTTGGATATAATCTTCATGTTACCGCCATTTTCTCTGATCAACTGGCGAACCTGTTCTACATCTTCTTTATTTCTTACAAAAGAAGCAGCAATATAATCATATCCCATCTTTACACCGAAAAGAATATCTTCTCTGTCTACATCACTAATGTAAGGCATCGTCAATACAACACCGGGTACATTAATACCCTTATGATTGGATACATATCCACCATTGATAACCTGACAGATAATATCCGTATCTGTAATATCGACTACTTCCATAGCAATCAGACCATCATCAATTAAGATCTTCTTTCCAATGCTGACATCATCTTTTAAATTCTTATACGTAATGGTAGCTCTCTGAGCAGTTCCCATTATTTCTTCTGTAGTAAGGGCAAAGATTGTTCCTGTCTCAAGGTACACTTTACCACCCTCAAAATCTCTCAGGCGGATTTCAGGTCCCTTAGTATCCATCATTGTAGCAACAGGAAGACCTAATTTCTCTGCTATCTGTACAGTTCTTTCAAATTTGGCTCTATGTTCCTCATAATCACCGTGTGAAAAATTGAAACGTGCCACATTCATACCTGCAAGCATAAGCTCTTCCAGCTTTTCTGCGCTTTCAGAAGCGGGTCCTATTGTACAAACAATTTTGGTCTTTCTCATAAATTTATATTTCCTTTCATTATACGCTTTATTATTCGCGTAACCCCTACTCTTATCTATTGTCGTATCCTCCTTAAATTTATATACTTTGTATTTTTAAAATACCTTTTCTTATTTTTATCTTTCCCTTATGCAAATGTACCGTTTCCATAAAAGAACAATATTTATCTGCTGCTGTTACAATCCATGCTTCTCTGCACATAGGCGGAACAACAGTTAATGGCCACATATGCTTTTTGATAATATCCTCCTGACGTTTTGTCAATGTGTATTCTTTCTGAGCATTGTGTAGTGCCCTTGAAGGATGATAAAAGCCATGCAGTTTATGCGGATTTTTTAAATCTTTAAAATGCCAGTCATACAGAAAATAATCATGAAGCAATGCACCTCTGATCAGATCTCTTTTATTGCATTTAATATGAAGTTTGTCTCTAATTCTCAAACTTGTCTTGGCAACATTAATACAATGCTCATTGACTGTCATATTTCCATGCTGAATATGCTCTTTGATTTTCTGGAAATTATCAGAATTTAAAATATCATCTGCATACTGTCTTAATTCACTTTCGTACATGTTTATCACCAAGCCTTTCTATAACCTGCAAGCTTTCGGTAATCTACGTAGCTTTACCTCAGATGTCTTGCATAGACACAACGCTGCTATATACCAAAACTTCTGTTTATAGTTTTTTCACACTATTCATAATAGCATATAACCGGCATTCCCGCTGCCACATGTTCATAAATTTCCCGTGCTACATCCACAGGAAGGTTGATACAACCATGTGAACCATTTGTTTCATAGATCGTACCACCAAACTGTTTTCTCCAAGGAGCATCATGCATACCAATTCCCCCATTAAAAGGCATCCAATAAGATACTGGGGTTCTATAATTTGTTCCCTTTAAAACTGCATTCCTTTCTTTATAGGTTATCGGGAATATGCCCCCTGGCGTTGCCATTCCCTTTACCATATTTCCACTTACAAAATCGCTTTCTATTATTATGTTTCCTTTTTCCCAGAAATATAAATGCTGTTTTGATAAATTTATTTCAACATACGTGTCGCCATAATCCCGTTCTCCGTGACTTGCCGCTGTCTGAATATAGACAGGTTCTTTCTCTACAACAGCTCCCTGTTTAATTAAATTTATCAGCTCTTCCGTTTCCTCTGACCGGTTCATTCGCCAGCCATAAAATCCACTGTCTATTGTAATATCCTTACCTTCTGCTGTCGTAAAAGCATGTTTTCGATAAGCTGTATCATAAGACCTGGCAAGCTCTTTCACATAAGCCTTTACCTCATCTTCTCTTATATAAACAGCATGATTAATCGTAAACAGCCAATTATGAATAAGGCTTGCGTCTACTACCTCTTCTTTCTCACCAAATTGATATGTAATCCGAGCTGAGACCTGTTTATTTATCTCTGTCCATAAACGCAGCAGTTCTTTATCTTCACTTGTTATGGACGGCTCAATGTAACAGCCTGCTTCCTCAAGATTCAGTTCCGTGTCCATATTTTCTAACGCAAGTTTTATAGAGTCACATACCTTTCCCTTCCTCAGATATGTTCCCGGATAAGCTTTCACAAGTTCATATTGACCCGTTGATTTCTGAAAGTCACCAATATATGCATTTTGTGGAGCCTTCATATAATCCCGCTGCATAAATGAAATAGTATCTATTATCTGCTCTAATGCATCTTCATGATACTGTCCAATATGCTCCAAATCATAGGAATACTCTTTCCAGATTGACACAGGCCAAAGCCATGCATTCTGACTGTCCATAATTTTCTGCAATGCATCCTGCGTATCTACCTTTAAAGAAACATCTTTTGCCGAAATCGTCACTTCTGTATCTTCCCTTCCAATTACATGAAGTGAATATTTCTGAAATTCATCCTTTAAAATATCCGATACTGTATCAACTGTCTGTACGCTGCTCTCAATATAATCAATTGTTGTATGAAAGAAATAGTGTGTTTGGAAAATATAACAAAATGTAAAATAGACGAACATTAATATGCCCATTATTACGATTATGATAAGTGCGGACATTCGTTTACACTTATTATCCTTTTTCATTTTGAGTTCCCCTCTGTTTCACATAACCATACATAGTTATTTTAGCATACATTATAAAAAAAAACACGGAAATCCGTGTCTTTTTTAGATTATTTTTAAGCAACAAAAAATGCCCAGAACCGGAATCGAACCAGTGACACGAGGATTTTCAGTCCTCTG
>ERZ824600.2754-NODE-2754-length-17963-cov-3.528646_pt1 | contig 17963 bp, 14 predicted proteins | sample MGYA00519933_ERZ824600 | MGnify/ENA primary metagenome ERZ824600 (study PRJEB31778, sample SAMEA3449178) | human gut metagenome | biome: human gut; feature: human-associated habitat; material: faeces | place: United Kingdom | collected 2010/2012 ... | reverse complement strand
GCTGTTCGCATCATGGTGGAGTTGCGTATTGCGGTAAAAGTGGATATTACATCTGCAATGACGGAACCCAAAGTCCAAGCTGCACTTGCAATTAAAAAAAACAGGCCCAAAAGCCTGTTTTTTTTTAGCTATAATCCTAAGTTTTTATCTAATTTAAAATATTCAATTATTTTTAAAATCGAATTTAACTGCATATAAATCGTATAATATTGAACAGGATCTAACAAAGATTTGTCAAGTGAAACTTCAAAAAGATCAAACAATAATGGTATAAATAGATAAATATCACCGTCTACAAATATTGCACTAACTCCTGATGCTCTATCTATTTCCGAACTAAGCATATTAGATATTATTGAATTTGAAGACTTTAATCTGTGTATAGACTCTTGATTATCAGTTACAGAAGCATCTACATTAGTATTATTTTGCCCTATTGAACCCATAAAACATTTACCTAAATTTTCAACCCTTTCCATAAAAGTTGGGGTTAAAAGATAACGAGCTTCAATTTGATCTGTTGAGTAAACCTTTCTATTCTTCATAAATTCAGCAGATTCTAATTCTACGTTTTCACAACCTGCTGGAGGTTTGATATCACCAATCATACCAACAACAGTAATGCCTGAGAATTTTTTGTTCATCGTAAGTTTAACAATTAAGCCTGAAAAATCTGTTACGGTATGAGAACTTTTTCCTGTTCTAACAGTATGGTTTAATTTACACTCATTAATAATAATATTTATATTTTTATAATTTCCTATAATCACATCATCATCTATCATTTGTGCGGCTTTAGGAAACAAACCATACTTACGAATATCAGACAATTTAATCAATTTCTTTTGAGATATCAAATATAAATTACCATACAAACCAATTATTCTTGAAATTACCTTTGTTTTTAATGGTTTTCGAAATAATGAATCGATAGCAAAAACTGCAATGAAAGATAAAAAAGTAAAAGCAAAACACATTATTAACAAAACCATTCCTAATATGTTCCCGAAAATAGACATAGAGTTCCCGAAAATAAACATAAAGTGCCCGAAAATAAACATAACAAATGTAATTAGACCAAATATTAAACAAAACTTCCTAATAGGAGCATAAAAAAGTCGTTTCCTTTCTAATTCTTCCAACTTAGGTCTAAAATTTTCGTTAAAATATTTTGAAAACTCTCCTTTTGACATTTGTTGCATGATTAAATTCTCCCCCTGAAAGGCTAAATGATTAATCTACAGAGAATATTTCGCGAATATCATCCATCGTAAGCGATTTTGTAATATTTCTATCGACCGAAATTACACTATCAACAAGATTTCTCTTAATAGTTTTAAGTTTTTGAATCTTTTCTTCAACTGTATTTCTTGTAATAAGTCTGTAGACAAAGACTTTCTTTTTCTGTCCGATACGATATGCTCTATCAGTAGCCTGATCTTCAACAGCCGGGTTCCACCACGGATCATAGTGAATAACATAATCAGCACCTGTCAAGTTCAAACCTGTACCACCGGCTTTTAAACTGATTAAGAATATCGGAATTGTAGGATCATTATTAAATCTTTCAACAGCCCCTTGTCTATCCTTAGTTTTACCTGTTAAATATTCATACTTAATGCCAGATTTATCAAGCCAAGCCTTCACTATATCCAGCATATCAACAAATTGGCTGAATAAAAGAATTCTATGCCCCTCTGATACAATTTCTTCAAGCATAACTTTAAGTTTTTCAAACTTACCAGATGAAATAACATTTGTAAGATTGTCTTTATCATACAATCTAGGATGACAACAAATCTGACGCATACGAAGAAGAGCTGAGAATATAGACAACCTACTCTTCTCAAGTCCATTTTGTTCAATAGACTTAAATAATTCTTCTTTCGTACTATCAAGAACTTGTAAGTAGAAATCTTTTTGTTCATCTGTTAGTTCACAGTATGCAATATTTTCAACCTTATCTGGAAGATCTTTAGCAACATCACGTTTCATACGACGCAAGATGAATGGATATATCTGAAGTTTTAAACGTTTTTCAACAATCTTATCCTGACGTTCCATAATTGGATTAACATATCTAGAATTAAAATCCGCCATTGTAAATAAAAATCCTGGCATAAGAAAATCAAATACAGACCATAATTCTTCAAGCTTGTTCTCAATCGGAGTACCGGAAAGAGCCAGTTTGTGCTGCGAATTCAACTGTTTTACAGCTTGAGCTGTTTGAGATGTCGCATTTTTAATATTTTGAGATTCATCAAGAATTATATATCTAAAATTGATATCTTTTAACTTTTTAATATCACGTCTTACAAGGGCGTAACTTGTAATAACAACATCATACTCAGGAATCTTTTCAAAAAACTGCTTTCTTTCTCCACCTTGCAGTTTCAGACAAGACAATGACGGAGCAAATTTTTGAATTTCTGATTCCCAGTTAAAAACAACAGTAGTTGGAGCAACAACTAAAGTAGGCATTGGACCATCTTCTTCTTTAGCCTTTTGCAAAACAGTTAAAGCCTGTAAAGTTTTACCCAGCCCCATGTCATCAGCCAAAATCCCGTTTAAGCCGTACTTATACATAAACCAGAGCCAGCCAAAACCCTTTAACTGGTATTCTCTAAATTCTGCATTTATACCTTTTGGCAGGGTTAAATCTTCTGTTGTTGAGAATGTTGACATCTGCTCCCAGAAAGATTTAAATCTATCACTCAAAATAAGCTCCAAGCCTAGATTTTTCAGTTCATTGATAAGACCTGCACGATATGTTTTTACAGTAAACCTATTATCTGGATTCCTGAAAACATCAAATGAATTAAATGAACGCATCATAGAATAAATATTTTGAGCAGGATATTCTACAAACCCTAAACTTCGTATACGAGCATATTTCTCATCACTTTGAATCGTGTCATAAATCTCATCAAAATCAATAATTTCATCACCGGCTTGTCCATAGATAGTTATATCAAAACTATCAGGCTGTTCATCAGAGAAATCAATTTTCGCACATAACTTGAATGGATTATCCATCAATTTAAAGAAAGACATATCATCTTTCTCTTCAAATTTCCAACCCTCGCCTGCCTGTTTTAGATAATAATTGTAAAAATCAATGGCATTTTCTTTTTCCAGAGCAAGGTTATTCGTCTGCATTGGAACAAATTTACAAGCAAGAAGCATAGCATATGCTTCATTTTCATGTTTAATATTACGTTTTACCCAATAGATTATATCTTCGTCAGGCTTCTTAACAGTAATATACGGAACTTTATCACTTGTTGATTTTGAATAAGGAACCCTAACACCATCATATTCAAAATCCAATGAAGCTTTCAGAGATTGATCGTAATCAATACCCATTGTAACGATATTTATTGGCGGACGCTCTTCTAACATCAACTTAGAAATTTTTTCATCAATAACAACATCCATTACCTGTCTTAGCTTCGGCAAATCTTCATAAATGAACTTTCCGCCCTCAGCATCCTTTAAATCTGTAAAGGATGATTTTGTAATATTTTGCGGAATAGATTGAATAGCAACATTTGTAGGGAAAATAATATTTTTATAGCGTCCCCACTTCAAATGACGAGAAAAATATCTAACTTCTTCAAACGGATAAACATCATCACAATCAGGTCTTTGCCATTCTAAAGATAAAAGCAGAGTTCCTGCAGTATTTGAAGTGTTTACATATAATACAAGCTTCCATTCTTCATCTGTAAATTTTAATCTTTCTTTTGTTTTTTCATCTAAAACTTCATCCGCTTTTGCAAGCAAAGAAAACACCGTGCCGAATTTTGCAATCGGAATATCATACCATCCGGCTTTCTTGTCCTGCCTTGAAATTTTCAATAATTGCTGAAATATTAATAACTCAACTTTCTGAGAATTATTTAATTCAAAATTAGAATCTTGCTTTTGAGCTTCGATTACTCCACGCAAAATTGGTTCAATTTGACGAACGACTTTACCATTATCACGGGAACGAACTAATATAGAAAAGAAATTAGCTTTTCTCTTTGGGTTGAAATGGAATATATAATTTCCCTGCGGTTCTTCATTTAAAGCTGTATTTTCATCCGGGAAATCAAATTCCATGCCGAATTTTGTTTCCAGCCAATCTTCATATGCATGCTCATCAATGGCCTTAAGAGCAACAGCAACTGCATGTTTACACCATTCTTCCTTTAACGGGCAATTACAACGAGCCTCAACTTTATTTTTCTTAAAAATTAAATCAGTATTATAATGATCCTGAAAATTTCCTTTAACTTTACCCATATAGAAATTTTTCTCAGGATAATTGTCAAATACCATATCTTTTAAATGATATTCATATCCTCTTCGCCAGCTTCCGGCACTGGCATGGTCTTTTATAAATTTGTAATTAAATTCTGTTGTTTTTGTACCCATTGGTAGGAGTATATCTCTTTCCTTTTAAGGGGATAATTCCAATATAGATAAATATCTATAAGCCCTTAACTATCACAAGCAAGATTATACATAACAAAATATAAAAAGGCAAGAGATTAATAAGATTTATAATGTCAACAATTGAATCTATTTTTATAGTCATGCAGAATTTAGTCCAGCATCTATTAATCTTAGATCCTGAAACAAGTTCAGGATGACAGTTTATTTGTTCAGGGTGACAAATTTTGAGTTCAGGATGACGTTTTGTCTGTTCTGAGAGACAAAAACAGGAGGGGCTGAAAATTGCCTGCACAAACTATTGAGCCCCTGAAATTCTTTCAGGGGCTCCGGTATTACATTGGCAAATAACTTACTAAATTACAACTGTTTCAAAACACCTTTTGTCACTGTGCGAGAGGTATCCTGAGGTTTTGCGCCGAGTGCTGTACGCTGTTCCGGAGTCAATTGTTTTAGAATTTTTCTGCCGCTGGATATCTTTTCGCCTGTTTTAGATGTTACTACTGCATTATTTTTAGAATCATTTCGGACTTTTTCTATTGGTTTGCCTTCTTTACCAAGAGCCCATCTAAAGCCTGCAGTAAGAGCGACACCGTTACGACCGCCGTTACGAACCATGGCTTGAGTAAAGCCGGTAAATTTATCTTTCCAGCGTTTTTGGATACCAAGACCATATTCTACGTATGGTTTAACGCTCATGTCCGGAAGACGGACATCATTAGCAGTTACTTTGGTATCATCTAAGATATTCCAGACCATACCAACACTTGCGTATGGCTGCCAGCCATTTTTCAAGTTTGTAACAAATCTAACATTTGGATTTATTTGAATAGCGTGTAATGGGTCAGATTCTATATTAACACCTGCTGAATTTTTGTAATCAAATGTATTTATAAAGCTATAAGATAGCTGCATTGTTGGCTGAATTATGTACTTACCATCTTTAAATTCAAAGTTATAGCCGGATTTGCTTGCTAAACCTGCCATTAAGGTAGTAAAGTTTTCGTGACCGTACATATTATGACTTTCGCCTGCTGAAGCGCCAACACTAGCTGTTAAAGCAGTGAAGAAGTTACCTTTATAGAAAGTTTGTGTAGCACCTAACAGACCGCCATTCTGGTATGTACTTACACCTGAATAATTCTGACTTGAACCGTTATAGCCCATATAGCCTGTAAATACTGTTCCCCAGCCATTACGTAATTCTTTTATCTGACTGTCACCGCCTACGAGGGTACCATAGGTAATAGTATCAACTTTAGGTCCATTTTTGAGCGGGATGCTTTCAAAACTTGTATATGGACGAACCCAGATAGCTTTATCGTGTAAATCATTCAATCGGGTATCGAAGCGTGGAGTTTCGTTTATTGCATATTTATTAGCATTTCGCAGCGCAAAGCGTTGGTTTGCAGGCAGAGGCATGAAGCTATCAGCATGCTGGAATGCGTAGCTAAAGGCTGCATTTTGGGCTGCATAGGCACCAGCTTGAGCAGCAACAGGGGAGGCTAAGACACTCGGGTTAAATGCATCACTCTGATTTCCGCCCGGAGTCGGTTTAACAGTTGTACCGCCGTTTCCGTCAGGAACAAATATTTTATCACCTTTAGTAAACAGGAAGTAGCCTGCATCTTCTCTGTTATCGTACATTACGTTATATTGATAAATAGGAGTATATGCTTTTGTTTGGTAATCTGTAGGGGTTTGGTTGACTCCGTTTACAACGTTATCTTTGAGGCCTATTTGAGCGAAATATATTTCCGTTATATCCTGACCGTCAGGAGCATCACTCAGCATATTTAAACCTGTTACATGGAGGTTACCGTAGTGGTTACCGTTACCGATATCTCTACTCCTCGTACCTAGAAGTTCACCATAATAGCCAGCTTCGAATCTATCCATTTCGCCTTTTGCGAGGTCGACATCAGCTACGAAGTTTGCATCCCCTTTCAGGGTTAAGTTATTCAGGGACGAGACGCCGGTCTGGTTATTTACCATGGACAGAGTTCCGCTATTTAGTGTCAGATTGTTATTGTTTAGGACTGTATCACGACCCAAATGCAGAGTTATATTTGATAAACTCACATTTGCTATATATTTTTCTTCAGGATTAATATCCCTAATTTGTAAACTCTGAGGACGAATATCCATACTTGCCTTGATATCGTTATTTAGATAAACAACACCAGTCTCGTCACCTGTAAAAGCTACAGCATATCCGTCATAACCATTTATCTGGTCATCTATTATAAATTTACCGTTTTTAACCGCAGAAATTACCAGAGCAGAATCATCAGCACCTGCCATATATATAGCCTCAGGGCGTTTGCCGTTTCCATCCTCAACATAGTTGCCTGATATTATAGATGTATAACCATCTGTTGCTTCAAGCAACAAGTCCTTAGTTGTATAGATTGCTCCGCCGTGAGCTTCACCATTTGCACCTTTAGCAACAGCAGAATTACCGATAAAGCTGCTGTTTTTAAAGCTTGTAGTATATTCAAACATGATATCTTCATATTTTTCAAAATCTTCAGCAAGAACAACCTCGCCAGATTTTACCCCCCCTTCAAGCTGAGCTAAAAATTGTTGCCATTCTTCCTCAGTAGAAAACTGCTGAGAACCCATATCTTCTATATACTTAATTTTATAATCATTCGCGAGCATTTCATCTATAAAATTGGTTTTAAATCCTGTTGGTGGTACTTCAGACGCAGGCGCGTACAACGTTATACTTTGACTGCCGTCAGGAGAAACAAAAGTACCCTTTCCTACGACTATTGTTCCTTTAGCATTGACACCTATAATTCGCCCTGCATTGAACACAGCTCCGCCCAGTGCTTGACTATAACCATCCGAATCTCCTGAAGCGACAGCGCTATTGCCGATAAACTCTCCGCTAATTGTGCCCAGCTGCGCATCCCAGCGATTATATATTGCGCCACCTGCGGCGCTTCCCTCTGCTAAAGCTGAGTTATTATAGAAATCCCCTGTTATATTACCCATACGAGCTTCATTATACACAGCTCCGCCTTTAGCTTCATACTCACCAACAGCTTTATTTTCTATAAAATCGCCAGTGATATCTCCAATTTCACCTTTTTCATTGTATATAGCACCACCTGCGCTATCTCCATAATCGGTACTTTTCACATAATTTCCAATGAAATCACCATTGATATTGCCGATTTCAACATCAATGTAAAGACTTCTATTAAATATTGCGCCGCCATAGCCACCCGCATGATTTCCTATAAAATTCCCTGTGATATCTCCTATGTGATCTCCATTCGAAATCGCACCGCCGTCACCATTAGCAGAATTCCCAACAAAGTCACCGGTGATATTGCCCATTACACCATAATATCCATTATATATAGCTCCGCCATCACCTTTAGACCTGTTATCAATAAAATCGCCCTTGATATTACCTATTCTAGTACTTGCCAAAGTATTTTCACTAAATATAGCGCCGCCATCACTGTCAGCACGTTTTCCACCAAAGTCACCAGTGATGTCGCCCATTGTACCCTTATTATGTATACGAGATTGCAAATTGGTTGTGTCATATTTTGCTGTTATATCAGCCTGTGCTTTTGGGACTTCGCCAAACACGCGTTCGCCGGATTCATCTTTTGTCCAGCCGTAGTATTTTACACCATCGCCTGAACCGTATTCTGTCTTTGCCAAATCAAGACGATAGTACACAGGTGTCATTGAACCTGTATTTTTATCATAAGTAAACTTTGTAACTATATTTTCTCCGGCTGGTTTTGTCCCGCCCTCTTGAAGTTTTGTCAGTGTATATGCTTTTTCAGGATTTTGAGAATAGCTTTTGATAGCTCCATCTGCAATTTTATTTGATTTATCCTCAGTATTTTGAGGTATCGGTGCTAATTCTTCTGAATAAACAGGAGTCATACTCAGTGCCAGAACCGCAGCTAAAATAAGGGAGCTTTCAGCAGTTACCCCTCCCCGATTTTTCAAGCTACTATTGTGTTTTAGGCTTTTTCCCATGTTAATATTCATATTCATCATCCTCATTCACTATTATCGATAACTTCCTTATCGACAGACAAACTTCCATCATTTAATTTTTTGGGTAAATTTTTACATTTTGAAAAACTATATATCCTATAGATATATTTTAACATGTTTTTATAATTTTACAAGTGTTTAGAATGAATTTTTTACAAATATTGCCAATTTGTTAAACTGTACAGTTACATTAATTTTAATTATGTGTTAATATGTTGGTGTAATTGAAGTTTAAATAAGGGGTTAAAAATGAAAAAAATAAATATCATAACTTTTGCATTACTCATTTCAATGGGTCTCGGTTTAACTATAACCAACGCAAATTCTCAAACTACAGCTCCTACAGTTGTATCTGCTCCGGTTAAAACTACCGTTCAATACACAACCGTAGATCCGATTGCGGTTGTCGCATCTCCTCAAAAATTTTTAAACAAAAACATTAAAATAAAAGCTAAGTTTGATAAATTTTCAACTCTCGGGCTTGATTATCCTGCCGCAATGAGATCTTCTGAAAAGTATATTTCATTCCTGATACAAAGACCTGACATAACAAATCACAATATTCCGCTTTCTGAATTAAAAATATTCCTGAAAAAAGAAATCGCAGAAAAAAATATTGATTTAGATGCAGGAGACGAAGTTCTGTTTAGCGGAAGAGTGTTCTCAACAGCTCTGGGTGATGCCTGGATGGATGTAGACAGTTTTACTGTCCTCACTCAAAAAAATAAAAAAGCTGAAGAAACAAAATAACGTTTTATTTTATTAATTAAGATAGATATGGGATAAAAATATGGAAAAGAAAAAAACTCAAGAAAAATTTCTAACAATTCACGGTCACTTCTACCAGCCGCCAAGGGAAAATCCGTGGCTTGAAGCCATCGAACTACAAGACAGTGCTCTTCCTTTTCACGACTGGAATGAACGAATTTGCAAAGAATGCTATAACCCGAATTCTGTATCCAGAATCGTTGATAATAAAAACAGAATTCTTGACATTGTAAATAATTACGAATATATGAGTTACAATTTCGGTCCGACTCTTCTTTCATGGATGGAAGAATTCGCACCCCTAACCTATGAAAGAATAATTAAAGCTGATATTGAAAGTATTTCTCAACATAATGGTCATGGAAATGCTTTAGCACAGGTTTACAACCATATTATTATGCCTCTTGCTAACTATCATGACAAAGATACTCAGGTAAAATGGGGTATCAGAGATTTTGAATACAGATTTGGCAGAAAACCTGAGGGTATTTGGCTTGCAGAAACCGCTGTTGATGATGAAACTCTCCAGGTGCTTATTGAAAATGGAATAAAATTTACTATATTATCACCTTATCAAGCAGCAAAAATTAAAAAATCAACTGATAAAACGTGGCAAGATGTCAGCTGGGGAAATATCGATCCGGCCCGTTCTTACAAGTATAAACTAAAAAGCGATCCAACAAAATCTATTGATTTATTTTTCTATGATGGAGCAATTTCCCGCTCTGTAGCTTTTGATGAGCTTTTAAAAGACGGTAACAAGTTTATTAAAAGACTAAAAGAAGGTGTTTCAGAAGTACGCGACTACCCTCAGCTGGTAAACATCGCAACTGACGGTGAAAGCTACGGGCACCATACAAAATTCGGAGATATGGCACTGTCTTATGTTTTAAAAATAAAAGCTGAAGACGAAGGATTTAAAATTACAAATTATGCAGAATACCTCGAAAAATACAGAAGCGATTACGAAGTAGACATTAAACAAGCCTCTTCATGGAGCTGTTTCCATGGTGTCGGTAGATGGTGCGAAGATTGCGGATGTTCTACCGGAGGACACCCTGGATGGAATCAAAAATGGAGAAAACCTCTACGTGATGCGCTTGACTATCTACGTGATAAACTTGCAATTTTGTTTGAAAAAGAAGGTCCAAAATATTATAACGATGACCCTTGGACTATCAGAAACAAATATATTGATGTTATTTTGGACAGAAATTACACTACTATTAAAAAATTTCAAAAAGAAAACTTTAACTCTGATTTATTAGAAGAAGATAGAATTAAAGGTATGGAATTACTTGAAATTCAAAGACAGGCTATGCTTATGTATACAAGCTGCGGATGGTTCTTCTCTGAAATTTCAGGCATTGAAACAGTTCAAATTATGAAGTATGCGGCCAGAGCAATGCAATTAGCCGCACATTTTTCTAATGAAAATTATGAGGAACATTTCTTAAATATTCTATCCGAAGCTAAAAGTAATATTAAAGAATTTGGGACAGGAAAAGATATTTATGAACGTTTTGTAAAACCATCCGTTGTAACTGCAAAAGAAGTAGCGTGTCTATGGGCAATATCTTCTCTTTATCAAGATTTTGACGATGAAGAAGATGTCTACTGCTACACTGTTCAACGAAATGCTTATCAAAAAGTTCAAAAAGGAAACTCTAACTTTATCGTCGGGAATATCGAAATTCGCTCAAGGGTTACTATGCAAAAAGCCAATCTTATGTTCGCTCTTATGCAGTACTCCGGCGGAGATTTCCACTGTGCAATAAAAGAATTCTCCTCAGCCGAAGAATTTAATGAAATGAAAAATTCTCTGACTAAATCTTTCATGTTAAATCCACTAACTGAAATAATAAGAGCTCTGGACGAAAAATTTGGTAAAGAATATTTCACATTGAAAGACATATTTATTGAAGAAAGAAAGAAAATTTTACAAATTCTTCTAAAAGACCAGCTGGAAAAATTTGCCAACACATACAAAGAAATGTATGATCAGGGTAAAGGTTCAATCTATCATATGCAGAATCTGGGACTGGAAATTCCAAACGAATTCAAAATATCTGCAGCTTACGCTTTGAGCAATAGATATAACGATCTTCTTGCAAACAGTGACGGTTTTGTTGAAGATACTGTAATTCAACAAATTACAGATATCAATATGGAAGCTAAAAAAATGAACATTAATGTTGACAAAACGCCATCTAACAAAAACTTTTCTAAGAAAATTATTACAAATTTAAACAGATTAACCAAAAGTTTTGAAATTCAACAAGCTGACGCTATTTTAGAATTATTCGGAATTATTGAAAAACTTGAGTTGCAAATAGATATTTCTGAAGCTCAAAATATATATTTTAATAAAATCTACCACAGAATCGGAGACATTATTGAAAATAATTCAACCGAACCCCGTGAAAAAGATATTAAATTTATCAAAATTCTTTTAACTATTGGCGAAGCGCTTAATATCAATGTAGATTTCTACAAAGTTAAATTAAGCAAACTACATGCGTAATTAATAAAACTTAACAAATATGGCAAATTAATCCCTAAAAAATACTTTATAATAATAAGTGTAGATTAGGGATTAATTGTATTATGCAAGTAACAGGTCAAAATATACAACACAAAGCAGCACCTACGCAGCAATATAGTAACAGCGGATATATATCATATCCAAACGGGACAGGTGCAGTAGTAAGCCAGCAAACGCAAGTTTGCCAGCCTTACACTCAGCCTGTACAATCTCCGCAGCCGGCACCTCACGCTGTTCCACCGCAATATAATCCACAGTATTGCGCCCCTCAATACGCACAATACCCACAAGTTCAGACTGCGCAGCAACCTGTACAGAATTATCAGGTTCCAGCATCTGCATCTGGTGTAAATATTCAAATTTTTAATCCATCAGTTACAACTCCAGGAGCGCAACCTCCAACATATAATGTAAATGCACCTTGTTATCCATCAAATTACTATACCGGACAAATTGGTCAACAACAAGGAAATACACCAACAACAACTTCTGAAACAAAAACGACAAAAGAAACTGTAACTAAAGAAGAAAAGAAAACTGAAAAGAAAAAAATTGTTCAATTAACTGATGAATATATCAAAAATCTTGAAAATTATCTAAACAGTCAAGATAAAGAAATTAGACTATCCGCTGCAAATGAAGTATTTGCAAGATTAGATGAAGATGAATCAAGAAAAGATGACAAAGCATTAACAGCTCTAATAAATAAAATGCTTCAAGATCCTTCCGACGAAATCAGATTACTGGCATTGACAGCTCTTGAATCCAGAATGGTCACAGGTGATGATTTCACAGTATGGGTACTGAAGAACATGCAAAATTCAAAAAGCGGATACGGACAAGACGCAGTTGATGCAAGCAAAATTCTATTGAGAATGTCAGGAAAAGAAGTAGAAAAAGAAGTTCCAATCAAAGAAAGTAAGAAAAAAGAAGAAACTAAAGAAAGTACGAAAAAGGCTTAATAATGAAAGTATTCAATAATATTCGCAGAGTAATTTCAAATAATACAGGCAAAGTTCTAACAAAAGGAACTGGAATTGCGGCACTTGGACTTGTAGGATACGATGCTCATAAAGTAGCACTATTGCAATCCGATTACTACGCAAGTGAAAGAGATGCTGATGCCTGTGCGTACTTTTTAAATAATTCTTTATACTCAACAAACATGAGTACAATTCAAGATGGAATAAAAGACGCAGCATACACAATGGAACTCGATAACGGCTGGAGAAGATTTTTTAACTCCGGAATCGGCTACATTAAAGGTTTTGGCTCAATGCTTGTAAGCCATGTTGTACCTTTTGGCTTAGGACTCGGTGCTTTACTTGCTAAAGGAAAAGCTTCTAAAATATGCGCAGGAGGGTTAGGTGTTTATGCCGGATATGAAGTTTTGAAAAACTTCTTTGGTTTTGGAGCACCTAAGGGGTTAAACTAATTTTTTAAACCGTCCTGCTGTTCTATATACTTCTTATACAAATCCGGACGTCTACTTTTTGTCCGTTTTAATTGTTCTTGAAAACGAAATTCATTAATTTCTTTATGGTTTCCACCCAATAATACTTCCGGAACTTTATATCCTCTAAAATCTCTTGGTTTAGTATATTGCGGATATTCTAACAGCCCGTTTGAAAAACTGTCTTCCTCTGCAGATTCAATTTTTCCAAGAGTTCCATCGAGTTTTCTACTGACTGCATCAATCAGACACAATGCAGGCAATTCACCACCAGTCAAAACAAAATCGCCAATAGAAACTTCGCGAGGTTTTATAATTTCACGAATACGCTCATCAAAACCCTCATAATGTCCGCAAAGCATAATGATTTGTTCATAATCAGCCAATTCTAAAACCAATTTTTCAGTCAAGGGTTCCCCCTGTGGAGAAAGCATAATTGTAATAGAGTTATCCAGTTTTGAAACACTGTCATATGCATCAATATATGGTTGAGGAGCTAAAACCATACCAGCCCCGCCGCCATATGGAGTATCATCAACTTTTTTATGCTTATCAAGAGTAAAATCCCTTGGATTAACAGCATTTACCTCGAAAATGCCGTTTTCTTTAGCTCGTTTCATAATACTCACATCACAATATGAATTAATTATTTCTGGGAATAAAGTTAAAACATCAAAAATCATTCTAACAATCCTTCAAGATTATTTATCATAATTTTCTTTTCTTGAATATTCACAACCGGTACAATAGCTTTTACAAATGGAATCAGACATATTTTTTTAGAGTTTGTTTTCACTGAAATCAAATCACTTGCGCCATTGTTAGAAACACCAATAACAAATCCAAGTTTTTTACCATCATTGTTATCAAAAACTTCTAAACCAACAAGCTCATCAATTAAGAATTCATCCTCAGCTAGAGTCTGCCTTATCATTTCTTCTTCAACGAATAATAATTCTCCTTTGTAAGGAAGAATTTCATTTATAGAATCAATTCCTGAAAATTTAACAATAAGAAAATTTTTATTTGCACGCACAGAAGAAATTCCTAAATTTACATAATTATTTTCTTTCTTCAAAAAAACATGCTTTAAAGACAAGAAAAAATCCTGCTGATTTTTAGAATATCCAACCTTTGCTTCGCCATTAATTCCATGAAAGTTAAGAATTTTTCCAACTGAAATATACTTTGACATTACTGCTCATCCGGAGTTTCTTCTTCAACTTTTTTAGGTTTTCTGCCTCTTTTTTTCTTTGGAGCTTCTTCCTGTTCTTCTACAGCAACAGCCACTGGTTCAGATTCAGGTTCCTGAGCTTTTTCTGCGGCCTTTTCAGAAGCTTTTTTAGATGTTTTTTTAGTTTTAGCCGGTTCTTTTGCTTCAGAAACCTCAGCTTCAGTTTTTTGTTTTTTAAATTCTTCCGGAGCATCGGCTCTGTCCTGATTCCATCTTTCCATACCCATTTGAGCACGAACAAGACCTATACCGACATGGACTCTCCATTCATCCATTTTCAATTGAGCTGCAATTATCTTATGACAGCCGATTGGAGGTAATGGTAGAAGTGGTTCATATAACATCTTAATAGCATTTAACTGATCCGGAGTTATTGCCAGCTTACGTTTAGGGAACGGTAACTTCGGCAGCATCATTTTTTGTCTGACAAGATTAATTCCGAAAAATACTTTTCTTGGTTCCAAACCAATTTTTTCACCAATAACTTCGTGAGCATCAGGATTTGGTAATGGAAGCATCAATTTATAAAGCAATTCAATTTGTTCTAATTGTTCTCTGCTAACCAGCAACTGCTTCGGAGCCTTACTGCGATTATTCATTGGACGTCTATTGTTGTTAAAGCGAGAATTTTGAGGACGTCTTTGCTGGAATCCGCCAGTTCTATTATTATTATAAGGTCGATTATTGCTATAACCACCCTGACGATTATCCCTGTTATAAGACGGTCTGTTATTGTTATAACCGCCCTGGCGATTATCTCTACTATAATTTGAACGGTTGTTATTATATCCGCCGCCCTGTCTATTATAATTATTATATCCGCCTTGCTGCGGTCTAGAATATCCACTGTTATAAGATCTTTGCTGCGGTCTGTTATATGGTCTTGGATTTTCTTCACCGCCGCTTGAATAACTGCTATAAAATTGTGGTTTATCTTCTGTTGAATAACTTCCAACCTGTTCTGACGGCTGAGTTGACGGAGACTGAGCACCCTCTTGAGCTTCAGGAGAATTTACCATCATTTTCTTATCCGGATACAAACAATCCGGACATATCACCCTTTTAGGGTTTTTTGTTTCAAACTCACGACCGCACTTAATGCACTTGTTTACATACATAATAAAAGCCTCTTAATTGATAAAAAATAACTCATAAAATAAAATTTAAGGTAATAATCATCCTCACAGTATAAATCGATATAAAATAAAAATACTAACTTATAGGTATATTTTAACATAGATTAAAAATAATGGCAAGTATTACACCAAACTATTTTTCAATCCAAAAGGTTACAGGCCCGTCATTTACAAGTTCAACGTCCATCATAGCCCCAAAAACACCCGTTTTTACGGGAACTTCATACTCCTTAATTTTTGCAATAAAATATTCATACAATTCATTTGCAACTTGAGGCGGTGCAGACTTATCAAAACTTGGTCTCGTACCTTTTTTACAATCGCCACAAAGAGTAAACTGAGACACAATAAGCATTTCACCAGAAATATCCTGCAATGACAGGTTCATTTTTTCATTTTCATCTTCAAAAATTCGAAGCCTGACAATTTTATCCGCCAATTTATCAGCATTTTCAGTTGTATCAGATTTTTCTACTCCGAGAAAAACTAAAAGACCATGGTTTATTTTTGAATACAACGCATTATCTATAGTTACCGAAGCACTTTTTACTCTTTGAATTAACGCTTTCATAACTATTCCGCCCTTGAAAACAATTCATCTTTTGTAATTTTTCGACCGCAGGATTTGTCTTCATCACAAAAACCCAGCCTTTCACATTTCGGAACAAGATATTCTTTAAGCCATGGTTCTTGTGCAATCAATTCATCACACATAGCTTTAACCATACATCTGATTTCGTATTGAGCCCTTGTGCATAGTCTCAAATTTGCAAGGTGAATCATTTCTCTAAGATTCAAACTTGCAACAAGAGAACTTGCTGCAGCATTTGGCATAACAAAACGCGCGTCTTCTGCAGGAATACCAGCTTCAACAAATTCCTGATACTGCTCAGAAATCTTACCCATAAATGACACAAATTTCTCTTTAAGTTCTGGATTTTTATCAATCGTTGGAGGAATTATATAATCAAATTGCCCTTTTTCTTTAACATATCTTTGCGATTTTTGAGAAAAAGACATGTGACGATGTCGAACCAATTGATGAGTACATGCTCTTGATACATTTGAGATAGCAAAACTAACTTGAATATGCTCAATTGTAGAATAATGTCCTGAACCAATAACCCTTTTAATAAGTTTCAACATTTTTTCTTCTTCTGCGGCATTTTCATATATATTAATAGGATAATCCGCACTGTAGCATGTCCTGCAAGCAGTATAAATAGTTTTTAACATATTATCCGGTTTTGATATCAAATTAACAACCGGTTTATTATTCCCTTCCATAACGATTCACCTTTCTTATCCATATATAAAGATAACGCATGCTCAATACAAATTGCAAATTTTTGACATAATTGTAACTTATAAAAACAAACGCCGTACTTTACAGTACAGCGCTTATTAAAATTTATTACAAAACTGCAATTAATTTTTCTTACCGTATCTTTTGTTGAATCTTTCAACTCTACCTTCAGAGTCAAGAATTTTTTGCTGACCTGTATAGAATGGGTGGCAATTGTTACAAATTTCAACTGTCAAACCTTCAACTACAGAACCTGTTTCGATTTCATTTCCACAAACACATTTAATTGTAGTTTTCTTATAATCAGGATGAATTCCTTTTTTCATTTTTACCTCTTTCTTTCAAGATTCCAAACTTGAATAATTGATTATTTACATTCGACTAATAAGATATTATAACAGTGAATATTTAAAATCAAGTCTTTATTACAATAATTAACCCTACCACTTTTTAAAAATAAAAAACACAGCAAGAATAATAAAGCAAAAACCAACTAAATAATTCCATTTAAACTGTTCTTTTAAATAAAAAACAGAAAAGAAGCTAAAAACAACTAAAGTGATAACTTCTTGTATTGTTTTTAATTGAGCAGCATTATACATACCGTATCCAATTCTGTTAGCTGGGACCTGAAAACAATATTCAAAAAGAGCAATTCCCCAGCTGACAAGAATAACCAGCCACAATGCGCTGCTTTTGAATTTCAAATGTCCATACCATGCGAATGTCATAAAAATATTTGAAATTAATAATAAAACTATAGGAGTTATTGCCTTTATCATATCTTTAAATCCTTTGCTATAATTGCTTTTGACAAAAAAAATTATATACCAAACAAAAATGCTTGACAGCAATTTTTTTTTTGCTTATAATGAATTACACAAGCACACGCCGGTATAGCTCAATTGGCAGAGCAACGGTTTTGTAAACCGTAGGTTGTAGGTTCGAGTCCCATTACCGGCTTTTTTACTGAAAAATTGAGCCGATGCAAGTCTTTCAAAAGAAAGTAAAGCAGACTTTAAAAGTAAAGAAAGCTAAAACCCAAA
>ERZ824600.2745-NODE-2745-length-18006-cov-8.145284_pt1 | contig 18006 bp, 17 predicted proteins | sample MGYA00519933_ERZ824600 | MGnify/ENA primary metagenome ERZ824600 (study PRJEB31778, sample SAMEA3449178) | human gut metagenome | biome: human gut; feature: human-associated habitat; material: faeces | place: United Kingdom | collected 2010/2012 ... | reverse complement strand
TCATCGTCCCATGGACGGGCACGACCCTAAGTGCGCAAACCTTCGGGCACTACCTTGCCGTTAAGTTATGTTAAGTTGTCTGGCAAGTTCGGTGGCGTATCTACCGCACGCCACCTGCGCAGCGCAACCGCTACAGTTCCTCCATCGCAAGATTGCGGGCTGCGGCGCGTTCGCGGGGGCCGCGCGTCACGTAGAAGCCGATCGCCACAATTACGAACATCACCGTGCAGCAGGTCCACAGCACGTGACTGCCGAACGCGTTCAAAATCCAGCCTCCGACAAGCGGCGAAAACGCATTCGACAGCGACCACACCAGGTTGTACAACCCCTGATACGTGCCGCGCACGTCCTTCGGCGCGATGTTCGCCACCGTCGTGGCGGCGATGGGGAACGTGCCTAGCTCGCCGAGCGTCCATAGCACGGTCGCAATCGCGAACGTCGCCCACGAATTCGCACCAATCTGGAACGCGTAGCCAACCGCGGTAATGGACATGCCCAGCACCAGCACACGGGTGTTGCTCATGCGCTGGAACAGTGCGATCGCAGGAATCTGCAGCAGGCACAGAATGCCGCCGTTAATGGTCAGCAGGCTGGAATATTCGTCCGTGCCGAGACCGATCTGCGTCATGGAAATCGGCAAGCCGCTGACAATCTGGTAATACGCCAGCGTGTACAGGAACATCAGCACCACCATCGACATGAGCGCTTTGTCGGTGCAGGCGCGACGGTAGCTACGCCAGATGGAGAATTGTTGCGATCGCTGCGATTCCGCCGCTTCCGCAGGCTGTTCCACAACTTGTTTCACAGACGATTTCGCAGCACGCCCGCCAATTCCAGCTTCCTTGAAAAACACAATCATCAGCAACGTCGCGAACACCAGCACCGCCGCTTCCGCATAAAACATCAGCGAATAGGAGATTTTGACCAGCTGGTTGGCGATGATCGGGCCGATCGCAAAACCAAAATTCGCGGCCCACGTCTGCAGCGAATACGCGCGCTTTTGCTTGCGGAACGGCACCACGTCGGAAACGTAGGCCGCGACCGCGGGCGTTGGCATGGAGGAAATCGCGCCGTAAATCAGCAGCGCAATCGCCATAATCCATGGATTGCCGATAAACGCCAGCAACACCAGCATCACGGCGGAACCGAGGTTGCCGATGACGATCATCGCCGGCCGGCCGAACCGATCGGACAGCGCACCCCCGTACAGGCAGCCGAAAATGCCGCCGAAGCCATACATGGAGACGATCGTGCCGGCAACGCCCGCACTCACGTGCATGTCGGACACGAGATACATGGAAAGAAACGAGGTGACGAAACGGCCCATCCACAAAATAAGCAGCGTGACCCACAGGCCCCAGAACATGATGGGCAGTCCGAAAAACTCTCTCTTCTTTTCCATTCTTTTCATCATACTTGGCCGACCGCCTGCAGCCGAGCCGCTTTTCTGAAGCGCTTTTCCCGAGGCACTTTTCCCGGGGTGCTGGGACAATAGACGGTTATGGGAGCAATGAAAAAAGGACCGACCAAGGGGTCGGGCGGAAAGCATCGTAACGCGTTGAAGGGCAAGGGGCCGACCCCCAAGGCCGAAGATCGCGTATATCACAAGGCTTACAAGGCGAAGAAGGCGGCGGATCGCCGCAAGATGGCCGATCCACGACTGGCCGCACGCCGTCGAGCGGCGAAGTTCACGTCGGAATCCGACGATCTGGTCATCGGTCGTAACGCGGTGCTTGAGGCGCTGCGTTGTGGCGTGCCGGCAACCACGCTGTATGTGGCGGCACGTATCGAGCATGACGATCGCACGCGCGAAATCGTGCGTCTCGCCGGCATCCACGGACTGCATCTGCTGGAAGCCGACAGGCTCGAAATGGACCGTATCGCACGCTCGTCGAACCATCAGGGCGTGGTGCTGAAGGCGCAACCGTTCCAGTATTCCTCGCTGGCAGAGCTCGTGGACCGCGCCGATAAGAAGGCGCGTGCCATGGAAGCAGCCGATTCGGAAAGCGCGCGCATCGCGGCACGTCCGCTGTTCATCGCGCTCGACGGCGTCACCGATCCGCAGAACCTCGGCGCGGTCATCCGTTCCGCGGCCGCATTCGGCGCGAACGGCGTGATTCTGCCGGAACGTCGTTCCGCTTCGGTCACCGCCGCCGCATGGAAGGTGTCCGCGGGCGCCGCAGCGCATATGCCGGTGGCTCGCGTGGTGAACCTGACCAAGGCGATCGAAAGCCTGAAGGAACGCGGCTACTACAGCGTCGGTCTTGACGGCGGCGGTGACGCGCTCGTCGGCGAAACCGGCTTCGAAACCGATCCGCTGGTGGTTGTGCTCGGCTCGGAAGGCAACGGCCTGAGCCGTCTGGTACGCGAGGCGTGCGATTCGATCGCCGGCATTCCGATGTCGAATATGGTCGAGTCGCTGAACGCGTCCGTCGCGGCCGGCATCACGTTGTATGCCGTGGCACGCGCCCGTCGCGAGGCCGCAGCAGCCAAGTAATCGTTTATTACGATATTTATGAAAAAGCTCAAGCCTTATGGCTTGAGCTTTTTCATATGCCATTAACGGCTAATGGCTCCACACCGCAGCGTCCGGATCATCGTCCGGGTTGTAGCCGTCCTCGTCGGTGCCGTAAGTGTATTCGTCATCGATCACGCCGGAATCGGCCTCGGCGTTCAGCGCGTCGACATCCTTCGAATCGAGCTTGTACTGCGGCAGCACGTTCTCCACATAGCTCTTCACGGCTTCGGTCATGGACACGTCGTGGCCGGCCTTCTCCGCAAGGAACCAACGATGGTCGAGTACCTCATGGAAGAACTGCGCCGGCTCGATCTGGGAGCGGTATTCGCGCGGAATCATGCGCACGGTCGGCTCGAACACCTCGCGCATCCAGTCGGTGGCCACGATTTCGAGATCCTCGCCATCACGCCACGTGGAGGTGCGGTAGGCGTCCAGATCGTTGAGCAGACGGCGGGCCTGGTTCTCCTGCACGTCAAGACCGGTCAGTCGCAGCAGCTTGCGGTTGGCGTAGCCGGCGTCCACCACGCGCGGACGCACCAGCACGCGCTTGCCGTCCTCGGCGGTCTTCATTTCCAGCTCGTCCACGTCGAAGCCCAGTTCGTTGAGCTTATTGACGCGCTTTTCGATCTTCCACATCTCGTCCGGGCTGAACTTGTCGGTGTCGGTCAGCGCGCTCCACAGCGAATGGTAGCGGTCCACCAGGCGGTTTCCGATTTCGATTTCGTCCACGTTGCTCGGCAGCAATGCGCCGGAAGACAGATCCATCAGTTCGCCGATGATGTTCGTACGGGCCAAATCCACATCGTATTCACGCTGGCCTTCGGTGAGGTTCACCTGCAGATCGCCGGTTTCGGCGTCCACCAGGAACGCGGAGAAAGCGTCGGCGTCACGCAGGAACAGCACGTTAGACAGGGACACATCGCCCCAATAGAAGCCGGCCAGGTGCAGACGCACCATCAGCACGGCAAGCGCGTCGATGAGTCGTTCGGCGGTGTCGGGACGCAGGTTGCGGGCGAACAGCGCGCGGTACGGCAGCGAGAATTTCAGATGCTTGGTGACCAGGATGGCTTCCAGCGGCTCACCTTGCGCATTATGGCGGCCGGTGACCACGGCGATCGGCTGCACGGTAGGCAGTTCCAGCTTCTGCAGTCGGCGCAGCAGCTCGTATTCGCGTTCCGCCACGTTGCGTGTGATTTCCTTCATGGCGTAGACTTCGTCGCCCACGTGCACGAAACGCACCACGTGCCTGGAGATGCCTCGCGGCAGGTTGACCAGCAGGTCCTCAGGCCATGTTGCCAGCGGCTTCTCCCACGGCAGCGTGAACATCTTCGGATTCGAACTCGCGGCGGTGATCTTCAACGCCTGCGGCTCCGGGCTCTGCGCTGCGGGGTCCTCGGCCTTCACGGAAGTGGCCTTAAGCACACGGGGATCCATCTGTGGCAATTCATGTGATTCCATAGCTCTTCAATTTACCCGCTGACCTACCCACGGCAGGCGGCAAAGGGACTACGAGTGTCACGATGAGAACAGCGGGAAAAGAAAAGCCCCGCACCAACGCGGGGCTTTTCCAACGAGACAATAAGAGAGGAAAGAGAATGTCTCGTTTAATGGTTGACGGACGTTTGCACATCCGCCAAGTATTGGTTCAACCACCCGCCAAGCGTTCCATAAGGAACGCCCGACGGTTGGTTACTCGTTATCGTCTCAGTTCAGACGCAGCTCGGTGGACGGAGCGAACAGGTGCATCTTGGACGGGTCGATCTTGATCTTGACGGTATCGCCGACCTTCGGAAGAGCACGCGGGTTCACGCGGATCGTGGTGAGCTTGTTCTGATCGGACATCATGGTGGACGCCTCAGCAGCGGAGCCATCGGTGATGATGTTGCCGTAGATGTAGCCGTCGGAGCCCAGATCCTCAACGTTCATGACCTTGAGGGAGAAGGCGTTGGCCTCATCCGGGGCAGCCAAGGAGGCGTCTTCCGGACGGAAGCCGACCACAATCTGGCCGTTGTCTTCGGCGGTGAGCTTGTTGACGGCCTCAGTCGGCAGATCCACGGTGTCCTCGCCGATCTTTGCCTTGCCGTTGACCACCGGGTGGGTGTTGATGTTCATCGACGGGGAGCCGATGAAGCCAGCGACGAAGACGTTGGCCGGACGATCGTACAGCTCAGTCGGAGCGCCGACCTGCTGCAGAATGCCGAGCTTGATGACGGCGATACGATCACCCATGGTCAGAGCCTCGGTCTGATCGTGGGTCACGTACAGGGTGGTGACACCCAGCTGACGCTGCAGAGCGGCGATCTGGGTACGGGTCTGCACACGGAGCTTGGCGTCGAGGTTGGACAGCGGCTCATCCATGAGGAAGACCTTCGGCTCACGGACGATTGCACGGCCCATAGCCACGCGCTGACGCTGACCGCCAGACAGAGCCTTCGGCTTACGATCGAGGTACTCGGTCAGGTCGAGGATCTCAGCGGCCTTCTCGACGCGCTTGCGGATCTCTTCCTTCGGGGTGCCGGCGATCTTCAGGGCGAAGCCCATGTTGTCGGCGACGGTCATGTGCGGATACAGAGCGTAGTTCTGGAACACCATTGCGATGTCGCGGTCCTTCGGCTGCATCGTGGTGACGTCCTTGCCACCGATGAGGATGCGTCCCTTGTTGACCTCTTCGAGGCCTGCGAGCATACGCAGGGTCGTAGACTTACCGCAACCAGACGGGCCGACCAGCACCAGGAATTCGCCATCCTTGATGTCGAGGTTCAAATCATCCACAGACGGCTTGTCATTGCCCGGGTAGATACGAGTAACATGGTCGAATACGACTTCTGCCATGATTTGTCATCCTTTCAGAGGCAGGTACGTGCCTCACGATCCGTTGTAAAGGGATTTTTGTTCGGTGCCCATCCTCGCGGCTTACTACTTTGACAAAGCCACAATTCAAAGCGTTTACTTATTTGGTTTGGCGAAGATCTCTTCGTTGAGCCATGACCTACTATACACACCCAAACCGAATCGTCAATGCGTGTCGCGGGTTTTCACCGCTCAAAACAGTCTATTAGGGGGTTATCATCCCCTCAAATCGATGGTTTTTCATCACAATATCCTCATTCCGCGAGAGAATGGACGGTAGTCTGAACGGTGAGACGTGGAGGTTCATCGTGCGCAATATCCGAATCGGAGTCGTCGAGGACGACCCTGCAAGCTGCCAATTGGTACTCGATTACCTCAATCGCTACCAAAGCGAGACCGGCGAGCAATTCACCGTCTCCGTATTCGACGACGGCGCGCGCATCGTGGAAAAATACAGCCCCGTCTACGACATTCTGCTGCTCGATATCGAAATGAAGGAAATGGACGGCATGGAAGCCGCCCGTCGCATCCGCGAGCGCGACGACAAGGTGGTGATCATCTTCATCACGGCCGCGCCGCAATACGCCATCAGCGGATATGAGGTGCGCGCGCTGTCGTACCTGCTCAAGCCGCTGCCGTGGTTCGCGTTCTCGCAGGAACTGAAGAAGTCGATCGACATGGTGCGGCGCAATGACGACGATTCGATGCTTATCGACACCGGCAAAGGGCAGATGCGCCTGAATCTGGCGGATATTCTGTATTTGGAGTCGATTCGGCACACCATCGTCATCCATACGCTTGACGGCAAGCTGTCCATCAACGGCACGCTCAAGGATATGGAAGCTAAGCTTGCCGACTACCATTTCTTCCGCTCGAACTCCTGTTATCTGGTCAATCTCAAGCATGTGACGGGCGTGGCGGATCAGGATTGCATCATGTCGAACGGCGAGCAGCTGCGCGTGAGCCGGCCGCGCAAGAAAGCGTTTCTGACAGCGCTGACCGATTACATGGGCGGCGGCAGATGATCGGGGCGATCGCAGGCATCGCGCATATCGCAAATATCGTGAATATCGCAGATGCCACAAATGCCGCACACATTGTGCACGTGTTGGCGGCGTCGGTACCGTCGACGGTGCCGGTCACCCACACCTTGCCCGACATTCCCCGTTCGTATACCGCCATCTGCGAATGGGCGGCGTGCATGGTGTACATCGCGGTGCTGTACCGACGTGTGCCGTTGCGTCGTTCCATCATCGTCAGCGCGGTCGGTCTACCCGCGATCGTCGCCGTGCAGTATTTCGACGGCAGTATGCCGATCTGGTTTTGGATCGTCGGCATGCTGCTCGCCTTCGGCTGCATGTACCTGACGATTCTGTTCGGCGCCGGCACCGGCAAACGCGAAGGACTGTACATCACGGCGCGCGCGTTCGTACTGGCCGAACTGGTGGCGTCGCTGCATTGGCAGATCGTCACGTTCATCGGCATGCGCAACGGCCGATTCGCGGATTACGATTGGCATGCCGTCTTACTGCTCGTTGCCACCTACGCATTGTGTTTCGGCCTGGCCTGGCTGGTAGAACGCGGCAATTTCAGCCAGACCGCGCCCACGTTGCCGACCGCCTCCGCGGCGACCGCGACGGTGGCCATCACGATCGTCACCTTCGCCATGAGCAACCTGAGCTTCATTTCGACCAATACGCCATTCTCCGGTTCGATGGGCCAGGAAATCTTCTACATCCGCACACTGGTGGATTTCTGCGGATTCGCGATTCTATACGCGCAACAGGAGCAGGCTCGGCGCATTGAAGCGAGCGCGGAAATCGCGTCAATCAACGCGCAGCTGGAAAGCCAACATCAGGAGTACCTGCAGTCGAAGGAGAACATCGAATCGCTTGGTCGGCTCACGCACGATCTGAAGCATCAGATCGCGGCATTGCGTGCCGAAGTCGATCCGGAGCATGCGGCGGCAGGATTCGAGCAGTTGGAGAAGTCGGTGCAGCGCTACAGCGCCCAGCAGCATACCGGCAATCCCGTGCTTGACGTCATCCTCACCACAAAAGAGCGCACTTGCGCCGATCGCGGCATCAGTTTCACCGCCGTGGCGGATGGGTCGCTCTTATCCAACATGTCGTCGATGGATATCGCTTCGCTGTTCGGCAATGCGATCGACAATGCGATCGAAGCCACGTCGAAGCTGGCCGATCCGGAACAGCGGCTCATCAAACTGGCATTGTTCGAGCAGAATTCCTTCACCGTGGTCCGCATCGAGAATTATTACGATTCGCGGCTGAAGAAAGATGCCGAGGGCAATCTGCGCACCACGAAGCGCGATGACCAGCATCGGCATGGCTTCGGCGTGAAGTCGATTCGGCACATCGCGCAACAGTACGGCGGCGAGGTGACGATCCGCACCAACGACCACTGGTTCGTACTCACCGTGCTGCTTCCCCGCCAGACCGGCCTGATGGCCATGTGAGGATGGCGTCCATGTGAGGATTGCGAGCCGGCAATGCGAAGGCTAACGATCTGCAGCTTTCGCCCGCGGTAGATGCCAAGCGGCAAGCGGCTTGGCCAGACGGGAGGCGGTGAACGCGCTGACGGCCACCGCAAGGCCGATTGGCACGAACAGGTTGATCGGAGCGTCGGCCAACTCCATCACCAGGCAAATCGCCATCAACGGCGCCTGCTGCGAGGCGGCAAGCAGCGCGCATGCACCCAGCAGCGCATACATGCCGATCGAATTCGTGTGGAACACCTGCATCCAAAGAATGCCCAGAATCGCGCCTCCGGAAGCGCCCAATGCGATGCCCGGCTGCAACACGCCACCGGAAGCGCCGGAACGAATCGTCATCAACGTGACGATCGCCTTGGCCACGAAAGACAGCAGCAACACCGGAATAACGGCCAGATCGGCCTTCGAGGAGAAGCTCAGCTGCGCGGTGGCGCGGCCATTGCCCATCACCTGCGGCACGGCGATCGCCACAACGCCCGTCAGCAGGCCGGCAAGCGGCATCATCCACAGAATGCCCGCTCCGGACGGCTTGTTTTTCTCCGCCCACTGGGAGCCGCGGCGGAACAGCGCGCCGGCGACGCCAAGCAGCAGGCCGGCAATCAGCGCGAACACCATGTAGTCGGGGGTAAACAGGCCATTCGCCTTGCCGATCAAATAGAACGTGTGCGTGCCCTTGACCAGGCTCGCCACCCATGAGGCGAGCGCCGAGCAGGCGAACGCGAGCGTGACCGTCTCGAGCGTCACGTCGGCGAGCAGGATCTCCACCGCAAAGAACGTGCCGGCAAGCGGCGCGTTGTAGACTCCCGCGAGACCGGCCGCGGCGGTAATGGCCACCAGCATACGCGTGTCCTTCGCGCCGAGACGCACCCAGCGGGCGAATCGCTGGCCGAACATCGCGCCAAGCTCGCGCGGAGCCACTTCGCGGCCGATCGACATGCCGGTACCGACGATAAAAATCTGCAGCAGCACATGTACGATGGTCTGCCAGACCGGCATCAGCGCACCACCGACGGCTTTCTTGACGGATGGCACTGTTGTGGTACGCGTGCGCAGCAGCCACCAGATCACGGCCGCGATGGAGGCGCCGACCGTCACGGAAATCGCACGACGGATGGCAGGCACGTTGAAGGGACCGGATTCATGCGCATTCTCGATGTATCCAAGCGCGAAACGTTCGACCTGGTACAGCATAAGTGTCAGCAGGCCCGCGGCCGCGCCAATGGCGATGCCGACGATGGCCACCGCAGCGATCAGCCCCGGAATACGTCCGATAGTCGGCTGCTGTTCCGTCTCGTCCTGCGATTGCTCCGACACCATTGCTTCTCTCACGTTGCGTGTACCTCGTCTCCAGTCCGTCTCATCGGTTCGTATTACCGCATCACCATCGTTCCATCCACGGCGGATTTATGCGCCAATATCCCCCACCAGAACATGAATTCCAATGTCAGTCACACAACTTGCGTCTGCATAGTGAACGGCCGATCAGGCTCGTCGTCCTCGGCAACAAGGCCGGCCACATCCGCCAAACACCATAAGGCGTACAGCGGCAGATTCATCTGCGGCAAATATATTGGAATATATAGCATTCAAGACACAAGATGCACAAAATAGACAATTTCAAATCGCCGTTTTTGCACAAAACAGATAATTTCCGCCACAGCCAAAGACAAGGAAATCAAACCTCCGCCACACCAGGGAAAGCGCAAATCCGCAATGTGAAACGCAGAAGAGTTACGTGCATGGCTCGCATGTTGAAAACATGAGCAACCATGAGCACCAGAGAAGGAATCCACCCGTAACACAACCGCCGCAGTCCGGAAATATTGGCGTCATGTTCCTGTTTTGCCGTTTTCATAAGCGTGATATCGATGGAATCGCAATATTCGTTCGGCTCATTCGAAGCATCAACGCAATACGGAAAAGAGAAGCCATGGCCAGCATCAGCACAACCGCGCAAGCGATCCCGCAAACGTCATCATGTCTTTCAATGCCTATTTCCAGCACCGTCAAAGCCGTACCCCGCTCCGGCATCCGCGACGTGTTCGACCGCGCACTCGCCGGCGATGCGGATGAGCTGCGCGAAGGCCTGCGCCGGCTGCGCACATTCGCGGAACAGATATGAAAAGCCCGTCCAGGGAAAAGGGAAGACCTGGACGGGCACAAGGAAGGGAAGAGAGAAATCAGTGCAGACTTACTTGGCGGCCTCCTTCTTGTCGTCGCTCTTCGGCATGACCCAGAACTTGAGCAGCGGATAGCTGACGATCACGGCAAGCAAGGTGTTGACCACGGATGCGATCGTGCCTGCGATGCCGGCGTTCATGCCCCATCCCTGGCACAGACCGGTCACGTAGCCCGGCAGCACAAGGTTCACCACCACGATGATCACGGCGAGGATCACATACTTCCAAGCGGCGTCCTTGAAGCTGGAGTCGGACTTGAAGACCCACTTCATCTGCACGAAGAAGTTCACCACCTGCGCAAGCACCTCGGCAAGCAGGAAGGTGAGGAATCCACCCAGACCGTTGCCCTTGGTGTCATAGTTGAAGATCAGGAAGTGGAACGGCTGCGTGAGCCCCAAGCCGGAGATGAAGATGGCGGTGCCGATCCACGTCACCACGAAACGGGTGATGGTGGAGATGTTCGACAGCACATTGAACAGGATGAACTCCCAGATATTCGGATGATCCTTGATCCACTGGCGAATCGGTCCGACCTTCTTCTCGCCGGCAGCGGTTTCGGCCGGCTTCGCAGCATTGTTGTCAGTCATGGTTCAGCTCCTTTGCGGTGCGCTTGTTGGCGGATTGGTTGCGGAAGAAGCCGGCGATCACGCCGCCCAATCCGCGGAAAGTATGCCCGTTGGCGATGTTCACGATGGCGTCGACCATCGCCGAGTCGACCATGCCTTGGGTCATCTTGCTCATGGCGCGAGGCGGCATGTTCAGGATGAACAGGGTGTTCAGATCCGGCGAGCCAGTCTTCTGGCGGATCTTCGCTTCGCGCTTGGTCAGTGTCTTGGCGACGGTACGCGCCACGAAGCCCTTGGAATCCACCCACGACATGATCGGATCGTTGACGCCGAACGTCGTCGGCCTGCCGGGGGCAAGCACCTCATGGCCGAACAGCACGGCCATTTCGGCGTCGGTCACGTCCTTGACCTGTCCGGTCAGATAGTGGCCAAGCGCAGGATCGGCGGCGCAATCGGCGGTCGTGCAATCGCCGGCCACGGTGTGAGGAATCGCAAGCGGCAAATGCTCCGCATTGTCGCCGACCAGCAGCGTCCATTCGCCGCTTTCCGTCTTCCATGCATTGGCGGCAACATCGAAATGACGGAACGTGTAGCGGTCGAAATCGATATGCACACTCTTGCTTTCATGCGCGGCCAACTCTACCTTGACGAAGCCCTTCAGCTCGCGGTCGGGATGGAGCACGCCACCCTGCGGCGCGCGCACATACAACTGGGCCACGGTGGAGCCGGCGACATCGGAATCATTGGTGACGACGAAATCCACACCGGTCGCGGTGGCGGTGATCGCGCTGTACGTGAACGTGGAGTAGCTCAGACCGTAGCCGAACGGGAAGCGTACGGGCACGCCCACGGTCTCGTAATAGCGGTAGCCGACGAACGGGCCCTCGCGGTAGATCGCGTCACGCCCGATGGCCGGATACCAGCCAGAGCTTGGGCAATCCTCGTATTGCATCGGCCAGGTTTCGGCCAAATGTCCGGATGGGTTGACTTCGCCGGTCAGCGCGCGCACGGTGGCGGACGCGCCGGCCTGGCCGGACAATCCTACGTACAGCATGGCCGCAACATCGTTGAACCACGGCAATTCCACCGGGGAACCGGCGACGAGCACGATCACCACCGGCTTGCCGGTCTTCGCCAACGCCGTTACGAGATCGTTCTGCGCCTGCGGAATCGCCATGGTGGATCGGTCAAGGCCTTCGGATTCGCTGCGTTCGTCGAGGCCAACGACGGCCAGCACCACATCCACGGCGTCCTTCTTGGCGAGCGCGACGGCGTCGTTCAGCAGCACCTCATCCGGCTTGCCTTGGCGGTCGTAACCCTGCTCGTAGCCGGCCAATACCAATCCTTCGGCGTTCTTGACCTCGTCGAGGATGTTCTCCTCCTTGGTGGCGTTCACCTTGGATGAGCCGGAACCCTGATAGCGTGCGGTCGCGGCCATATCTCCGATGACGGCCACGCGGGTGCCCGGCTTGAGCGGCAGCGTGGCGGCGTCGTTCTTCAGCAGCACGCTGGAATGTTCCGCGACCGTTCTGGCGATATCATGGTGCGCCTTCGCGATGTCGTCCGACAGCAGATCGTCGCGGCCGACGCCGACGAGCTTGGTCGCCGCCGCGATTTTGGCGACTTCCGCGGCACGCTTGTTGATGTCCGCCTCGGCGAGCGTGCCCGCTTTGACCGCGCCTTCCAGCTCGCGCACGGAGGTGAAACCTGGCGACGGCATTTCCAACGAACCGCCGGCTTTGACGGCTGCGACGGCGGAGTTGGAGCCGCCCCAATCGGAGACGACCATGCCGTCGAAGCCCCATTCGTCGCGCAGGATCTCCTGCAGCAGATGCTTGTTTTCGTGGGCGTAGACGCCGTTGACCTCGTTGTAGGAGGTCATGATGCTCATCGGCTTGGCCTCGCGCACGGCGATTTCAAAACCGGTCAGATACAATTCGCGCATGGTACGTTCGTCCACCACGGAGTTGCTGGCCTGGCGGCGCAGCTCCTGGCTGTTGACCGCGAAATGCTTCGGGCATGCGGAGACGCCGTTGCTCTGGATGCCGCGAATGAGGCCGGCGGCCATACGGCCGGCGACGATCGGATCTTCCGAATAGTACTCGAAGTTGCGTCCGCACAGCGGGTTGCGTTTGATGTTCATGCCCGGTCCAAGCAACACGTTCACGTCGAGATCGTGAGCTTCCTTGCCGAGCGCCTCGCCCATCTCTTCGGCGAGCGCCGGATCCCAGGTGTTGGCCACGGTGCAGGCGGTCGGGAAGCAGGTGGCCGGCTTGGATGCGCCGAGGCCGAGATGGTCGCCCTCGCCAAGCTGGCGACGCACGCCGTGCGGGCCATCGCTCATGACGAAGCTGGGAATGTCGGCGCGATCGTTGCCGCGCGAATCCCATTCGGATCCACCGGACAGCATCGCCGCCTTCTCAACAACCGAAAGGTCTTCAAGTTCCATGGGTTCTCCCTCACAGTAGTTTGCGGAACCCGCTGGGCCCATCCTCGGCCTGCGCTGTTCGTTATGCGATTTCCCACCGCTGCACCGCATGTGAGATTTCGCTGCTAGTTTGATTGAACCAGTCTTCGGCCCGCCCATGGGCCCGTATTACACAACCTGTCGTTTTGCTGGCACAATCGGCTGTTCTTCTGTTGCGCACGGCAGGACGTCGTATGGTGGCGATAGCAAAAAGGACGGTGCCCGCTTGTTCTGAGCGGGCACCGTCCAGGGCAGTGTTCAGTTATGGAATCAAAGGTGTTGCGATTGGTTTCGCATGTTCGGCTATTCGGCGATCGCCTTCTTCCGTCGATCGATGAATCGCTTGATGGCGATGATTTCGAGGACCGCCAGCAGCACGCCCAGCACGGCGTCGGCCGCGATCATGGCGACCTTCCATACCGGCATCGGATCGGCCGGCTGAATCGGTCTTGCCGGTGAGCACTTCGCCGAGCGCTTCGAAGCCGGCCTGACCGGGATGCGGAGCCCATAGCACGGACTTGATTCTACGGATAGTCCTTTACGAAGGTTAGTTCGAACGCGTTCGCGCCGTTGTATACCAGCACGATCTTCTTGAAGTTCTTCGCCCCCAGGTCGATCATGTTCTTCATCCGAGCATAATCTGTCCGGCCACATTACCCCCTACCTTGCCAATGCGTGTCGGGTTTTCCAAGCTCAACGCGCATCAATCTGCCATACGCACCACACGGCGTATGAAATCAGCGGGCAGATCGTGGCTGAAATCATCACATCGGTCGGATAATGCAATCCAAGCAGCAGTCGCGAGCATGCCACGGCACCGACAAGCGCCACGGCACCGATCACCGCCCTGCGAAGCAGCACCCGTCTTTCGCTCGCCTCCGTATCCGGGAAGCGTTTGCGCGCCAGATTACGCACGGTGAGAATCAGCATGACCGATACGATCACTGCGGCCGCCGTATGGCCGCTTGGGAAGCTGGGATCGCCCGGCAGCAGTCCGCTGCCGACGGAGGTGATTGGACGCGGCCGCTCCACCAGCCATTTCACGCCGGTCACATATACGATCGGAGTTGCCGAAACGACGACATCACGGCACACAACCCGGGCGCTGCCGATGATACGCAGGTCGATCATGGCAAGCATGGAGACCAGCGCGATGCAGCCGACCGTGGAAAACAGGTATGCCAGCACCGTCGAACAGTCCTGCAGGCATGCCGGCCAAGCGGCAAGCGTTTGCAGCACGCTGGTCTCACGCGCCGTCGCAATCGCCGAATTACGCAGCGCGATGCCGATCATCGGCACGATGCAGCACAGTATGACGGTTGCGGTAACGACGGCGGCGGTTCTGTTTCTCGTATGCATATCCGGTATCGTAACCGCGCATTCACCGTTGGTTCAACGTAGAGTACGGCACCTTGCCAATACCCACACGCCTCGTCCGATCTGAGGACGGTATGGACGCAAACCTCCGGGGCGTTGATTACGGGACGGGTTTTGGAACGTTTTCTATCGGAGTGTCGTGGATATGGCAGCATGTCCGTCTTCCGTTCCGGAAACCTCCGTTTTCGGAATACCCCATGCAGCGGCGTCGCGCCCGGGGACGATGCGTGCTCGGCGACTCCCCGGTCGGTCTCGGATTTCCCTAGCCTTCCGGGTTATCATCCGCCGAATCGTAGACGGAAAAGGCCCCGGCGACCTCCTCGAACAGGTCCTCGGGCGATATCTGGCAGGCGATCGCGAGATTGTAGAGGGTGGGGAGCGAGGGAAAGTTGTATCCGTTCTCGATATTCGCCAGACTCTTCTCGCTGATCCAATCGGCACGGAGCCCCGAAGATACGGCGTCAATGATGAAATCGGATCTCGACGGTTTTATGTCTATCAGTTCGATGCGGTGGCGTTTGATGATCGCGCCCACGCGCCGCAATGCGGGATTCAGGTCCTTTTTCCGTACTGTCATACCACCTATAATAACATGAATAGTAACCATGGTTCCAAAACACCACCAAGGTTCCATTGAATAATCTCGGGATTGGTTTATGATGACAATCGTCTTCATCAAATGATGACAGACGGACGCCGATCAAAAGACCGGCTCCCAGCTCCTTCGAGAAAGGAAACAAGTTGAAGGAACGATTCCGTATCCACACCATGCGCACCGTGAAGTCGCCGTCCGACTCCAACGTGACGACCTATTTCATCTGGGTCAACATGCGCGACCTTCCTGCGAACATCCCGACCGACGTGAACCCCCGCAAACCCAATATGAAGACGATGACGGCAAAGAAGCTCCTCGACGCCGTGTCCGGCACGGACCCGTACTTCGACATCCACAACCGCGGCATCGTCATCCTCGCGAAGAGCGTGAAACTTGACGCGGCGAACAGCATGGTCGACCTCGATCTCGACGACGACACGTCGCGCTACGGGATCCTCGACGGAGGCCACACGTACAGGGCGATCATGGACCGCCGCGACGCCATCCCGTCCGACATCGACAAGTTCGTCAAACTCGAGGTCTTCGTCGGCGAGGACCTCGACGTTGCGGCCCTGTCCGACGCCCGCAACACGTCCGTGCAGGTCAGCGACATCGCGCTGTTCAACCTGGAGGACCGCTTCGATTTCATCAAGAAGGCCATCGCGGACCAGCCCTACGGAGACAACATCGCGTACAAGGACAACGACAGCGGGAAGACCACGCCGGTCTCGGAACTGCTCAAACTCATGTACGCGTTCAACATCGACCGATTCGGGGACGCCCTGTCGGTACCGATCGCCTCGTACACCGGCAAGGCCGCGGTGTTCAAGGACTACCGGAAGGAATGGGACGACCATCACACCGAGGACGGGTCGAAGCCGTCGGAGGACAACATCTACCTGCAGCTCTCCCGGATGCTCCCCACCCTCGTGGCCCTGTACGAGAAGATCCAGGAGGACATGCCACGCAAGTTCAGGGACTACAAGCTCGCGGTCGGCCTGCAGAAAGGAAACTTCGGCAACCTCCGCGGAGTGGAGAAGCGGAACGGGAAAGCGAAGACCCTCTTCACGCAGACGGCCATCGACTACGACGTCTCCGCGGGATACATCATGCCGATCTTCGGCGCGTTCCGCGCGCTGCTCTCGAAGAAAAAGGACGGACACGGCGTCGAGTGGGAACTCGACCCGCTCGAGATGTGGGACACGGTCGGCATGGCCTTGGTCCAGAACACGTTCGACACGGAGACCAACCCCAACGCCGCCGGCAAGATGAAGACGCTGTGGCAGTCCAACTACCGCATCGTGGAGGGCGAGAAGACCAAGGAGCTCCTCAAGAAACTGATGAGCGAACAGCGGTAACGAAACTACGTCCGTCCGGGGTGAATGGACCCCGGACGGACCACCATGCCCCACGGAATGGACGTCTGTGGCCAATTCACCGGCTGAACCAATCGGCCGCATCCGACCTCTCCAGCGGTCCGATCTGTGCACACCCTAGGTCACGGCGCGCATAGATCGGACTCAAACCGCCATGAACAAAACACGGTCCATCGGCGACATCAACAAATCAACTACGAAAGGAATCCATCATAAAGATTCTGTCATTTCTAGCCACAGTACTAGCAGCCATAACGGCACTCTTAGAGTTCCTCAAGAACCTCCCCGATCTCATCGGAATGTCAAGCGTCTCCCGAGTAGACTCAGAATTCGAAAAACTCAAAAAATTGGAATCATTCCTGGGACGGGACGAGGAAGAGGCCGTCCACCTGAAGCGGAGGCTTCTTACCGATAGGGCCGCGGAAAGCCTCCAACGCAGCATCTACGTGCAACAGGGATTGAACAAGCCTATCCGACAGACATTGGGATTCGGTTGCGTCTCGAGCTGCCTCATCGGATTCGAGGCCGGAATGGCTGGTGTATTTGGCTGGCTGTCTTGGATCTATTCCCAAAAGAACGATGACATGGTCTCCTTTAAACTGTTCCTGGCTTTCCTCGTGGTCCTGTTGGTAATAGGGCTGACCGTGGCAATCGGCGACCGGATATACTCCCATATCGCGTTGAACCGCCAGTTCCGCCTCGACATGCGGGACCGCCCACACAACGTGGAAGGTGAGACGGATGATCCACTGCAGACGACGATGGACGGATCCTTCGACCGTTTAATCAGATACGAGCGCATAAGATTCAAGTGGAAGCTCCTCTGCATCATTGCGTGGTTCCTGATCGCTTTTGTCCTGCTTGCCGACGCCTATATCAATAACGGCATGATTCCCATCCAGCCCTTCATGGACCTCTTCGGACGCAACGAGAAAGACACCTTGGATCTACTTGGCTGCATCATGATCTACACGCACTTGACTTCAATCGTCACTCTCCTCATTGCAGCCATCCGCGTGCCGCTCCTCTCGTCCAAGGAGAAGAACAAGGCGATGATAGCGAAACGTCATCAGGACGATGCCGACCACCACTCCAATGATGGTCGGCCGGCATCCATGTCCCTTCATACTCAAGCACAGGGGATACGCATCTGCATCGAACGATACCGGTCCTGACCGGCATGGTCCGCTCGTGGTCATTCACATATGAGAAAGGAAAATCGGCATGGAGACCCGTCAAAAACGGTTCCTCAAGCGGCCACGCCGATTTCCCATATGATCATCACACACGTCATGTCATCCGATCGCCTTTATATCCTGTCGCATTGGCCGAAATCGCGACAGGGATGGGGCGTTCCTACGATCGCGGAATGTGTCCGTATTGAATCTCCGGCATAGCGAACGCCCCGTCGGCGTACATCGGGCACCCGCCAATGACGCCTTCGACGGATTCCCCGGCCCATGATCGTTGATGTTTAAGATGAAGAGGAAAAGGGGCTGTGACAGGTATGTGAACTGCGCCCCGTTTGTTGGACGTTGTTAATTAGGATACAGCCCTAGACCGCG
>ERZ824600.2741-NODE-2741-length-18033-cov-3.332184_pt1 | contig 18033 bp, 10 predicted proteins | sample MGYA00519933_ERZ824600 | MGnify/ENA primary metagenome ERZ824600 (study PRJEB31778, sample SAMEA3449178) | human gut metagenome | biome: human gut; feature: human-associated habitat; material: faeces | place: United Kingdom | collected 2010/2012 ... | reverse complement strand
GGAGAAAACCGTATCGAGATAGAGGTTACCAACCTGCCGGCCAACAGTATTGCCGACTACGACCGTCGCGGTATCGAATGGCGACGCTTCAAAGATGCCAATATCAATAACTTGGGATACAAGAAGGGAAAATATGGACATTGGGAAACCATTCCCAGCGGGCTGCTCGGCCCGGTGCGCCTGATTCCCGTCGACTGGAAAACCGAGTTTTAGGAATATCCCTCCCGTAGAATAATGGGCTGCATAAAAAGCAGCCCATTATTTTTTTAGTTCCATGATTTTTATAACTTTGTCAATCGAAATAGTTTTTGTGCCAAAAAGTCTATGTAAGGCGCAGGGCGAAAGCCCTATTTTTGTAACGATAAAAAATTTACAAGTCGGTTTTTGCCGATAGGACAAGAATAATTAGAGCAAAATATACATGGAAACACACCACTTTTTTGCTGTGGATTTAGGGGCTACCAGCGGCCGCACGATTTTGGGAACTCTTTCCGACGGAAAGATGGAGATGAAAGAAGTTACCCGTTTTGCCAATCCCATAATTGAAACCGGAGGACATTGTTACTGGGATATTTATGCCCTCTACCTTGAAATCATTAAAGGTCTGAAAAAAATCGCACAGGAGTCGATTGCCATCGAGTCGATAGGTATCGATACTTGGGGAGTCGATTTTGTCATGGTGGGAAAAGACGGTGCCTTCCTGCGCAACCCCTATTGCTATCGCGATCCCCATACGGTGGGCGCTCCCGAAGAATATTTCACCCACATACCTCGCGAGAGAGTGTATGAGCTGACAGGTATTCAGTTTATGAATTTCAACTCTCTCTTCCAGCTCTCGACCCTGCACCGCAACCATTGCTCGGCCCTCGAAGCTGCCGACAAGATACTCTTTGTACCCGATGCCCTGAGCTATATGCTCACCGGCGAGATGGTTACCGAATATACGATAGCCTCCACTTCGCAGATTCTCAACCCCCGCACCAAGGAATTTGAGCAGGAGTTGCTCGATGTTGTAGGCGTAAAGAAAAGCCAGTTTGCCCGATTTGTATATCCCGGCGAGAGAGTAGGGGTGTTGACCCCCGAGGTGCAACGCCTCACCGGTCTGGGAGCCGTGCCCGTCATTGCTGTGGCCGGACACGATACCGCATCGGCCGTAGCCGCTGTGCCGGCTCGTAACGAACGGTTTGCCTACCTCAGTTCGGGAACGTGGTCGCTGATGGGTATTGAGGTAAAAGAGGCCATCATCAACAAGGACAGTTTCGAGAAAAACTTTACCAACGAAGGCGGAATCGAAGGTACCACCCGTTTCCTTAAAAACATTTGTGGCATGTGGCTGCTCGAACAGTGCCGTCGCGAATGGGCTGCCGCCGGTAACGACTATTCCTATCTCGAGCTGATAGCCGCTGCCGAAGCCGCTCCGGCCTTCCGCAGCATTATCAATCCCGACTCTCCCTGCTTTGCCAATCCGGCCTCGATGATCGAAGCCATTCGCGCCTATTGCCGCCTGACAGGCCAGGAAGAGCCTCAGACCTATGGCGAAATAACCCGTTGCATCTTCGAAAGTCTGCCGTTGCGTTACCGTCAGGTGTTCGGTTATCTGCAAGAGATGGCACCCTTCCCCATCGAGTGTCTCCACGTCATCGGTGGCGGGTCGCGCAACAACCTGCTCAACCAGAATACCTGCAATGCGGTAGGCGTACCCGTATGGGCAGGACCCTCCGAATGTACGGCCATCGGCAACATCATGTTGCAGGCCAAGGCTGCCGGCGATGTAAGCGACATTACGGCCATGCGGGCCCTGATAGCCGCGTCGACCAACCTAGCTGCCTTCACCCCCTGCGACAAGGAAGCGTGGGACGCCGCCTATGACCGTTACCTGTCGGTCTACCGTGAAGATATATAATTCAACTCCGAAAAATAGAAACCTGTAAAAACATAAAGTCATGAAAGAAAATCTTATTCGTCAAGCCTATGAGATAGCCAAAGAACGCTATGCGGCTATCGGAGTGAATACCGACGAAGTTTTGGAAAAACTCCAAAAAGTTCAAATATCGCTGCATTGCTGGCAAACCGATGATGTGGTAGGTTTTGAATCGGGTAGCGTCCTCTCCGGCGGTATCCAGACTACCGGTAACTATCCCGGCAAAGCCCGTAACATCGATGAAGTGCGTGCCGACCTGGTAGAGGCCATGTCGCTGATACCTTCGAAACACCGTATCAACCTGCATGAAATCTATGGCGATTTCGGCGGAAAATTTGTAGACCGTGACCAGTGCGAGCCCGCCCACTTTGAGAGCTGGATGCAGTGGGCTGCCGACCTCGGTGTGAAACTCGACTTCAACTCCTCGTCGTTCTCGCACCCCAAATCGGGCAACCTCTCGCTCTCCAACCCCGACAAGGGCATCCGCGATTTCTGGATTGAACACACCAAACGTTGCCGTGCCATCGCCGAAGAGATGGGTAAACGCCAGGGCGACCCCTGTATCATGAACCTCTGGGTACACGACGGTAGCAAGGACATCACGGTGAACCGTATGTACTACCGCAGCCTTTTCGAGCAAAGTCTCGATGAAATCTTCTCGGTAAAATACGACCACATGAAGACCGGTCTCGAATCGAAAGTATTCGGTATCGGACTGGAATACTACACCGTAGGTTCCAACGAATTCTGCGTAGGTTACGCTACCAAGAATCAGACCCTTCTCACCATCGATACCGGGCACTATCACCCCACCGAAGTGGCTGCCGACAAGGTATCGTCGATGCTCCTGTTCGTTCCCGAACTGATACTCCACGTGAGCCGTCCTATCCGTTGGGACTCCGACCACGTTACCATCATGGACGACTCCACCGTCGAGCTCTTCCAGGAACTCGTTCGTTGCGATGCCATGGACCGCGTACACATCGCACTGGACTATTTCGATGCCTCCATCAACCGCATCGGTGCTTATGTAATCGGTACCCGTGCCGCTCAGAAGTCTATCCTCCGCGCCCTGCTCGAACCGCTGGCTACGCTGCGTAAGTACGAGGCCGAAGACAAGGGATTCCAACGTCTCGCCCTCCTCGAAGAGGCCAAAGCCATGCCTTGGAACGCTGTTTGGGATATGTTCTGCCTCAAAAACAACGTACCTGTGGGCGAAGAATTCATTCCCGAAGTCGAAAGATACGAGCGTGAAGTTACCTCGAAAAGATAATATCCATTGATAATAAAAAGGTTTATGACGGAGATTCTCCGTCACAAACCTTTTTAGACATTATAGTACCATGGACATCATAATAGGATTATTGATTATTGCTGTGGGTGCATTCTGCCAGTCGAGCTGCTATGTGCCCATTAACCGCATCAAAGAGTGGAGCTGGGAGTCGTACTGGATGGTACAGGGCGTTTTTGCCTGGCTCGTATTCCCCCTGTTGGGAGCCTTGCTGGCCGTGCCTGAGGGCGCCTCGTTGCTCGACCTTTTCACGGCCGAAAATTCGGTTAACATCTGGATGACCATTCTCTTTGGCGCCCTTTGGGGTGTCGGCGGCCTTACCTTCGGCTTGTCGATGCGCTATCTGGGTGTGGCCCTGGGCCAGTCTATCTCGCTGGGAACCTGTGCCGGACTGGGTACCGTGCTGGGTCCCATCATGCTGCACATTTTCTATCCCGAGGCCGGTCATTTGGCAAAACTCACCTGGGCCGTAATCATCGGTGTGATCGTTACGCTTGTGGGTATCTCCATCATCGGTGTGGCCGGAAACATGAAGGCTGCACAACTCTCCGACGAAGAGAAGAAGGCGGCTGTGAAAGATTTCAACTTCCCCAAAGGCATTACCATTGCCCTCTTGGCCGGATTCATGAGTGCCTGCTTCAACGTGGGTCTCGAATTTGGCAGCTCGCTCCACTTTGAGAATACCCCCGACATCTTCAAGACCCTCCCCGCTACGCTGCTTGTAACGCTCGGCGGTTTTGTAACCAATGCCGTCTACTGCTTTTACCAGAACAGCAAGAACCATACCTGGGGCGATTACGGCAAGACATCGCTCTACCTCAACAACCTGTTGTTCTGCGCCTTGGCCGGAGACTTGTGGTACAGCCAGTTCTTCGGGCTGAGCCTCGGAAAGGGCTTCCTTACCGATTCGCCCGCGCTTATCACGTTTGCTTTCTGCATACTGATGGCGCTCAATGTCGTATTCTCCAACGTGTGGGGAATCATTCTCAAAGAGTGGAAAGGTTGCTCCCGCAAGACCATCGTTGTGCTGGTACTGGGTATCATTGTGCTTATTGTCTCGACCTTCATTCCCGAATTGCTTAAATAATATAATACGTAACCTAAATAATAAAGAATAGAGTATGAAATCTATTTTGGACGGACGCCCCGCATTGGCCCGCGAGGTAAACAAAGTGGCCGAAGTGGCCGGTTATCTCTGGCAGAAAGGCTGGGCCGAACGTAATGGTGGAAACATCACCATCAATATCACCGAATTTGTCGACGACGAAATACGCAAAATGCCGGCAATCGGCCCCGTGACTCCCATCGGAACGACCCTCCCTCACATCAAAGGGTGCTACTTCTTCTGCAAGGGAACCAACAAACGTATGCGCGACCTGGCTCGCTGGCCCATGGAGAACGGTTCGGTTATCCGCATTCTCGACGACTGCGCCAGCTACGAAATCATTGCCGACAATGCAGTGAAACCCACCTCGGAGCTGCCGGCACACCTGTCGATGCACAATCTGCTTATCGGTCGCGGCTCTACCTACAAGGCTTCGTTGCATACACACCCCATCGAACTCGTAGCGATGAGTCATACCCCCAAATTCCTTGAAAAAGATGTTCTCACCAACCTCCTGTGGAGTATGATTCCCGAGACCAAGGCATTCTGCCCCAGAGGTCTGGGTATTATTCCTTATAAAATGCCCAGCTCTGTCGAACTGGCCGAGGCTACCATCAAGGAACTCGACGATTACGATGTGGTAATGTGGGAGAAGCATGGCGTATGTGCCGTGGGCGAAGATATTATGGACGCCTTTGACCAGGTCGATGTTCTCTGCAAGTCGGCTCAGATTTACATCAATGCCAAGTGCATGGGCTTCGAACCCGACGGCATGAGTGCCGAACAGATGAAAGAGTTGAGTGTAACCTTTAACCTTCCCAAATAATCTTCCCTTACTGAAAGACTATCGACCCTTATGAAGAAACTGACCTTATTGGCTTTCGCCGTTTTGACCGCGTCGTCGCTCCTGGCAGCTCCTGCCAAGAAGCGCACGGCCAAAGATGCCGCCCTTGCCATGGCCGACCGTATTGTGGAGAGTACAACCTACCAGTTTAAAAATACCGAGACTGGCGAGACCTACACAACGGTAAAGAAACAGAAACCTTCTGCACCCATAAAAGTTGCCTGCAAATACAACGACTGGCACTACACCAACGGTGTGCTGCACATAGCGATGCTCGAACTTGCTGACAAGCTCGGCGACGAGAAGTACAAGGATTATGTGCTTAAAAACATGAACTTTGTCTTCAACGAAGGCAATCTCGAATTTTTCAGAAAGAAATTCGACGCAGCCCTCGAAGCCGGCGGCTGGATGGCCGTGCGCAAAGTGAGCTGGCACATGATATTCCGGGGCAAACGTCTCGACGACAACGGTCCCATGGGTGCTTCGCTCATCGACTTGCAGCGCCACCTGCCCGCTCCCGACAAGGCATTCCAGGCCTATATCGACGAAACCGCCGACCACCTGAACTATGCCGAGCCGCGGCTCATCGACGGGACCATTGCCCGCCTCTGGCCGCACGAAAACACCGTCTGGGCCGACGATCTTTTCATGGCCGTCTCGTTCCTCTGCCGCATGGGCGAGGCAACAGGCAACCCGAAGTACTTCGACGATGCGGCCAATCAGGTGTTGCAGTATCACGAGTACCTCTGGTGTCCCGAGAAGCAGATTTATTACCACTGCTATCACACCGATACCGATGAGCATGGCGTGGCGCACTGGTCGAGAGCCAACGGCTGGATGCTTATGGCTCAGGCCGACCTGCTGAGCCGCCTGCCCGAGAATCACCCTCAGCGTGAGGCTCTTTTGGAGAACTTCCGCCGTCAGGTGAGCGGTGTATGCCGTTACCAGGGCGAGAATGGTCTCTGGCATCAGTTGCTCGACAAGACCGACTCTTACGACGAAGTTACGGGTACGGCCATGTTTACCTTCGCCATTGCGCGGGGTGTAAAGCAGGGTTGGATACACAAAGACTTCATCTATGTGGCCGAGCAGGGCTTGAAAGGTATTCTCTCCAAGATGTCGCCCGCCGGCGACCTCGAAGCCATCTGTGTAGGTACCGGTATCATGCCTTCGCTTACCTATTATTACAACCGTCCCACCCAGAAGAACGATCCGATGGGAGAGGGCCCCGTGTTGCGTGCTTTGGTCGAGATGATGGATGCTCCCAAGTATACCGAGATTAAAGCCGAACAGCAGTACGACCGCATTGTGGTCGATAGAGACTAACCAACGGCGAGGTCTGTTATTCTTCTATATATGGAGAGTGGCAGGCCTCGGCATTTTATAATCTATAAATTTAATTGTATGAAAAAAAACTTGTTCCTCCTGTGCGCTCTTCTGGCTCCGGCCTTGATTTCGGCGCAGCTCTCTTCCAAGGATGCGTGGAAACAGGCTGCCAAGCTTGAAAAGTCGATTGAGAAAACCTCTTTCCCCGATCGCACTTTCAACATTACCGATTTCGGAGCTAAACCCGACACCCCCGAGGCTCCCTGTCACGATGCCATCAATCTGGCCATTGTAACTTGTAATCAGGCTGGTGGCGGTACCGTAGTTGTCCCTGCCGGCACTTTCTATACCGGCCCTATCACCCTCAAAAGCAATGTAAACTTCCACCTCGAGGAGGGTGCCGTGCTGAAATTCGATACTAACCCCGAACTCTATATGCCGGCCGTGCTCACCCGCTGGGAAGGCGTTGACTGCTACAATATGCGCCCGCTGATTTATGCCTTCGGTGAGACCAACCTGGCCATCACCGGTAAAGGTGTCATCGACGGACAGGGTTCCATGGAGACATGGTGGCCCATGTGCGGTGCCAAGAAATATGGCTGGAAAGAGGGTATGATAGGTCAGAACTGCGGCGGACGTGCCAAACTGCTTGCTTGGGGCGAAGCCGGCGAACCTATTTACAAACGTCAGATGACGGTGCAGGACGGTATGCGTCCCCAGCTGGTCAACCTCTACCGCTGTAACCGTGTTCTGGTCGAGGGCGTTACGATGCAGAACTCTCCCTTCTGGACGCTGCACCCCCTCTTCTGCAACAACCTCATTGTGCGCGGTGTGCATTTCGTAAACCGTGGTCCCAACGGTGACGGTTGCGACCCCGAGTCCTGCAACGGCGTGATTATCGAAGACTGTATCTTCGACACGGGCGACGACTGCATCGCCATCAAGAGCGGCCGCAACCGCGATGGTCGCACCTGGGGCGTTCCCAGCCAAAATATCATCGTGCGAAACTGCAAGATGTACGACGGTCACGGAGGTGTGGTTATCGGTAGCGAAATCTCCGGCGGTTACAAAAATCTCTATGTTGAGAACTGCGAGATGGACAGCCCCAACCTCGACCGCGTTATCCGCATCAAGACCAGCAACTGCCGCGGCGGTATTATCGAGAATGTATTCGTTCGCAACATCAAGGTGGGCGTATGTCGCGAGGCCGTGTTGCGTATCAACCTCCAATACGAGAATCGCGAAATTTGCGACCGCAGCTTCCCGCCCACGGTGCGTAACGTACTCTGCGAGAACATCACCTGCGAAGGTAGCGAGCTGGGTATCTACTATGTAGGACTCGAAGGTTCGGACAATGTGTACAACATTCAGGTCGACAACTGCGAGTTCAACAACGTGAAGAAAGGTACCTCCGATCCCATGGGTGGAATCTATATCAAGGGTGGTGTCAAGGATGTCCGCTTCAACAACTTGATGATAAACGGCCAGACCGTAAAATCTCCCACTCTCTGACACACGACGTTATTTCCATAAACCGTTAAATCCACCTCGGCCTTAAAGCAGAGGTGGATTTTTTGTTCCCGCCCGTTGCTTCCCGCTTTCATTGCCGATGGCTTATTGCCCGTTGATGAGACGTTTAATCATTCCAGGAGTTGCGCCAGAAAAGTCCACATCTTTGCACTTTCTCCTAAAAACAAATCATGTATGAAAAAGGGCAAAAAGTAGAGCCATGAAAAGTCGATTCACTTCTACTTTTGCCCAGAATAACCCAATCTGTGTATTTTACAATATTTAAAAGACAAAACAATTATTAATAGGGTCATTTTGCGCAGTATGCTCGCGTGGAATAGCCTTTATCTTTGTAAGATAAATAAAAGTATACCATGAAAAGAATGCTGTTTTTGTGCTTGGTACTTTCTGTGTGTCTTTCTTTTTCATCCTGTGCTGATGGGAAAAATGAACCCATAAACAGAAAAGAAGTCGTACAGAGAAACAATCCCAAAATTTCTGAGTTCAATGAGTTAGCCTCCCTTTCAGTGGGTAATGGCGAGTTTGCTTACACGGTCGATGTTACCGGCTTGCAGACCTATCCCGAGTTATATAGCGCCGGTGTGCCTCTGGGTACCCAGTCGCAGTGGGGGTGGCATTCGTTTGCCAATCCCGAAAATTACCGTTTCGAGGAGACGCTCAAAGAGTATGACTTCGGACGCGGGCACAAGGAACTCTATGCCGTTCAGTTCAACGAGCCCGGTCGCCAGCGCGAAGCTGCCAACTGGTATCGGGTCAATCCCCATCGTCTCCACCTCGGTACGGTAGGTCTGGAACTCAACCACGAAGACGGTTCGCCCGTGAAGGTTGAAGAACTTGCCGCCATAAACCAGGAGCTCGATTTGTGGAACGGTCAGATACGCAGCTCTTTCCAACTCGATGGACAATCGGTTTCGGTCGTTACGGCGTGCGACAGTCTCTACGATGAGATTGGCGCACAAGTTGTTTCGCCCCTCTTCGCCACAGGTCGGGTAGGAGTGAAGCTCCGCTTCCCTTATCCCACCGGTAAGCATGCCGATGATGCCTGCGACTGGACACAGCCCGACAAACACACCACGACAATCGTGGCCCAGGACGCCCATTCGGCTACGCTCAAACGTCAGCTCGACGAGACCACCTATTATGTACGTCTCTCTTGGGAGGGCGATGCTCAACTCTCTGAGAAAGAGAAACATTATTTCGTGCTCACTCCGCAGTCGGGCGACACGCTTTCGTTTACCTGCCGTTTCACTTCGGCTCAGCCCGATGGCGAAAACCTCTCTTACGAAACCCTTCTTGCCTCCGCTACCCGTTATTGGAACAACTACTGGTCGCACGGAGGTATTGTCGATTTCTCGCATTGCAAAGACCCGAGAGCCAAGGAGTTGGAACGTCGTGTCGTTCTCTCGCAGTATCTCATGGCCATACAGTGCGCTGGCTCGGTTCCCCCGCAGGAGTCGGGTCTTACCTATAATACATGGTACGGAAAATTCCACCTCGAAATGCACTGGTGGCACGGCGTTCACTTTGCCCTTTGGGGACGTCCCGAGTTGCTCGAACGCAGTTTGGCATGGTATCGCGACTCGGCCTATACCAATGCGCGTGCCATTGCCGAACGTCAGGGATTCAAGGGTGTACGTTGGATGAAGATGACCGACCCCTCCTCTGTTGAGGCTCCCTCCAAAGTGGGTTCTTTCCTTATCTGGCAACAGCCTCACTTCATCTACATGGCCGAGCTTATGTATCGCGCCAATCCTTCGCAGGAGGTACTCGACCGCTATAAAGACCTGGTAGCTGCCACGGCCGAATTTATGTATTCGTTTGCTACCTACGACGAACTCGAAGGTCGTTTTGTACTTAAAGGTGCCATTCCCGCTCAGGAAACCTTGCGTGCCGCCGAAACCGTCAATCCTCCCTTTGAACTTTCTTATTGGCATTACGCCATCAGCGTAGCCCAGAAGTGGCGTGAGCGTCAAGGACTTGAACGCAATCTCCAATGGGACGAAATGCTCGACAAACTCTCTCCGCTGGCTCACCAGGATGGCCTCTACTTAGCCGCCGAGACAGCTACCGATACCTATAAGGATATACGTTTCACCTCTGACCACATGGCCGTGCTGGGTGCGCTGGGTATCTTGCCCAAGTGCCCTCTCGTGCGCGAAGACATCATGCAGAACACGCTCGACTGGGTGTGGGACAATTGGAACTGGGGTAAAACCTGGGGTTGGGACTTTGCCATGACCGCCATGGATGCTGCCCGCCTTGGCGATACCGAGAAGGCTGTCGGTGCCCTCCTTATGGACAAGCGTACCAACACTTATCTCCCCAACGGACATAACTATCAAGACGGTCGCTTGCGTGTCTACCTGCCCGGTAACGGTGGACTCCTCACTACGGTGGCCATGATGTGTGCCGGTTGGGACGGTAGCGAAGGTGTAAACCCCGGCTTCCCCAAAGATGGCAATTGGGACGTTCGCTGGGAAGGCCTGCAACCCATGCCTTAATATAGAATAAGAGATAATTAAATTATATACGGAAAAAACATGCGAAGTATTATGAAAAAATGGACTAATCTGTTAGCCTCAGCACTTCTGCTATTCTTCTTTTCCTGTAATGAAATGGACAAGTATTATGACAATGAGCGTCATTCTACCTCTGTTTCAGTGGGAAATGCTTGGGAATATTTGGAAAACAGAGGCAATTTTACCAATTTCTTGAGAGCTGCGCAACGTGCAGGTTATGAAGATTTGGTACGCGGAAAAGGTTTGGCTACGATTTTCGCTCCCGACGACGAAGCTTTTGCCAAATATCTCAGCCGCCACGGTTATTCTTCTGTCGAAGAGATACCCGTTGAAGAGTTGCAGAACATGGTGACTTACCATCTGCTCTATTACAGTTTCAGGGCTGATGACTTTATGGAGTATCGTCCCGAGGGTACGAATGTAGAAGACGATTGGATCGGCCTTTACTTTAAGTATCGTACCCGTAGTCGTGATGCTGCCGAGATGATTTCCGACCCCTCTCGTGATGGAGCCCTTGTGAAGGTGTTCCACCAGGAAAAATATATTCCGGTGTTTACACCCAATCTTTTCAATTATTACAACAACAACGGTTCGAGTGGTTCGACAGGAACAATCAACTATGACTATTTCTATGGTTCGGGGTTGTGGCAAGGCGATAACTGGGTTCCCGGCAACGAACCCTATTTCCGTGTATCCAATGCTGGTGTGAAGGAATATGAAATCATCACCGACAACGGTTATCTATATGTGCTAGATGATGTGGTAGAACCTCTCAAAACCATGTATCAGGCTATCGCTGCCGATGATAAATATTCTATCGTTACCAGTATTTATGACCGTTTTAGATCGCTCAACTACGATGAAGTTTTGTCGATGAATTATAACAACCGCGACTCGGCATTTGTTTATAAGCACAAAGGTCTTTCGTCTATTGCCTATGAGCGTGTGGGAGTTTCGGTGATCGACGCCGGTAACACCGAGTCTGAGTCTTACTACCTTGGCCCGATGTCTATTGCGACCAACACCTTGTTTGCTCCGCAGAATGCTGCCATGCAGGCATTCTACGACAAGTACTGGGCTCCTTATTACGGCACCAACAATTGGGATTCGGTGCGTTTCACTCCGCTTTATGTTCTCATGAGCGAGTTTGAGGCATACCATCGTCTCTTCACTTCATACGGTCCGCTGCTCCCCAGCGAAATCTCGGCTGGCAATGCCATGACATGGTCCAGTCGTTCGCGCATCAACATCAATCCCGATGAGATTCAAGACCGTTATCTTTGCTCCAATGGTATCGTTTACGGTGTTGACCAGTTGGTATCTGTTCCCCAATACTTCTATTATGTAACGGCTCCCGCCTTTGTGAATCCCAAGTACAACATGTTTATGTTGCTTATGGCCAAGTCGGGTATCATAGACCTTTATACAGCAGCCAACCAGGAGTTCCATGCATTCTATCCTACGCAAGAAATGCTGGAAGCAACCAGTGTGGGTGGTGAGACGCTCATCTACGAGAATACCAATCCCAAAGTTTATGGAGCTGAAGATGTAATCATCTCTGACGGTGAAGGTGGTACCGTGTCGTTGAGCATGGCCAACTCGGCAAATATCGTTCGCAACCAGATTGCCGATGACATGATTGAGATACCCGGTACCAACGACCGTATTTATTACCTCACCAGCGGATCGTTCAATTATCTCTTCTCTCACGAAGACACCATCTATTCGACCACCACTTATAATACCCGTTACGGCTTGCATGGCGATATGCAACGTTCGGCCGTTACCTTTAAGGAAATGACCAACATCGAAGTGCGCAACGGTCATGTATATGGCCTCGAAGGCGGAAGCCTTGCTTCGGCTTTGCTCCCCGAGTCGCGCACATTCCAGTCTCTTGCCGTAATCGAAGCCCAAGTGCCTTGGGAGTTCAAGGAAACCGTTCACGGTTCGCGTAACTTCTATCAGTCGGGTATCCTTTCGTCTTTGAGTGACTCTACCGAGAATGTTGAAGTATTCATTGCCATGGAGGCCGAAGGTCCCGGTAATGGTAGCCTGCCGCGTTATATCGTGCTTGCCCCCAACAACCAGGCTGTGCAGAAAGCTTACGACGACAGCTTCATCTCGGCTCGCGGTAGCAAGAACTTCAAAGGTTATATGCCCAACCTCTTTATTTCGGTAGAAAGAAGCCGTTTGCTCGACTATCCCATGCCTGGCGACGGTCAAGGTACACGCACGCTCTACTCTTACAATCCGAAAGAAGACGGTACCTTCACCTCAGTCCAAATCTCAGATATGGGCTCGTATTTGCAAATTACCGACACCAAAGGCCGCACGGCACGGGTAGTAAACTCTTTCCCGTATATTTATAACGATTGCGCCGTGTATATTATCGACAATTACCTCGACTTCGGTGATGGAACTTACGTTGTGCAATAATAAAATATGATATACACTATGAAAATAACACGGAAAATATACCTTTTGCTGCTCGCGTTTGTAGTATCTCAGGCTATGGCGGCGCAGACGGTTTTGACCGGTAAGGTATTGGAGAAAGCTTCGGGCGAACCTCTTGCCGGCGCCAGCGTCTTTGTCCAAAACAAAGATGAACGTACTTTGGCCAGTGTGCTTGTCGATGCCAATGGCGAGTATCGTATTAGAATTCCTGATGAGCAGAATCTTGTCATCAACTTCTCGTTCATCGGTATGCAGACCTACACGGTGAAGTACACCGGACAAAAAGTCCTGAATGCCTCTTTGTCTGAAGACAGCCATGAACTGGATGAGGTCAGTGTATCGGCTAAACGTGTAGAAAGAAACCAGATGGGTCTTACCCCGCGAGAAGAACTCGGTGCCGTACAGCGTATGAGCATGGAAGGCCTTGAAACCGCTCCTGTAACCTCGGTAGCTGAGGCCCTGCAAGGTGCCCTCTCCAACGTCGACATCGTGACTGGCGCCGACCCCGGTTCTAACAGTACCATTCGTATTCGTGGTACCCAGACCCTTAACGGTAATGCCGACCCCCTTATCGTAGTTGACGGAGTGCCCTATCCTGTTGAAGTAGACGACGACTTCGATTTCGCTTCGGCTTCGACCGACGACTACTCCAACCTTCTCGATATCTCACCTGCCGATATTGAGTCTATCGAAGTATTGAAAGATGCCCAGGCTACGGCCATGTGGGGTACCAAAGGTGCCAACGGTGTGCTTGTCATCAATACCAAAAAAGGTGCCAAAGGTAAGATTTCATTCTCCTTCAATACCAGTGCCGAGGTGCGCAAAGAGGCCAGTACATATCCTCTCCTCAATGCCGCACAATATGTCTCCATGGTGCAGGATGCCCTTTGGAACTCCATCAACGACATCGGTTACCAGGATGCCATGACCGAATACTTGCCCCTTATCAACTCCGATGAAATCAACTTCAACCCGTCCGCTCTTCTATTCAACGAGTACAACGTCGATACCAACTGGCTCGATGAGGTTTCCCGCGTTGGTTACAACACCGACAATACCTTCTCCATGTCGGGTGGTGGCGACAAGGCTACATATCGCCTCTCGCTCGGTTACCTTAAAGAGACCGGTACCACCATCGGAACCGACCTGCAACGTTTCTCGACCCGTTTCAACATGCACTATGCATTCTCCAAGAAGTTGGATATCACCTCCGATTTCTCGTTCACCTATAATATCCGTAATTCCAGCTGGTCAGAGAAGGTAAACAATAAAGAACCGTCATCGCCCCGTAGTATTGCCATCACCAAGATGCCCCAAGAAAGCCCTTATGTGATGACCGAAGACGGTTCGGCTCGTACCGATACCTATTTCACCCCCTACGACGATTTCGGCATGACTTTCCTTGGAAACCGCAACTACAACCCCGTAGCTATGGTTAATGAGGCCGTAAACCGCTTGGATTCGTACCAGACACGTATCACATTCCAGCTCCATTACGAGATACTTCCCGTGCTTCATTACTATGGTACCGTGGCTCTCACCGCCAATAACAAACGTACCAAAAAGTATATTCCCAATGAAGTAACCGGTGTGCCTTGGGTGAGCACCTCCGACTATTCCGTGTCCAACGACTGGTATAACCGGGCATCCGACGTGACCAGCGACCAGCTCTATCTCTATACCGAGAACCGTCTTGTGTATATGCAGACTTTCAACGAGATTCACCGCATCGTTGCTTCGGGTATCCTGCAAATCGAACAAACTTCTGAAACCGGTTATGGAGCACAGACTGCCGGTAACGCATCGTACTATCTCTCCGATCCCTCGACCGGCGGTTACATCGTAGGCCTCAGCAGCAGCGAAGCCACCCGTCGTAGCCTGCTGTCCAACTTCTCGGCTCAGTATAACCTCTTCGATCGTTATATGTTCAACGCCACCTTCCAGGTCGAAGGCTCTTCGGCTCTTCCTAGCCACACCCGTTGGGGCATCTTCCCCACCTTCGGTATAGGTTGGCAATTAGGAGACGAACCGTTCATGATGAATCAGGAATTTATCTCGCTTTGCAAGTTGCGTCTCAGTTGGGGTCAGACAGGTAATGCTCCCTCGGGTACTTCGCCCTATGTCGGAACATTCAGCGCCAACTCGTCGGGTTATCTCGATATGGCTTCCATCTATCCTTCGCGCATACAACTCGAAAACATCGACTGGGAGGTGGTTGACAAGTGGAACGCTGGTGTCGACTTCGGTATCCTCAACGATAAGGTCCTTTTTACCGTCGACCTTTATAAAAACGTTACCAATAACCTCTTGCAGAAAGGTATGAAGTTGCCTTCATCTACCGGTTTCAGCAAACTCGAATGGTTCAACTCCGGAAAGATGACCAACCGTGGTTGGGAGTTCCGTGTAGACCTCAACGACATTGTCAAGACCAAAGACTGGCGTTTCACCTTCTCGTTCAATATTTCGCAAAACGAGAACAAAGTCAATGAGTTCCCCTCGAACCTTGATATGGAGAACTATGAGTTCGATAACGGAAACTATGCTTACCTTATCATGGCCGGTAACCCCCTCGGTTCATTCTACGGCTATCGTTACAAAGGCGTTTATCAGAATGTAGACGATACTTACGCTCGTGACCTCAATGGTAACTATATCTACGATATCGACGGCAAGCATGTTATTATGTCGAACGGTACCCAACAGGTATATCCCGGTGATGCCAAGTATGAAGATATCAACGGCGATGGTGTCATCGATGCCAACGATATCGTTTACCTCGGCAATTACAGTCCTAAACTCCTCGGCGGTTTCAACTTCCGTCTCTCTTACAAGAACTGGCAACTCTCGGCCAACTTCCAAGGCCGTATAGGTCAGAAAGTATTCAACCAGACCCGTCTCAACTCCGAGCAGATGCGTGGCAACAGCAACCAGAGTACTGCTACCCTGCGTCGCTGGCGCAACGAGGGCGATATTACCGATATGCCCCGCGCACTCTACGGCAGAGGTTACAACTCGCTGGGTTCTGACCGCTACATCGAAGATGCTTCGTTCTTGCGTATGAAGACCATCACGTTGAAATATTCGTTCCCCAGAAACCTCACACGCAAAATGCACCTCTCGGCTTTTGACCTCTACGTCACAGCTTATGACCTTCTTACATTCACCAAGTACTCGGGACAAGACCCCGAAGTGGGTGATAAGAAAATTGACGATGCTGGCATTATCCGTCTTGCGGTCGATGGCGCGTCGACACCCAAACCTATCCGTGTGAAATTTGGTATTAACCTCCGATTCTAACAATTTACCGATATGAAGAAGACACACATATATTTACTTGCGTCCGTTCTTACTTTCTCGGCTGTGTCGTGCGAAGATTGGATGAATATCGACCCCGCTGGCCAGCAGAACGCGACCAATTACTGGGCTAACGCCGGTGAGGTGGAAGCCGTCCTCGGTACAGCCTACCGCAACATGCGAACGGCTGTAACCAACCGCACTTTCATCAATTGGGGTGAGATGCGCGGTAACGGTCTTGGCGTGCTCGAAACAAACGCTTATAATATCCGCACGGGCGATATTCTGCCCTCCAACGCCCTTTGCAAATGGTCCGATCTCTACAATGTTATCGGTATGGCCAATTCTGTTATCGATTACGCTCCTACCGTTGTAGAGAAAGACGCCTCCTTTACCGAAGGCGAGATGCGTTCCATTGTGGCCGAAGCACATTTCTTGCGTGCCCTCAGTTACTTGACTCTTGTGCGCACTTTCAAAGATGTGCCCTATGTAACTCACTCTTACGTGACCGATGATGCTGATTTTTGGCTTCCCAAGACCGACGGTGATTCCATTCTCCGTGCGGAGTTGGCTCTCATGCAGCCCTATCTCGAGAATGCCCGTGAGTTTTTCCCCGACGAGGCCGACAACAAGGGCCGTGCCACACGCTGGGCTCTCTATACCGTGATGGCCGACATGTATCTGTGGCTTAGTGCTTCGGATTATGACAGCGGCAACTCGGCCAGCGATTTGCAGAACTGCATCAATTGCTGCAATGCCGTTCTCACTTCGGGACGCGTAGGTCTCATCGATGGATCACTTTGGTTTACCAATTTCTTCCCCGGTAACAGCAACGAAAGCATTTTCGAGTTGCAGTTCTCCAATGCCTTGGCTCAGACCAACTCGTTTATGTCGTGGTTCGGTGGTACCGATGAATCCCTCACGGCCTCTTCGGGTCAGTACTACTACGTAAGCACTGTCAGTCTCTTCCGTTTTGCCTCATGGCTCACCCCCGGTGATGTGCGTGGCGATGGTGCTTCGTATGCCTCTACCACTTCGACTGTACCCCAATCCACAGTTTGGAAATACTATGGTAGTGATACGCAGAATACGGCCCGCAACGATACTGAGAACGATCAGAACTGGATTGTTTACCGTTTGGCCGAAGTATATCTCATGAAGGCCGAGGCTCTTGCTTTGCAAGGTGACCTTGACGGTGCACTTGCCGCTCTTAACGAAGTACGTGAGCGTGGCGGCAGCGAAGCCCTCGAAAGAGCACAATACGGTAGCAAATATGCCGTTATCCAAGCCATCATCAACGAGCGCAGCATAGAGTTCCTTGGAGAAGCCAAGAACTGGTATGACCTCCTGCGCACCGGATTGCGTTATCAGGATCCCGAGTTCGGTACGCTTTATCAGCAACTCTTCTTCGACGAGACTGTCAACGGACTCCCGTCGGTGTCGGCTGCCCTTGTTCGTTCCAAGTTGAGACGCAATATTCCTTACTCGTGGTATCTGCCTATCCATACCGATGAATTGGCTGCCAACCCCAGTTTGGTACAAAATCCGGCTTATGCTAACTTAGGTGATTAATCATAGAAATGCAATATCATATGAAACATAAAATTTTATATTTGTGCGTAGCTGTGGCGGCGATGTTCTCGTCGTGTGGCGACGATCTCGAAAATTCGACCTTCACGATTTCCGAGGAAGTCCCTGCCGCCACTTGGTTGCAAGAGAACGGATATACCCAGTGGGTGGCCCTTCTCA
>ERZ824600.2739-NODE-2739-length-18035-cov-3.355117_pt1 | contig 18035 bp, 16 predicted proteins | sample MGYA00519933_ERZ824600 | MGnify/ENA primary metagenome ERZ824600 (study PRJEB31778, sample SAMEA3449178) | human gut metagenome | biome: human gut; feature: human-associated habitat; material: faeces | place: United Kingdom | collected 2010/2012 ... | reverse complement strand
TTGCTGTTCAGCTATACACTTCCCACTATCTGGGCGTGTTCGGGACTTTCACCCGCTAGAGCGCGCCCATGGCGCGCAAACTAAAAACAAGAGGCGTTCAGATTGAATGCCTCTTGTCCATGATAGCCTTATTTTTCTGATTCTGAATCAACATCTGCAAGGGAAGTATCCTCCATCGGAGTCTCTTCATTCTTCAGGTTCTCTACAACATTTTCAAAAATGGACTGATCAGAATCTGCCTTCAATGTAAACTTATTCGTATTCTTGGCAAGTGTCTCAGACATGATTACGATCTGTTCCACATCCTTCTTACACTCTGCTACCAGATTGCCAAGCTGCTGCATGGATGCGGATGTCTCTTCTGTACTTGCTGCATTCTCCTGTGCAATAGCTGCCAGATTATCCACAGCTCCCATAACAGAATTCTTCAGATTATTCAGCTGTTCTACTTCATTACGGATATTGTCTACAGCGTCACCTACCATGCCAATCTCTTTATCCAGATCACCAAATACACTCTTGGTCTGATTAAGTTCTTCACCCTGCTGGTCAATCATATCTGTAACCTTCTTCATGGTGTCTACTGTTGTATTGGAATTGCGGATCAGCATCTCTATGATACCTGTAATCTGGCTTGCTGACTCTCTGGACTGCTCTGCCAGCTTCCTGATCTCATCTGCTACAACTGCAAATCCCTTACCATGTTCACCGGCTCTTGCCGCCTCAATACTTGCATTTAACGACAACAGATTGGTCTGGTCTGCAATATCCGTAATCACATCTGCTGCTGACTGAATCTCCTGTGCCGACTGATTGGTTACATTGGTCTGTTCATATACTATATCAAATGCTTCCTTGGTTTCATCACTGATCTTGATCAGTTCTACCAGCGTATTATCTACGCTGCGGTTATAATCACGCATCTTGTTTGTGCTTCCAACCAGATTTTCTATATTACCTGTGGTACTTTCAATGGCATCGCCCATTCCCTGTACTTCACTGCTTACATTCTGTGTCTCCTGAGCCTGCTGGGTAGAGCCTTTTGCCATTTCTTCTACAGCAGTGTCTACATTCGTGATATACTCTGTCATGCTTCCAAAGGACTCTTCAAATCCTGTGGATATCTTATCCAGACTTTCAGAAGTACGGAAGATACTGGTAATGACTTCTGCCATGTTCTGTATCAGGGCATGTACACTTCTTGCGATATCACCGATTTCATCAGAACGCTGAACCAGCTTATTACCAACCTCTGTATTCAGGCTGCCCTGTGCAACGGCATCCAGATTGGAGATCACATTACGGATTGCACCAAGTAATACAACAACAAATGCAATGGTCGCACCTACACCTGCTAACATAACAATACACAGGAAAATAATATTCTTAGTCAGATTGGAATGGTATACACTGTCTACCAGATCTGCATTCAGACCTACGAATGTCATACCAATGATTTCATCTGAATTATGCTGATATAATGGTGCGTAAGAACCATAATACTCTGTTCCGCCCAAATTTAAGCTGTCAGAATAATATTCCTGTCCCTGATTCAGAACTACCTCTACTACTTCAGGGGACGCCTGTTCTCCTACCATACGGTTGCCCTGATCATCTACAAGGCTTGTTGCCACACGGGTATCACCATAGAATACACCGACCTGTAAATCTACTTCTTTACTGAAATTATCAAAGAATTCTGTATTGTCACTGATATTCTTCTTGCCCTTGTAGAACTTGCCATTACTGTACATATAAGTACCATTCGCCAGATTACCCACTGATACGCTGAAAGCATACTGCGCAAGGTTCAGCTCATGCTTTACCATTTTATCTGATACATCCATACATACAGAACGTATTGCGAGAATTGCTACTGTACATAAAATCAACATAGGTATTGCAATGACAAGCAGCAGCCTCATCATCAGGCGTAATCCGCCTTTTTTCTTGTTTTCTTCCATATTATAAACCCGCCTTTCCATACAAGAAATCTCATATTTCGTTTTATATCCCTCATAAACGTGAAAAAGACAGAAAAAGGGCAAAGTCATCTTTTCAGCCTCGCCCTTTTGTCTTTGTTGACCCAAAAATATGTTATCATATTTTTGGAAACATTACAATAAATTATCACAATTTATACAAATTTATGCTCTTAAAAGCAGTTATTTTATATCAATTATTACTCTGTGAATAAAGGTGTAGAATAATATCTGTCTCCGCTATCAGGTAATAATGCTACAATTGTCTTACCTTCAAATTCCAGACGCTGTGCCAGCTGTAATGCTGCATACAATGCTGCACCGGAAGAAATACCTGTCAGGATACCTTCTTTCTTGGTCAGTTCCTTGGAAGCTGCAAATGCATCATCATTCTCTACAGTAATAATTTCATCATATACAGCAGTATCTAATACCTTAGGTACAAATCCTGCACCGATACCCTGAATCTTGTGTGCACCAGCCTTGCCCTGGGATAATACAGGTGAAGAAGCAGGCTCTACTGCAACGACCTTCACATCAGGATTCTGCTCTTTGAGGTATTTACCTGTACCGGTTACTGTTCCGCCAGTACCAACACCTGCTACGAATGCATCTACCTTACCATCTGTATCTCTCCAGATTTCAGGCCCTGTTGTCTCATAATGTACCTTAGGGTTAGCAGGATTGTCGAACTGTCCTGGAATAAAGGAACCTTCAATCTCCTTAGCCAGCTCTTCTGCCTTGGCAATCGCTCCCTTCATACCCTTGCTGCCTTCTGTTAAGACAATCTCTGCACCATATGCTTTCAAAATATTACGTCTTTCAACACTCATGGTCTCAGGCATGGTAAGGATTGCACGATATCCCTTTGCGGCTGCGATTGCTGCAAGACCGATACCTGTATTACCTGAGGTAGGCTCAATGATTACAGAACCTTCCTTTAAGATGCCCTTCTTTTCTGCATCTTCAATCATTGCCTGTGCGATTCTGTCCTTTACGCTTCCTGCCGGATTACGGTACTCCAGTTTTACAAGAACCTTTGCTTTCAGGTTATAAGCCTTCTCCAAATTTGCAACCTCTACTAAAGGTGTGTTTCCAATTAAATCCAAAAATCCGCGATAAATATTTGCCATTGTTCTGATTCCTTTCTTTTTTTACTTTCTCTGTTATTCTGAAATAGCCTTAAATGCTTCGTCCAGATCTTCGATAATATCATCAATATGCTCTGTACCAATAGATAAACGAATGGTATTAGGCTTGATACCCTGATCTGCTTTCTCCTCATCATTTAGCTCTGCATGTGTTGTGGATGCAGGATGAATGACCAGTGATTTTACATCTGCTACATTGGCAAGCAGGGAGAATAACTCCAGGTTGTCAATGAATTTCTTAGCTGTTTTATCATCGCCCTTAATCTCGAAGGTGAAGATAGATCCACCTCCGTTAGGGAAGTATTTCTTATATAATCTCTGCTGCTCAGGATCTGTAGTTACTGCCGGATGATTGACTTTCTCTACCAGCGGATGCTTGGAAAGATAATCTACTACCTTCAGTGCATTCTCTACATGTCTCTCTACTCTAAGAGATAATGTCTCCAGTCCCTGTAAGAAGATAAATGCATGGAACGGAGAAAGTGTTGCACCTGTATCACGAAGCAGGATTGCACGGATTCTTGTAATAAATGCTGCCGGACCTGCTGCATCTACGAAGCTGATACCATGATAACTTGGGTTCGGCTCTGTGAACTGAGGGAATTTACCACTGGCTTTCCAGTCAAATTTACCTGCATCTACAATGACACCACCGATTGTTGTTCCGTGTCCGCCAATGAACTTAGTAGCGGAATGAATAACAACATCTGCGCCATACTCAATCGGGCGAACCAGATAAGGAGTTGCAAATGTGCTGTCTACTACAAGAGGAATCCCATGTGCATGGGCAATCTTGGCAATTGCTTCAATATCTGTTACTTCTGAATTGGGATTGCCCAGTGTCTCAATATAGAGTGCCTTGGTGTTATCCTGAATTGCTTTCTCAAAATTTGTAATATCCAAAGGATCTACGAAAGTAGTAGTTACTCCGAAGTCTACTAATGTATGTGCCAATAAATTGTATGTACCACCGTAGATATTCTTGGCTGCTACAATATGTCCACCATTCTGTGCAAGATTCTCGATTGCATAAGTAACTGCTGCTGCACCTGAACCAACTGCCAGTGCTGCAACGCCGCCCTCCAGTGCTGCAATTCTGCGTTCAAATACATCTTCTGTAGGATTGGTCAGTCTGCCGTAGATATTACCTGCATCCTGTAATGCAAATCTTGCTGCTGCATGCTCTGAATTTCTAAATACAAAAGATGATGTCTGATATATAGGTACTGCCCTTGCATCTGTAACCGGGTCTGGAGCTTCCTGACCTACATGCAACTGTAATGTTTCAAATTTTAAATCTCTATCTGCATAATTCTTCTTACTCATAATAATCATCATACCTTTCTTTTCTCTATAGGATTTTATGTATCTCTTACTGTATTTCTAATCGAATCAACAACAGCAACACATTCGTCCTTTTGTCCATTCTTTCATTTCACTCATATGTTGCCCTCCTTTTCCTATCTGTTTTGTATGATTTAAGTTATGTTTGAATCATACTATCTATTCCCTACTTTGTCAATAGGTTTTTATGTATTTATTGCATAAAATATGCAGCGACTTGCGCTGCACATTTTCTAATACCTAATACTCTTCATCCTGAATTTTCTCTTCTATATCATTGACCGGTTTCTCCAGTCCTTCGATCTTAATGTTGTTTTTCTCTGCATAATCCCATAATGCTGCGTGAATTGCTTCTTCTGCCAGCAAAGAGCAGTGAACCTTTACAGGTGGAAGTCCATCCAAAGCTTCCATAACTGCCTTATTGGTTACTTCCAGTGCCTGCTGGATTGTCTTTCCCTTAACCAGCTCTGTTGCCATACTGCTGGTGGCTACTGCTGCACCACAGCCAAAGGTCTTGAACTTGGCTTCCTGAATGATACCGTTATCGTCAATATCAAGATACATACGCATGATATCTCCACACTTGGCATTACCGACAGTACCTACACCACTTGCGTTCTCTATTTCTCCAACATTACGGGGATTGTTAAAATGATCCATTACTTTTTCACTATACATATCTGTTTCCACGCCTTTCCGTTATTTATTGTGTTTTACGAAATCTTCATATAATGGTGACATCTCACGAAGTCTTGCCACAATCTTCTTTAACTGGTCTACTGTGAAATCAATGTCTTCCAGTGTTGTCTCTTCCGAAAGAGTCAGTCTCAGGGAGCCGTGTGCGATCTCATGAGGCAGTCCGATAGCAAGCAATACATGGGACGGGTCCAGAGAGCCTGATGTGCAGGCAGAACCTGACGATGCGCAGATGCCCTGCTGGTCTAACAGAATCAGAAGGGATTCTCCTTCGATAAAACGGAAGCAGAAATTGGCATTTCCAGGCAATCTCTTGGTTCTGTCACCATTGAGACGGCTGTATGGAATCTCTGCCAGTACACGCTTGATCAGATGGTCACGAAGCTTCGTCTCCTTCTCAATATTCTTCTCCATATCTCTGGCTGCTGCTGATGCTGCTGTACCCAGTCCAACAATGCCGGGTGTATTGTGCGTACCTGCACGTCTGGAACGCTCCTGTGCACCGCCATGTACAAAAGAACCGATACGGATGCCCTTTCTAATATAGAGGAAACCAATTCCCTTAGGTGCATGCAGCTTATGACCGCTGGCACTGAGCATATCAATATGCATTTCATCTACATTAAGGGGAATGTGTCCATAAGCCTGTACTGCATCTGTATGGAAAGCAATGCCGTGCTCTTTTGCAATTGCACCAATCTCTTCCAATGGTTCTATGGTTCCGATTTCATTATTGGCTGCCATAATAGAAATCAGAATGGTATCCGGTCTGATGGCTGCTTTCAGTTCATCCAGGCTGATAAGACCATTCTCATCTACCTTTAAATAAGTTACTTCAAAGCCGTGCTTCTCCAGATATTGACAGACATGGAGTACTGCATGATGTTCAATTACAGATGTAATGATGTGTCTGCCCTTGTCCTGATTGGCTTCTGCATAAGCCTTGATTGCCCAGTTATCAGATTCACTGCCGCCTGCTGTAAAATAAATCTCATTAGGCTGCGCACCAATCAGAGAGGCAACCTCCTCTCTTGCATCATCCACTGCCTTGCGGCTCTTGGCTGCAAAGCTGTAAATCGCTGATGGATTCGCATATACTTCGTAAAAATAAGGTATTATTGATTCAAATACTTCGTCTGTTACTTTCGTTGTTGCTGCATTATCAAGATATATCATATCCTGGTTCCTCCTTTTCCTACTATTCCTATGTGTTTAGTGTATTTTTATTCCGATAGAAAAGCGCACCATTCATGCGCCTTCCCGGCAAGCGAACGCATATTAAATAATATAATCGTTAGCTGCCTTTTCCTGTTCAATGTCAAGTAAATCCTGTACCGTCATATTATCAATTACGTTGTTCACTGCTTCATAAATCTTACGGTATACCTCTACAGTAGCACATTTCCCGTTTCTTTCACAAGGAAGTGCATTATCTGATAAACAGTCCACCGGTGCCAGAGAGCCTTCTGTCAGTCTCAGTATCATACCAACCGTGTACTGCTGCGGCTGTCTCACCAGCTGATAACCACCCTGTGCACCACGGGTACTTCTGACATAACCCGCTTTATTCAGTACAGCTACGATCTGTTCCATATATTTCTCAGAGATATCCTGCCTGGCAGCAATATCTTTCAGTTTCACAGTCTCTCCCATATGACCCGCCAGATCCATCATAATACGCAATGCATATCTGCCCTTGGTCGATATTGTCATATCTATTTCCTCCTGTTTCAATCGCTATATCCTTTATAACACGATATGAAAGCAACGTCAATAGGAAATTCCTATCTTTTCAATAGGAATTATAGAAAACAAACATCAGGATGCCGACTGCCATCGCAAGAAGCATTGGTTCTATCACCGAAACAGCCAGTATCCCTGCGTAAGAACGCTTATAGTAATAATGTCTGCGCCAGTCCTGATATGTCCAAAACGCACCAAGTAATCCACATAATATGATTTGTACTGCAATAATTATCCACACAGGGTAGGATATCTGTCCACTTTCCTGCTGTTTTGCCGGTTGCATGACCTGTCTTTCAAAGGAAAAAGTACTTCCATCATGCATGCGGATATCCAATGCCTCCTTAGCCTGTGTTGCCTCTATCCCCAGTTTCTCCATATAAGAAGAATACCATTCATAAGATGTCAAAGTATATAACTGCCCAAACAGTACTTCATTGACCACTCCTGTCAGAACTGCATCTTCCTTCTCCAATACCTGTATTCCCCTGTTCAAGTCATCTGACTGTAGTTGCAACAGGACATTATCTTCGATCACATAGCCACATTCGGCTTTTCCTGTAATCACCTGTCTGCGCAGCTCTTCTTCACTGTCTACAGCCTGGAATTCTACCAGTCCCTGATAGGAATCCAGCAGTGCCTGCACAGCTTCCTCATTGGTATAATATACCGCCCGCAGAATTGTATCTGAACCTCTCTCTGCCCTGATCATGGCACAGGTCAATATGGTTGTGCAGATGAGACAGAACCAGAAGCTTTTTCTGTGCATTAGTCTTCGAAAAAGAATTGCAGATACAGAACTTCCTGTTTTATTCATAAAATGCACAGGTCTGATATCCTTTTCCCGCTCTTCTCTATGCATCAGAATAACTTCGGCTATTGTAAACAGAATGATCCAGCCAATGAGCACAAGACAGGTCTTACCAAATTGCTGTTTTCTGCCTGTAAGAATCATGGTAAAAGCTGCCTTGATATAAGTAGCTGGAATAAACTGCGCAATTTTTCCTACGATCTGCGGTAATATGGCAGAGGGAAGAAAACATCCTGAAAGATAGCCCTGTATCAGCCCTGACATGCAGGTTATTAATATCGTTGTGTTGGCACGTCTGGTCAGACTGTATACAAGCTGTGTATATGCACCACTACATAATAGCAGTAGCAGAAGCAGAATTATATTTCTTCCTGTTATCTCCCAGGAAGGAATCCAGCTTCTACACAGAGGAATCCATGTGGCAAGGTAAGGAATCACAAGCAGCATGGCAGCCAGAATGGCAGTAATGCCATTTCTCCCGATTGCCTGCACGATATAAGGCACATTCAGTCGATAACAGGTCATTCTCTCTTCTTCCTTCGTCCTTCTGCAATATTGCCCGAAGAACAGCCCTGCTATCAGCATGATACAGGTCAGAAATGCACTGTTATAATATACCGCTGCTCCGGCAGTTCCTGTTGCTGAGATACTGTCCTCTCTCCATAGCATGCTTCTGTTCATCACCAGATTCAGATTATGCATATCTATCTGTTGATATTGCTGTTCTATCTCCTGTCTGTCTATTCCTGCCTGTGACAGTATATCATCTGTTGCATAAATCTGCGCCTGTGCAACTGCAAGCATCCCGATTCCTGCATTGGCAAGCTCTTCAAACACATACCCCAGTGCCTTGGAATGCCCTGACAAATATAATTTGGCAGGCTCATTGGTGCCATCCATAATGCCCTCAACCACATGCTCAGGTAATACGATCAGTGCTGCCAGCTCCTGCTGTTGCAGCGCCTCCTGTCCTTCCTCCAGTGATGACATTTCACTCAGGCTGCACCAGCCCTTGAGCGCATCCATATGTTTTATGTAGGTCAGGGCAAGACTGGTCAGCTTATCATCCGATGCAATATATCCAATCTTTACTGGCTCGGTCTCATTCCTTGACCATATCCGATACGCACAAAAAGCAGTCATACTGACAACAACTGCCAATATGACCGCTCTCAGGGCAAGCCCTGGTATACATGCCCGCATTCTTTTCCATTCTGTTCTCAACCAGACTACTATCTTCACGACCAGTCATACCCTTCCATTTACAGAGCTGTAAGCATCTGATAGAACATCTGATAAATAGATGTGCTGTCCATCTGCATGAGGTCTATAGAATCCTGCGGTATCTCTACTTCTCCCATACCCTGTTCTATTCCAAATGTTCCGGCAATACGCATCAGTGCTTTATCATCAACTTCCAGACTTGCCGTATCCAGATCCAATGTATAGGACTGTCCTTCTACAATATCTTTATAAGAACCATCTGCACTGAGCTTATACTTCTCGTCTCCAGATTCCAGCTCAATTCTGCCATCAAATGCAAGTGTATCAAGCTTCCATGTATTCTTATAACGCATTGTCAGTGCAGTCATATTATCTGTTCCTACCACATCCAGAGTGAGATCTTCCTTATATTCCTCATCTGTCACGGACGCATCTCTGCTTATGGAATAAGTCTCTGTTCCATTTACCGTATTCAGCTTACATGCAGCCTCTATCACATCAAGCGTTCTGTCTGTTCCCGCCAGATCCGCTGACAGTTCCATACTTTTGATCTGGGAATCCTTACATTCTATCGCCTGTGGCGTCATAATACGGACGATTCTCCCTTTGGAATCCATATACAGATTCAGGCTGATATCATTCATACAGCGGATATCCAGCACATCCTCTACCTGACCGTCAACCAGCTCCCTGATATCATCTTCCAGCAGATATGCTATTGATGACTGCTCTATCAGCTTCGTGATACCTTGCTGATACATACTGCTTGCCATGAATTTCTCCTGAAAACTGTTAAGAAATACATTCATGGCATCCTTAGGGATCGTAATATTTACTCCACTGCACTGCATGCTTTTGTTGGAAGTCTTAATGGAAGCTTTATCCGATGCCTTCTGAACGACTATTGTATCCTTCAGTGTCTGCGCATCCTCGCTGAGTGCATCCATTAATTCTTCCATATCTGTATAATCCGCATCTTCTCTTGTGAAAAAGTCAATGGAAACATCCGAATCTACCTTGAATCCCAACTGATCTTTCCAGGCGGAAGCATTATAATCTGCTCCCAGCGTATCCAGCTGTAATCTATAGGTATCATTCAATAACTTCGGTACGCTGACATACATCGTATTGTCATCAACCATTATGGTGCCATTTACCAGATTCATCTGATATGCTCCCAGATTAAAATCAATATTTGCCTGTCGGACTTCATTATCACATCCAGCCTCCAGATCCATATTGAGCATACTCAGTGTATCATTCTCTGGAAAAGTCGCTGTCATGTCTATTTTCAGAGTATACGGTCCATTCATTGTATTCTTCTGCAGAAGAGACTTGTTGATCTGCTTTGCCGCAGGACTGCTGTATGCCGTCAGTTCTTTTGACATTTTGGAAATGCCTCTTGCCAGACGTACTTTAGGCTGATTGAGCACAATCAAAGCCGCACTGATACCTGTAATCAATAAAACGACAACTACTCCGGCTATAATTCCTATATTACGTCTTTTTTTATTCTGTTCCATTCGTTCTTCACTCCAGCTCCTCTACCAGTTGTTTTCCTCGAAGTGTTCTGTCTATCTTCTTCATATGTCCCTGACAGAGTGCATACACACTGTCGCAGATCTCCAGATCACTCTCATCATGTGTCGCTAACAACACAGTTCCTCCCTGACTCCTGTACTGCAGCAGATATTCCCGTATCTGCTCCTTAGCCGGGAGATCCAGTGCGGCATTCGGTTCATCTAACAGAAGTATGACTGGACTTTCCGCCAGTGCGCATCCTATACTGACACGCTTCTTCATTCCCCCGGAAAGGTTCTGCGCCCGCATGGAGCACATCTGCTGTACACCAAGTGTATGCAGAAAGCCCTCTTCCAATTCCTTCTTGAGCCTGTACTTATCCCGATACCACAAAAGCAGATTGTCCCTGACGCTCAACTCCTGTATCAGATTGCTCTCCTGTGGCACATAACCCATATAACGCAGTAAAAGGCTTCGCCCCGCTCTGCCTTTTACCTGTTGTCCATCCAGATATATACTGCCGTCATCGGGAGTCCGAAGCCCTGCTAATATCTGCAGGAAAGTAGATTTTCCACAGCCATTGGCTCCGACAATTCCTATAATCTGTCCCTGCTGTACAGTCAGATTCACGTCCTGTAATACCTGATGTCTGCCATATGCACTTTTTAATCCTGTAATATGTAATCTATCCATGACCACCCTAATTAGAAAGAATCTGCTGCTCGAACTGAGCAAAATCCATCTGTGAATACGCTGTGTCCAGATCCTTATTGTTCCAGCTGTTGCTCTCTTTTCCTGATAATCTGGTCGGTTCGTTATAACCATTTTTAAGGATCGTCAGTACATAGCCTACCTTATTGTCCACCTGCTTACGGAGTGTATAACCAAGAATCTCAAATAACTGCTCTCTGGTGCGGTTATTGGCTTTTGCAGTCTTCAGTATGTCTTTTGCCTCTTTTACAGAACAGCCAAATACATCTATAATCTCCTGCTCTTCTTCCGTAGCTGTAACACTCTCTCCGTTCTTCTCTATTGTCTCATATTCTACGACTGTCTTGTTCGGTTTGAGCTTCTGCACCTTGAACTGAACAGCACCAATGCTCTGCTGTCCACTGGGCAGCTTCTCATAGATCAGCTGATATTCAAATGCAATATCCGTATTTCCATTGATCTCTTCATAAGGCTTGTCCAGAATCTCTCTCTTTACATTACCATTGGCATAAGAATCCGGCACTTTCATCATCTTACGCAGCTCATGAAAGGAAATCACAAAGGTTCCGCCATTGAAATTCTCTCTGTCTTTTAACAGATAATACAGTCTCTTGGAATATTTCTTCGTCAGATTCAGCGGATACTCGATTCTATAGTATGCACCCTGTTTCGCAGACATGATCATCTGTTTTACTTCCGGGTGAAGATCCAGCACAATCTTACTTCTGCCCTCATCTCCACGCTTCTTCTGATATTTGATCTTACTAAACCAGGGATAAAATACGTCTGTACCCTCATCTTCTTTCAGTCTGAAACCAAGTCCCTCGAATTTCTTCACTGCCTTTTGCAGATACGCATACGCATTGGACTCATCCTGCAGATTATACAGGTGCTTTACATCCGATATATTGATCTCATAACGTGTATTCTCTTCTGTATCATTGCCCTCGCCTACAATTCCCAGTAAAATATCAATGATATCATTCTGTCTGCGATCCAGATCATATCTGGCTTCAATAATAGTCTGCGGTCTGAAAGCAATCTCCGTACCGCCTACCTTCTTCTTACGATTCATGGTATACCTTCCTTCTTACACATCCGTCCCCCGCCGGATGCCGTCTTATGTAGACGTCTCCTGATTATATAATAATCGAAAAACAGACAAAGAGCAATCAAATTTTATGTTTATCGCCCATATTAGAATACCTTGCAGCTTCATATAATTCGTGCAGTTCTCTATCCTGTAATCCTGCTTTATGTTCCATCTCAGCAGGTGATTCGAATCTGCCCGGCTGTTCTTTTCTGCGCCTGCGTATCTCTTTCTTATAACGCCTGCGTATCTGTATCTCTTCCCTGGTCTGCGCCCGTGCTTCTTCTTTTGGCAGAAAATGTTCTATATCCCCATCCCCAGTCAATTCCTCTATTCTGTCGCCATTCTCATCATAGCTTCGCCTGAAATTGTGAAATATCTCCCTGATCTGTCTGCATACGAGCAACAGCAATGCCGCAAAGATCAATATGACGATTCCCTGAAACACTGCATTGATCCAGTCTGGCAACTTAGGGCTGTCTTCCTGCGCCGCAAGCATCCAGTCTGGAATCTCGTCACTTTGCCCGAATTGAAGTTCCCCATAATCCATGAACCAGTCTCCCGTTACCAGCTCTTCACCAGCAAACCAGTTTCTGATATCTGTATATGGTCTATAAGATGAGGCAATGGCTGCTGGAACCGCTGCCAATACAAAACATAGCAAAAATACACCAAGCATTCCTGCACTGATGCCATATATTCTCTTCGCCGGTACTCTGCTTACATCCTTATTCAGCGAAAAATACGTCTCTGTCTGGATTACAAACTGATAAATAAACACCAGAATCACATAGAGAATACCACTGTAAAAGGCTTCGTTACAGACATATGCCGAAGAGAATCCAAGCCCCAGTATATATATCACACCAAAATACCATAAGCCTTGAAATCCCGGTCTGTTAAGGAAGCTCTCTTTTGGCTGCCAATAAGGATCTTTCTCTCTTTCCTCCTGTATCTTCTGCATTCTGTCCCGGAAACATAACGCTATAATTAACAGTGTCTCTATTGCCAGCAGTACAGTATCACAGATTCTTGCAAGGTGCGTCTGTGCTCCTATTCCACCAAGAAACCAGACCATCGCTGTCATACCTGCCAGAACCAGCAAACTTGTCAGCAGATATGTAAACAGACTCCTGCAATATCTGACAGCCAGATATGTGATTGCTATTGGCAGCACAATCAGCAATGCCTTTGCATATACAAGTCCGGTATTGCGCAGTTCTTCGCTAAAGTCAAGGGCATACAGAAAGGGAGCAATCAGCGCAAAGATCAAAGTCGCATGAAGCCAGCAGATTATCTGCTGCATTTTTCGTCTCATCCCTTCTCCACCTCCCTTGTCATGAACTTCAGATTGGCTGCTGTGTCTATATGCTGCTGTTCACCACGATACACAGGGCACAGCCAGATTCCATACCGTTCTTTTCCCAGGAAATTCTCAATCATCTTATGTCTCTCTAATGTGGCATTCTTGGATATAAAGATCATAACAGCATCCTCTGCCTTTGTCTGGATCAGACAGTCTTCATAAGGCTTCCATCCATCTTCCTTGCGATACAGTGCCAATGCCCTCTCTATTTGCGTCAAATACGTTTTACTGTTTATGCATGCTGCCTCACAAAAAACATTTTCCTGCCGGTTTTCTTCCATAATGCCAATATCTGCCTTTGTTTCAGACCGGTATTGTGCATTGGTGAGCAATCCCGCTTCCATTCCCTGACGCATGCATTTACGTATCAATGATGCTGCCAGGGCAATACTTTCCTCTACAAGTTCTTCCTGTTTAAGAATACCGCCATCTTCTACATCCAGATACAGCATGACCTTCTGCGTCATTACAGAATCAAAGGTATTCACCATAAGTCCACCGGTCCTGGCACTGGCTTTCCAGTTGATTGTCTTCATAGGATCGCTGGTGGTATACTCACGAATCCCCCGAAATGTAAAAGGATCTTCGTACAAGTGTCTGGAGCACTGCATGATTCCCAGCATGCGCTCGCAGACAGTCATTGTCTCTGATACGTTTACCTGCGCCGGATAGACGTAAATCGCTGCATTTGTAGTCAGTGCCTGCGAATATCTTTTACGGTATAATAAGGAAAAGGCAGTAATATCTGCCTCTTCTACTTTATAATATCCTCTTTTTTGGCACAGAATGGGAATCTTTCTTGTGATTCGCTGTCTGCCAAGTACTGCAAAAATATCCCTTTTATAGATATAATCGCTGACATTGGTATTCTCTGTATCCTGAAAGACCAGTTCCTTTCTTGTATGGAAACCCACTTCCAGAACCGGCAGCGGCAGCTTCTTACGATTGGTAATGACCTCGGTCAGTTCCACCTGCTCTCCTGCATATACAGATGTTCTGTCAAAGTCTAATGTAACGTCTACCTGTCGATACCAGTGTCTTCTGTAATATATATTCCATCCAAGTAATAACAGCAGCAAAGCTGCCAGCAAAAGAATGAACATAGGCTATCTCCTGCTCCAATCCTCTGTAGGAAGTGCCACGCTGTTAAGCAGGTTCTGTATTTTAGAAGCCTTGGCTGTCTCATCCTCAGTCTCTGTGATCAATCTGTGTGCCAGAACCGGAACTGCTACTGTCTTGATATCCTCCGGCACAACATAGTCTCTTCCTTCTACCATGGCATATCCCTGAGAAGCCCGAAGCAGTGCAAGTGTCCCCCTTGGACTGACCCCTGTGCTGTTTCGTCTTGTTGCCTGTACCAGATTCACCATATATTCTATCAGATCTGGATGCACATACACATGACAGCACTCTTCCTGAAGCTGTGCAATTTCTTCTGCATTCGTCACAGGCTCAATCTGCGCCAATGGCTGCGCATCCATGAATCGCTCCAGCATCTGTATCTCCTGCTGTGCATCCAGACTTCCCATATACAGCTTCATGATGAAGCGATCCAATTGTGCCTCAGGCAGTGGAAAGCATCCAATTGTCTCTATTGGATTCTGTGTCGCAATGACAAAAAATGGTGCCGATAACGCTCTGGTCACACCATCTACTGTAACCTGTCTCTCTGCCATACACTCCAACAGACTGGACTGTGTTCTGGGTGTTGCTCTGTTGATCTCATCTGCTAACAATACATTCGTGAATACCGGGCCTTCTTTAAAGGTAAAGCAGCCCTTCTCCTGATTAAAAAATGACAGTCCTGTCACATCTGTAGGTAAAAGATCCGGCGTAAACTGCACTCTGTCGAACTGACAGCCCATAGATTTCGCCAGTGTCTTAGCCAGTACCGTCTTACCGGTTCCTGGTACATCTTCCAGCAATACATGTCCCCCCGCTGCCAGAGAAGCCTGAAGAAGCTTCGTAACTTCTTCTTTGCCTATCATGACTTTCGCTACATTATCCTGAATTCTGCGTAATACCTCATTTTGCATGTTAAACCTCATTTCTGTACAATAAGATTATATCAGGTTTCTGCGTGATACATGATCCATGCCATCACAGTAAGTCCTGCCGTTTCTGTACGAAGAATCCGCCTGCCCAGAGTGATTGGTTTCATTCCCTGCCCAATGGCAGCATCAATCTCATCCTCTGCAAAGCCACCCTCCGGTCCGATAAAGACAGCGACCATATCCCCTGGTTGTACTGCCTCTATTGCCGCTCTTGTTCCTGCCATGCCGGATGCGCCTTCCAGGCTTTCTTCCATTTCGTATGGAACAAGCTGATGCTGCATGGTTTTGGCATATGCTAATGCCTCTTTGTAAGTCATGACCTCATGAATCTGCGGCACAATACCTCTCTTGCTCTGCTTGGAAGCTGCCTCTGCAATCCCCTGCCAGCGTGCAATCTTATTCTTTGCCTTCTTGTCATCCAGCTTCATGACGCAGCGCTTCATTGTTACCGGGACAATCTCATAGACACCTAACTCCACCATCTTCTGAACGATCAGTTCCATCTTGTCACCCTTAGGCAACCCCTGAAAAAGACATACCTTAACAGGAAGTTCTACCCCGTCTTCCTTGATAAAGCGAAGCTCGCAGCGTACCTCATCCTCTGTTATTTGGGCAATACCACAACGATAATCTCTGCCATCTATTCCATTGCTGATACTGATCTCATCACCTACTTTGAGACGAATTACATTCCTAATATGGTTCACATCACTGCCGGTTATGATAATCTCTTTGTCCTGTATCTGCTCCGGCTCCACAAAAAAATGATACATAGCTTCCTTACTCCTGATTCTTTCTGGCTGTAACGCTGACCCATTCTCCCTGATAAGTAACTTCCAGTACTTCCAGACCTGCTGCTTTGACTGCATCGACAACTGTCTGCTCTTTGTTGTCAATAATACCTGATGTAATATAGATACCTCCAGTCTTTAACTGGTTCACGATTACAGGTGTCAGAGGTACCAATACGTCCGCCAGAATATTGGCAACTACAATATCGTATTTGTTATATCCCACTTTGTCCTGTACAGCTTTATCTGTAATAATATTGCCAATCATCATGTCAAATTTCTCTGCAGGAATATGATCTATTACCGTTCCATTTTCCACGGCACTAACCTGTAATTCTTTCTTTGCTGCCATATCTTTTTATCCTTTAATTACCATTTTAAATCTAATGCTTTGAAAATAATTGCCTGACGGGTGTACACACCGTTCAACGCTTGCTGGAAGTAGTATGCCTTCTTGTTATCATCCACATCCTCGTCAATCTCGTTCACGCGAGGTAGCGGGTGGAGGATACGCATTGTATCTTTCGTGCCTGCCAGCATGGAATTCTTGAGGATATACACGTTCTTCACTTTCTCGTACTCCAGCGGGTCCGCGAAACGCTCGCGTTGTACACGGGTCATGTAAAGAATATCGGCATCGTTGATTACATCATCCAACTCCGTATGCTCGTAATAAGGGATATGCAATTCATCCAAGAACAACTTGTAAGCCTGCGGCATTTCCAACTCCTTCGGGGAGATAAAGTGGAATGTCGGGTTGAAGTGGCTCATGGCTTGTAGCAAAGAGTGAACCGTACGACCGTACTTCAAATCCCCTACCATAAAGATATTCAAATTCTCAAGCGTCCCTTGCGTCTTGTAAATGGAATACAAGTCAAGCATCGTCTGCGTCGGGTGTTGGTTCGCCCCATCTCCGGCATTAATCACCGGTACACTGGCAACCTCGCTGGCAAAACGGGCAGCCCCTTCCAGCGGATGGCGCATCACGATCAAGTCGCAGTAGTTATCCACCATCTTGGTTGTATCTTTCAAAGATTCACCTTTTGTCGTACTGGAAGACGAGGCATCGGAGAATCCGACAATACGTCCCCCCATTCTACTAATCGCGGTTTCAAAACTCAATCGCGTACGGGTAGATGGCTCAAAAAACAGTGATGCAACCACCTTCCCTGCCAGCAGGTTGCAATTTGGGTTTTTCTCGAATTCAGAAGCAATCTTCAATACTTCCAAAATTTCCTCTTTCGAGTAGTCGGTAATGGATACTAAGCTACGTTTATTCATATTGCTACATATTAAGTGTTTATGTTCTTTATCATCCATATAAAAAAAAACCAACAATGTCAACTAACGACAATGTTGGTTTTCTGTATCTTGTTAAAACAACGATTATGTCTCTGCCTAAACTGCAGGCATAAAAACAATCTTCGCCGAATATTTTGATGTTCTATCTTCATATCGGAATACAAAATTAGAGATAATTTCTATCCGAACAAAGCGATTTTCATTTATTTTTTTCATTTCATCTATCACTGGCTCTTTAACTTGAGATCT
>ERZ824600.2738-NODE-2738-length-18041-cov-4.215279_pt1 | contig 18041 bp, 15 predicted proteins | sample MGYA00519933_ERZ824600 | MGnify/ENA primary metagenome ERZ824600 (study PRJEB31778, sample SAMEA3449178) | human gut metagenome | biome: human gut; feature: human-associated habitat; material: faeces | place: United Kingdom | collected 2010/2012 ... | reverse complement strand
GCATCTTCCTGCACTGCCTGCCCTCCTTCCACGACTTCGACACCACCATGGCCGCCTCTCAGAAAGAACTGGGCTACGATATCCGCGAGGTCACCGACGAGGTGTTCCTCTCCCTGAACTCCAAGGTGTTCGACGAGGCCGAGAACCGTATGCACACCATCAAGGCTGTCATGGTCGCCACCATCGGCAACGTCTGATCGAAACAACTCGCTCAAGGGCGACGATCTTTTCTTCACTCACGGCAAAGCCTCCGGTGCAAACCGGAGGCTTTGCCGCATTCCATTATTATATAAAAAGGAAACCGCTCTGCCCACGGCAGAACGGCTTTTCGTTCAATCCTCCGGCATGGCGACGGCGCGCACGGGCGAGCCGTCAGCGTCCTTGAAGCGCAGGGGGAGCGTCGCGTAGGGGAAGGTTTTCCCCACAAGGGAGGCGAGATTGCAGAGATTCTCCGTGTTCACAAAGCCTGCGCCGAGCAGGATCTTGTGCACAGGATAGTCCACCGTGTCCATCGGGTCGATGGAGATGGCGTCGGTGCCGACGCCCTTGAGCGGAAAAGCGGCAAGGTACTCCGCCGCCTCAAGCGAGAGCACGGGGAAGGGGGAGAAGTATTGCTCGCTGCCCCAATATTTCTCCCAGCCGGTGTAGAAGAGCAGGAAGTCTGCGGCCTCGATCTCTGAGGCATGGAGCTGGAGCCGCGCTTTGGGGATCTCCTTTCCCGCAAGGTCGGAGCAGTCGAGCACATAGGCCGTGCCGATGTACTTGTCCGCCGGAAATTGATCAAGCGTCTTGCCGTCGCGCAGCATATGCGCAGGGGCGTCCATGTGCGTGCCGGTGTGGGAGCTCATCGTCAGCAGCGTTTCGCGGAAGCCGTGCTGCTCAAAGGTGTTCGAGGGCGTAAGCTTCGGCGGCTCGGCCTCGGGATAGACGGGCATGGCCTCTTCAATGAGGTGGGTCAGGTCAAGAATTTTCATGGCGCTTCTCCTTTTCCAAAAAAATCATCAGGGCGGCGAGGTCGGCGGGAGAGACGCCCGAAATGCGCCCCGCCTGTCCGAGCGAGCGGGGACGGATGGCGGCGAGCTTTTCCCGCGCCTCGAGCCGCAGACCGTCGATGCTGGAATAGTCAAGCTCCTCGGGCAGCAGGCGGCTCTCGAGCCGCGCGAACTCCTCGACCTCAGCCCTCTGGCGGCGAATGTAGCCCTCGTACTTCACGGTGATCTCCACCTGCTCGGCGATGTCCTGTGGGCAGGCGGCGCAGCCGGCGTCGAAGGCCCGCAGATCGTCGTAGCGCAGCTGCGGGCGGCGCAGCAGCGCGATGAGCGGGCTGCCGTCCGTGATTTCCGCCGTGCCGCGCTCTCGCAGCAGCGCGTTGAGCGCATCGCTCGCGGGAAGGCCGGTGTGCTCGAGCCGTTTGATCTCCCGCGCGACGGCGGCGTACTTTTCCTCCACGGCGGCAAGACGCTCGTCGGAGATGAGGCCGATGTCGTGCCCGAGCTTTGTGAGCCGCCGGTCGGCGTTGTCCTGCCGCAGGAGCAGGCGGTACTCGCTGCGGCTCGTCATGATGCGGTAGGGCTCGTTCGTACCCTTGGTCACAAGATCGTCGATGAGCGTGCCAATGTAGCTCTCCGAGCGGGAGAGGACAAAGGGAGACTGCCCCGCGAGCCTGCGCGCGGCGTTCACACCGGCAACAAAGCCCTGTACGGCGGCCTCCTCGTAACCGGACGAGCCGTTGAACTGCCCCGCGCCGTACAGCCCCGCGATGGCTTTCGTTTCCAGCGTAGGCTTGAGCGCGGTGGGGTCGATGCAGTCGTACTCAATGGCGTAGGCGGGGCGCATGATCTCCGCGTGCTCGAGCCCCGGAATGGTATGGACCATCCGCACCTGTACGTCCTCGGGCATCGAGGAGGAAAAGCCCTGAATGTACAGCTCCTCGGTATCAAGCCCCATCGGCTCGATGAAGAGCTGGTGGCGGGGCTTGTCCGCGAAGCGGACGATCTTCGTCTCGATGCTCGGGCAGTAGCGCGGCCCGACGCCCTCGATCACACCGGAGTAGATGGGACTGCGGTCGAGATTTTCGCGGATGATGCGATGTGTCTCCTCGTTCGTGTAGGTGAGGTAGCACACCGCCTGATTGCAGGGAACGTGCTCGGTCGTGAACGAGAACGGCAGCGGCTCGGCGTCGCCATCCTGCCGCTCCATTTTGGAGAAATCGACGCTGCGGGCGTTGACGCGCGGGGGCGTGCCGGTCTTGAAGCGACGCAGGGGAAGTCCGAGCGCGCGCAGCTGCTCCGCGAGCGGCAGGCTTGCGTGCATCCCATCGGGGCCGCTTGACTGAATACATTCGCCCACGATGGTGCGCCCGTCGAGGTAGGTTCCCGAGCAGAGGATGACAGCCTTTGCGCCGAACACCGCGCCCGTCGCGGTGACGACGGCGGAGACTGCGCCGTTTTCCACGCGCAGCTCCACGATCTCCGCCTGCCGCAGCGTCAGGTTTTCCTGCTGCTCGAGCGTATGCTTCATGATCTGCTGATAGCGGCGGCGGTCCGCCTGCGCGCGCAGAGACCACACGGCGGGGCCCTTGCCGCGGTTCAAAAGGCGATACTGGATGCAGGCGCGGTCGGCGGCCTTTGCCATCTCGCCGCCGAGCGCGTCCAGCTCGCGCACAAGATGGCCCTTGCCCGTGCCGCCGATGGCGGGGTTGCAGGGCATATTGCCCACGGCGTCAAGGTTGATGGTGAAGCAGACCGTTTTCCGTCCCAACCGCGCGCTTGCAAGCGCGGCTTCGATGCCGGCATGGCCCGCGCCGATGACGGCGACGTCGTAGTCGCCGGCAAAAAATTCGTACATAGGCGTCCTCTCGCCTCCCGAAGAACAAAGTTGGATACATTATTTTATCACAGGGCTTTGAGTGGAAACAAGCAAAACGGATTAGCGCAAAGCACAAAACGGCGAAAATATTTTTGTGAAATATGTGGAAAATCACACTTGCGCGCTTGACAGAGAAGTAGTATCATACTCTTGAAATTGAAAAGAGAAAGGAGCGTGAGAACCAATATGATGTTTGAAAACTTCAAGGGCTTCGACGTCGATGACATGATCTTCGGCACGACGGAGCAGATCGTCAGCGAGCGCTGAGCGACCAAAGCGGAACCACGCAGGGATGCGTGGATTTTTTGTTTTTATGGGGCAGTTTGCACCGTTGACGATAAAAAATTGGGAAAATCCGCCGCCGAGGCGGATTTTTCTTGCCTTTCGCGCGGCGGTATGATATACTTTTTCGGCTAATGCAGTATGAGAAGAGGAGATCACCATGGCTGTTATCGAATACGATTCCTATAAGCAGAAGCTGCTCGCCATGAGCGACACGTTTGAAAACCTTCAGAAGGCCCTCGATATCGAATCCTCCAAGCACGAGATCGCGCGGCTCGAGGCCGAGGCGCATGAGGACGGCTTCTGGAACGACATCGAGCGCTCGCAGGCCAATCAGATGCGCACCAAGCAGCTGCAAAATAAGGTCCACCGCTTTGAAAAGCTCGTCTCCACGCGCGACGACCTGCTCGCCCTCATCGACATGGGCAATGAGATGGACGACGCCAGCCTGCTGCCCGAGCTGGAGGAGGGTTATGCCGACCTTGAGAAAAGGATCGAGGAGGTCCGCCTCACGACGCTGCTCTCCGGTGAGTACGATAACTGCAACGCCATTCTGACCTTCCACGCCGGCGCGGGCGGCACCGAGGCGCAGGACTGGACGCAGATGCTCTACCGTATGTATATGCAGTGGGCGAACAAGCACGGCTTCGAGTTCGAGATGATGGACTATATCGACGGCGAAGAGGCCGGCATCAAGAGCGCGACGGTCATGGTCAAGGGCGAGAACGCCTACGGCTATCTCAAGAGCGAGAACGGCGTCCATCGTCTGGTGCGCGTTTCCCCCTTTGACGCGAACGCCCGCCGCCAGACGAGCTTCGCCGCGCTCGAGGTCATGCCCGAGCTGCCCAACGACATCGAGGTCGACATTCGACCCGAGGACATTGAAATGCAGGTCTACCGCTCCTCCGGCGCGGGCGGCCAGCACGTCAATAAGACCTCGTCTGCGGTGCGTCTCATTCATATCCCCACCGGCATCGTCACCGCCTGTCAGACACAGCGCAGCCAGTTCCAGAACCGCGACTACGCCATGCAGATGCTCAAATCCAAGCTCATGGAGCTGAAGATCCAGCAGCACGCGGAGAAGATCAGCGACCTCAAGGGCGTGCAGCTCAAGATCGAATGGGGCAGCCAGATCCGCTCCTATGTCTTCATGCCCTACCAGCTCGTCAAGGATACGCGCACGGACTACGAGACCGGCAACATTCAGGCGGTCATGGACGGCGACCTCGACGGCTTCATCAACGCCTACCTCACCAAGGCCGCGAACGGCGAACTGAAAAAATAAAGAAAAAGGTGCTCTGTCCGCCGGACGGAGCACCCTTTCACGCACGGAGATACGGAAAATGGACGAAAATATCAGAGAAGAGATCCTACAGGAAAATAAAATGGGCACCATGCCAGTCGGCAGGCTGCTCTTCAGCATGGCGGTGCCGATGATGGTATCCATGCTGTTTCAGGCGCTCTACAACGTGGTGGACAGCATCTTTGTGGCAAAGCTCAGTCAGGACGCAATGAACGCCGTGTCGCTCGCATTCCCGCTCCAAACGCTGTGCATCGCCTTTTCCGGCGGCACGGGTGTGGGTATGAACGCGCTGCTCTCCCGCTCGCTGGGCGAGAAGAATCAGGCGGGCGCGGACCGCGCGGCGAATGTGGGACTGTTTTTGACGCTGTGCAATTTTGCGCTCTTCGCCCTCATCGGCTGGACGCTTGCGGGACCGTTCTTCCGCTTTCAGACGGACAACCCGCAGATCATCACTTACGGACGCGACTATGTGACCGTCTGCATCGGCTGCTCGATCGGCCTGTTCTTCCAGATGTATAATGAGCGCCTGCTGCAATCGACGGGACGCACGAACCTCTCCATGATCACGCAGATCGCCGGCGCGGCCACCAACATCGTTCTCGACCCCATCCTCATTTTCGGCCTGCTCGGCTTCCCGCGGCTGGAGGTCGCCGGTGCGGCGATCGCCACCGTTATCGGTCAGCTCGTCGGCGCGTCCATCGGCTTCTATCTCAACCTCACGCGCAATCCTGACGTGCATCTGCGCCGCCGCGAGATCCATCCCCACGCCGCGACGATCAAAGAGATCTATGCGGTCGGCGTGCCGTCCATCATCATGCAGTCCATCGGCTCGGTGATGGTGTTCGGCATGAACAAGATCCTCATCTCCTTTACCGAGGCGGCGACGGCAGTGTTCGGCGCGTACTTCAAGCTCCAGAGCTTCATTTTCATGCCCATCTTCGGCCTGAATAACGCGATGGTGCCTATCATTTCGTACAACTACGGTGCGGGCAAGCCGGAGCGCTTCCGCAGGACGATCCGCCTTTCGGCTGTCACAGCCATTGCCATCATGTGCGTGGGTCTTGCGCTCTTCGAGATCATCCCCGGTACGCTGCTCGGTCTCTTCTCCCCCTCGGAGGAGATGCTGACCATCGGCAGGACCGCGCTGCGCATCATTGGCCTGACGTTCCCGCTCGCGGGCTTCTGCATCGTCTCGGGCAGCGTCTTTCAGGCGCTCGGCACACCGTTTTACAGTCTGATCGTCTCGGTCTGCCGCCAGATCTGCGTGCTGCTGCCGGTGGCGTATCTGCTCTCCCTGACCGGACGGCTGGAGCTGGTGTGGTGGTCGTTCCCCATCGCCGAGCTCGTGAGCCTGACGCTCTCGGCCATCTTCCTGCGCAGGACGCTGCGCGCAGCCGGCGAACGCCTGAGCCAAAAATAAAAAACAGGAGACGCCGTCCGATGGATGGCGTCTCCTTGCTGTATTCTGCGCTTACAGCCCCAGACCGGGGATGTTCAGACCGCTGGTGAAGCTGTTCATGCGGCTGCTCATCGCGTCGTCCGCCTGCCGCAGCGCCTCGTTGACCGCGGAGATCACGAGGTCCTGCAGCATCTCGACGTCCTCGGGATCGACCGCCTCGGGCTTGATGGTGAGCGCGGTGATCTCCTTCTTGCCGTTTGCCGCAGCGCTGACGGCACCGCCGCCGACGCTCGCTGTGAAGGTGGCCTCCTCGACCTCCTGCTGAGCCTTCGCCATCTCCTGCTGCATCTGCATGAGCTTCTGCTGCATCTGCATCTGCTGCGCCGCCTGTCCCGCGCCGTTCGAGAAGCCGCGGCGCGCGCTGTAACCCTTTGCCATATCCGTATTCCTCCTGATGTTACTTGATGTTGAAGTTATCGAACTTGCTGCCCATACGCAGCAGATCCTGGAATTTGTCGCGTTTTTTCCCGTCCTCCGGCTCGCCGACCACAAAGCGCACGGCGACTGCCCGGCCGACGCTCTGCCCCGTCACCTCACGCAGCACCGCGGCGACCGCCTCGGTATCGAGCATGGCCTTCGTCACCGCCGTCGGACAGTAGACCGTCAGCACGCCGTTGGCGAGCCGTCCGTCCGCCTGACCGACGAACGCGCGCTTGTCGGGCGTGAGTCGGTTTTTGTAGCTCTCCATCAGCGCGAGCCAGATGTCGCTGTCACCGGTCGGTGCGGACGCTTCCGCCTTCGGCTCTGCGGCCTGCGGCGCGGGAGCCGGCGTCGCGCTCTGCGGACGTTCCGGCTCTGCCGGCTCGCCGTAGGGCGGGGGAGCGTCGTCAAAGGATTCGTCCGCCGGCGCGGGCGCGCTGTCCTCCCACGGGGGAGGAGCCTCGTCCTCCACGGCTGTCGGCTTCGCCGCAGTCTTTGCGGGAGCGGGCTTCTCCGCCGGCGCGGGCACCACCTGCGCCGTGCCTTCTGCGGCGGCATAGCGCACGCCCGCGGTCATCTGCTGTTCGAGCCGTGCGAGCCGCGCGTTGATGGCGCTCAGGTCGCCGGAGAGCGTTTCGTCGCAGAGCTTCAGGAGACACAGCTCCGCATCCGTGCGGCGGTTGACGCTCACGTTCATGTCCGCCGCTGTGCGCTGGAGCGTGGTGCAGATGGCGATAAGCCGCGCGCTGTCGGCCTGCCGCAAAAGGCCGTCCATCGTCTGGCCGTCGTAGCCACCCGTGAGCAGCGCCGCGCCGCCCTCGGGAGCCGTTTTGGAAATGAGCAGGTCGCGTGCGAGCGCGGACAGCTCGCCGAGCACAGCGCCCACGTCCTTGCCGCTGCCGTAGAGCCGGTGGAGCAGCAGCAGCGCGGCCTTTGTGTCGCGCCGCAGAACGCAGTCCATCAGCTGCGCGGTCTGGAGGTTGCCCGCCAGTCCCAGCGCGTCGAGCACCGCCGCGCTGTCGATGGTCCCACCCGCCGCCGCACACTGGTCTAGAAGGCTCAGCGCGTCGCGCAGCGCGCCGTCGGCAATGTGCGCGAGCAGCTCCGCGCCGTCCGGCTGGAGGTCGATGCCCTCCTGCTCCGCGATGTAGTTCAGCCGTCCCACGATCTCGCGCGGCAGAATGCGCCGGAACGCAAAGCGCTGGCAGCGCGAGAGAATGGTCGCGGGCACCTTGTGCAGCTCGGTCGTCGCCAGAATGAACATCAGGTGCTCCGGCGGCTCCTCCAGAATTTTCAGCAGCGCGTTGAACGCCGCGATGGAGAGCATGTGCACCTCGTCGATGATGTACACGCGCTTTTTCACCTGCGCGGGGGAGTAGATGGCCTCGTCTCGCAGCGCGCGGACGTGGTCCACGCCGTTGTTCGAGGCGGCGTCGAGCTCCATCACATCGAGAAAGCCGCCGGACTCGATGCCGAGGCAGCTCGGGCACTTGTTGCAGGGGTTACCGTTCTCGGGGTGCTCGCAGTTGACTGCCTTGGCGAGGATCTTCGCGCAGGTGGTTTTGCCCGTGCCGCGCGTGCCGGTGAAGAGGTAGGCGTGCGAGAGCCGTCCCTCTGCGACCTGCCGCTGCAGCGTTTCGGTGACATGCTCCTGCCCGACCACGTCGGAGAAGGTTTTGGGCCGCCACTTGCGGTACAGCGCCTGATACATACCACATTGCCCCTTTCGTGAGGATAGAAAAGGTCCTCCGTATACAGCTGCGTGACCGGCGCCCTTGCGGCACATGACTGGTCCCGCTTAATGCTGCTCGGTTCCCCGCCTGACATGGTTCGCGGGCATTCATTGCGCAAGACCGATCCCGCAGCTGTATGCGGAGGACGGATAACAACAGATATTATACGATACGGCTTTCGGAAAGGCAACAAAAATTTTTTGAAAAAAGTGAAAAAAGGACTTCACAAATGAGAAAAGCTGTGGTATGATATGCGGGCTGAAAAGTTCATGGGCCTGTAGCTCAGTTGGGAGAGCGATCCCGACATAAAGCGGGCCCACTTGATGATCGATATTTTCAGCCAAGTTAATATTTGGGCCTGTAGCTCAGTTGGGAGAGCGTACGGTTCGCATCCGTAAGGTCGTGGGTTCGAATCCCTTCAGGTCCACCAAAAAATAAGAGACACGCGAAAGCGTGTCTCTTATTTTTTTGGTTCACTCATTTCATTCGTTCACCCCAAGGGTAATTAAAATGCTCGGGCGAAGTGAATTCGCCCTCCGCCAAGATTTTGCTGGCGCAAAATGCTTGTACGGCGCAAAAGCGCCGGTTTTACTATCTGCGGGACATTTCACAGCGCCGCCCCCTGCCCTCACATGAAGTTTGCGAACACCGATGCGCCGGCGACCGTGAGCAATCCCGCCACAACGATCGACAGGCCGCTCATTGCGCCCTCGACCTCGCCAAGCTCGATGGCCTTAGCCGTACCCAGCGCGTGCGCGGCCGAGCCGATGCTGACGCCCTTCGCAATGGGGTCGGTGATATGAAAGAGCCTGCATACCGCCACGGCGGTCACATTGCCGAAAATGCCCGTGATGATGATCATGGCGACCGTCAAGGTCACATAGCCGCCGAGCTCTTCCGAAACGCCCATGCCGATGGCCGTGGTGATGGACTTGGGGAGCAGCGTCACATATTCCTCGTGCGAAAGGTGAAAGAGCCTGCTCATCACAAGCACGCTGCAAAGCGTGGTGACAACACCCGCAAAAATACCGGCAAAAATGGCCTTGTAGTTCTGCCGGAGGAGCGCGAGCTTTTCGTAGAGCGGCACGGCAAGGCAGACAGTCGCGGGCGTCAAAAGATAGCTGAGGTACTTTGCGCCCTCGTAATATACGTCATAGTCGATGTGCGCGGTCACAAGCAGCGCGATGGTCACGGCGACGGAGATAAGAAGCGGGTTGCAGAGCGCAAGCCTGCACTTTTTTTGCAGCAGCACACCGAGGCCGTAGGAAACAAGGCTCTCCGAAACGCCGAAAAAGACGGACTGTTCAAAAAATGTCATTTCCTGCCCTCCCCTTTTTCGTTTCTTTTCAGCACGCCCTGCGTCACAAGGCCGGACACTGCCATCACGGCAACCGTCGTCACCACGGCGATGACGAGATAGGCAAGGAGATTCTCTTTGATGACGCTCCACGAGGCCATCAGCCCCACGGCAGCGGGAATGAACATCAGGGGCATGATCTCGATGAGAAAGCAGGCCGTGTCGCGCACGGCGTCAAGCTTGATGATCCCCGTCAGCAGGCAGACAAGCATCAGCACAAGGCCGTAGATGCTCGCCGGCACAGGCAGCGGCAGAAGATAATTGAGCAGCTCTCCTGCAAAGGAAACCAGCAGGATCATGGCAAATTGTTTGACGTATTTCATCGTATTTCCCTTCTTTGCATGATACCGTCTCATTGTACGGCGGCAAAAAAGGGCTGTCAATCGACAAAGGGGCGGAATCTCCGCCCCTTTGCCCTTATAAAAGTGGAATATTTTCAAAAAGAATGTCGAGCAGCTTGTCGCCGTGCGGGACGTCGGGGCCGTTCATGCCGTTTTCTTCGGTGTAGGTCACACCGCGCTTCGTATCCACGCGGCTGTCATACAGAATAAACGGGACCGGCGAGCCCTCGTGCTGCTTCGTGCGTACGAACGTTCTGTGGTCGCTGATGATGAGAAGGCGATATTCCATCTTCGCCTCGTCCATCTTCCCGAGCAGCGGCGTGATGAGGCGGCTGTCGAGCCATTCGATGGCCTGGATCTTATTCTTGAGGTCGCCCGCATGCGCGCACTCGTCCGGCGCTTCCAGATGCACGAGCACGAAATCGTGGGAGTTGACCATCTCCCACGCGGCTTCGGCCTTGCCCTCGATGTTGGTGTCGATCTCACCGTTCGCGCCCTCAACATCGACCATGTCAAGGCCGCACATCGCGCCGAGCCCCTTGACCACGGGCACCGCCGCAACGACCGCGCCGCTCTTTCCGTAGCGCTCCTGAAGGCTCGGCAGCTTTGCCGCCTTGCCCTCCGCCCAGAGCCAGATGCCGTTGGCGGGGAGCTTGCCCTCTTTTCTGCGGCGCTCGTTGATAGGTGCGTGCTCGAGCGCCTTGTTGGCAAGGCGCATCAGCGTGAGATACGGCTCGGCCTTTGCCTCGTTGCCGCGGGGGAACACCTGCTTGCACGGGCCCTTGACGCCCTCCCAGTTGGTCTCAAAGTACAGGCCCTCAAAGTCGCCGTGATGGTGGATCAGGATCTGGCGGAACGTCGGCGTTTCGCGCAGCTCCATGTCGTACTTTTTGAGCGCGGCGGCAAAGTCGGGGTCTGCCTTGAGCGTGCGCACGACCTCGAGCGCGTCCTCGCCCTCGATGCAGCCGGCATTGAAGGACACAAAGCCCTTTTCGTCCAGCGGCCCGTCGCCGTCCTCCATCGTCAGCAGGTTGCAGCGGAACACCGCGTCAGTCGGCTCGACCGCAAAGCCGAGGGCAGCGGCCTCCATCGGGCCGCGGCCGTGGAAATGCTTGCTCGGGTCACAGCCGAGAATCGACAGATGCGCAATGTCGCTGCCGACGGAGAAGCCCGGCGGGCAGTTCTGCGCGTGACCGACGACGCCCTGCCGCGCCAGACGGTTGATGGTAGGAATATCGGCAACCTCCAGCGGAGACTTGCCGCCCAGCTGCGGCATGCGCTCATCAGCCATGCCGTCGCCTACAATGATCAGATACTTCATAATGTGCTTTGATCCTCGCTTTCTATGGGTTGGTATTGTCAAAAAACGGCGCCCGCTCCGCCGCACAGCGGACAAAGCGGCCTTTCGTCTTTATTCGCTCGCTTTTTTCAGATCGAGAGTTTTCTCATACGCGGCGATCACCGCGTCGAACACGACGCCTCGCATGCCGCCCTCCTCCAGGGTGCGCACCCCCTGAATGGTCGAGCCGCCGGGAGAACAGACACGGTCTTTGAGACTGCCGGGGTGCTCGTTCGTTTCAAGCACCATCTTCGCCGTGCCGAGCATCATCTGCGCGGCATACTGCACCGCCGCTGCGCGCGGCAGTCCGCACGCCACGCCGCCGTCGGCCATCGCCTCGAGAAACATGGCGGCAAAGGCCGGACCGCAGCCCGCCACCGCAGAGCCTGCGTCCTGCAATTTCTCTTCGAGCGGGAAGAGCCTGCCCGCGGGCTGCATATAGCGGAGGAATGCCTCGAGCTGTGCCTTTTCGCAGTTTTCGCTGCACGCGTAGAAGATCACCCCCTCGCCCACGGCAGCGGGCATGTTCGGCATGATGCGGATCACCGGATAGTCCCCGCCGGCAAGCTCCCGAATGCGCGCAATGGTCACCCCCGCCGCCATGCTCACGAGCACGGGGGCGCTGCCGCGCTCTTTGAGCGCGGGGGCGATGCCCGTAAGCATGTCCGCCATCATCTGCGGCTTCACGCCGAGGAAAATGTGGTCTGCCTCTTCTGCGATCATCTTGTTGCCGCTCACCGCCGCACCGATGCGCGCGGCAAGCGCCTCCGCCTTTGCTCTGGTGCGGTTGGCAAGCAGCACCTGCGCTTCGCCGCTTTTCGCGGCGGCGCTCGCCAGTGCGCCGCCCATATTGCCTGTGCCGATAAAACCGATCTTCATGTTGCATTCCCTCTTTTTGCTTCCACCGGCGGTCAAATGACTTTCACCGGTGTAATTTTTTCCCCTATTGTAATACACTCTTGCCCAACAGTCGAGAAAAATTTTTGCAGATTCGTCATTTTTTTGCAGTGTGTGCCTTTTCTCCCTTTGTTTCCGGCGGGCGGCAGCAAAATTCAAGTCAAAAATCGCCGCAACGCGCGTGCCAAAAAGCGCTTACGGGCTGCAAATTGATAAAAAAGGAGAGGCCGGTAAAAAACCGGTCTCTCTTTTGCCGTAAGTTATAAGAGCATCGTGACTCCGTTTTCCTCGATCCCGATCTCAACGACCGGCGCGCCGGGGTCATATTCGCCGTCGAGCGTCCAGGGAATGTCCTCGGCCGTTTCCGCCGTGACATGCCTGACATGGCGGAAGATCAGCCCCTCGGAGTCGTAATAATTCTTGTTGACAAGCGCAAGAATGAGCGCCTGCATCGCAGCGGGCGTCCGCGGCACGGGCACGAGCAGCATCTCGAACTTACCGTCGTCAAACGACACCTCGTCGGGCGAGAGCTTCATCAGTCCCGCGATCGACGTTGAATTGCTGATCGCACCGAACAGGTATTCCCCGTCGAACACCTCCCCGTCCGCCGTGATCTTCATGCGGTAGGGGCAGAGCGTGTCGAGATTCTTCACGCCCTCGAGCAGATACGCAAAGTGCCCGAACATATTTTTGATGTCCTGCGGCACGGTGTAGGTCGTCTTTGTAAACGCGCCGAACGAGGCAACATAGATGAAGTTCCGCTCGCCGAACTTTCCCACGTCCAGCGATCGCGGCTGCATGCGCATGGCGGAGGTGGCCGCCTCGGCGGGGCTTGCGGAAATATTCAGGCTTGCGGCAAAGTCGTTCGTGCTGCCGCCGGGCAGATAGCTCAGCATCGGGCGATACTGCGGCGGAATGCGCATCACACCGTTCACCGTTTCGTTCAGCGTACCGTCGCCGCCGTGGCAGACAACAAGGTCGTATGCCGCGCCCAGCGACTCGGCAAGTTCCGTTGCCTCGCCGGGGTACGTGGTCTTATGCACGGAGATGAGATAGCCCGCCGCAGAATAGATGGCAGCCGCTTCAAACAGCGGCGCAACGGATTTGGTCTTTCCCGCGCGGGGATTGACGATAAAGAGCAACTTTTTGTCGTCCATGGGTTCCTCCTCTTTCTTGCCCTTCACAGCGCTCAGCCGGCAAGCATCCCTGCCGGTCGGCGATACTCTCGGCCAATGCAGCGCAAAGTGTCTGCGATTATTAACAGAGAGTAAAGAATATCATAGCACAGGAAATGAGCGGTTGCAATTCCCGGCAAAAAATAGTAAGCTAATTTTGACATACAATTAACGGCTTCTGTCCAAAGGAGGACACGCATGAAAAAAAAGACCTATCTGAACCTCGGCCTGACGCTCGTTGTCTCAGCCTGCGCGGTGCTGATGTTTTACGATACCTTCTTCCAGAGCCGCGTGCTGCTGGACTTTTTCGACAGGCTGATGCAAGTGCTCTCGCCGGTCATTTACGGTCTGGCGTTCGCCTATCTGCTTGCTCCCATCGTGGACTTCTTCGACCGGCTCATCGAAAAGGCCGCGCCGAAGGCAAAATCCTCTGTCATTCGCGGTCTGAGCATTCTCATCACGTGGATCTGCGTCATTGCAATGATCTACCTGATGTTCAGTATCCTCATTCCCGAGCTGGTCGACAGCGTAAAGACCCTTGCCGCCAACTTTGAGACCTACTATAAAACCGTATACAACTGGGTCACGGCGCTGATGGAAAACGAGGATCTCTTCTCCGACAAGGTGCTTTCCGACCAGGTACTCTCCGCGCTCAACGGCTACTATGACAAGCTTGTCAAGTGGATCACGGATACCGTCATTCCGCAGGCGCAGGTCGCCATCGTCGCCGTGACGGGCGGCATCTGGAGCGTCATCATCTTCCTCAAGAATTTGCTCATCGGCATGATGATCTCGGTGTATCTGCTCGCGCGCAAGGAAAGCTTTGCCAAGCAGTCGAAAAAGCTGCTGTACGCCCTCCTTCCCGAAGTGCCCTACCGCCGCACGCTGCGCGCCGTGGCGGAGGCCGACCGCATTTTCAGCGGCTTTGTGCGCGGAAAGCTGCTCGATTCGCTCATCATCGGCATCATCTGCTTCTTCTGCTGCTCGCTGCTCAAGTTCCCCTATACGCCCATCATTTCGGTCTTTGTGGGCGTGACGAACATTATCCCCATCTTCGGCCCCTTCCTCGGCGCCGTTCCGAGCGCCTTCCTGATCCTGCTCGTCAGCCCGCGTCAGTGCCTGTACTTTATCCTCTTCATCATCGCGCTCCAGCAGTTTGACGGCAACATCTTGGGCCCCAAGATCCTCGGCAAATCCACCGGCATTTCGAGCTTCTGGGTCATCGTGGCCATCGTGGTCGGCGGCGGCTTCGGCGGCGTGCTCGGCATGTTCCTGGGCGTGCCCATCTTTGCCTGCATCAATTCGCTCGTGCATTGGTTCACCGACCGCACGCTTGCGAAAAAGGGCGTGACGGACGATGCGCTCTTCGATCCCGCGCCGATCCCGCCCGCTGACGAAAAAAAGGACTGATTCCCGCATGAAAGCATTTTACCGCGAAAATAAGGGACTGCACCGCTGGCTTTTTGCCTGCGGCGCAGTCCTTGTGCTTTTTTCCCTCCTGCGCGAAAGCCGCGCGGCGATGAACGCGCTGGTCTACGGCGTCACGCTGCCCCTTGAGCAGCTCTTCGGCCGTGCGTGCGCGGCGCTGCCGTTTTCGGTCGCGGAGCTTTTGTATGTGCTCGCGGCGGTCACGGCGGTCGTACTGCTTGTGCTGATGGTGCGCTATCTGGTCAGATCGCGCCAAAGAGGGCGCGCCGCGTACCGCTGCGCGCTCTTCGTGCTCGATTTGTTTCTCACGGTCTGCGCCGCGTTCTCGCTTCTCTGGGGCGCGAACTATTACGCGGACGACTTCTGCAACAGAAGCGGCCTTTCGCCCGAGCCCGTCGCGTATGAAGACTTAGTGCGCGTCACGCAGTATTTCGCGGACAATCTCGCCGAGGCGTCGACGCACATCGCGCGCGACGAAAACGGTCTCTTCACCGCCGACCGGCAGGAGATTCTTAACTACGCCGACACGGTGTACGACTACCTGTACGACGAATTTCCGTTCCTCGACATGCCCGACCAAAAGCCCAAGGGCATTTTCTTTTCGAAGATCATGAGCGCGATGAACTTCACGGGCTTCTACTTCCCGTTTACGGGCGAGTCGAACGTCAACATGGATTCCCCCGCGATGCTGCTCGCCTCGACCTGCGCGCACGAGCTGGCGCATCAGCGCGGCATCGCCTCCGAGCAGCAGTGCAACTTTCTCGCCGTTCTCGCCTGCACGCGCTGCGACGACGCAAATTATCATTACGCCGGCTGGCTGCTCGGCTACATTCACCTCTCCAACGCCCTCTACCGCGCCGACCGCGAGGCGTGGCAGGAGGTGCGCGACAGTCTTCCCGCCGAGGTCCTTGCCGATCTCCGCTGCAACAGCGCCTACTGGTCGCACTACCGCGGGCTGACCGCGCGCTTCACCCAGTCGCTCAACGACAAAATGATCCGATCCTACGGCGACACCCTCGGCACGCAGAGCTACGGCGCGGTCGTCGATCTGCTCGTTGGCTACTACGCCTGAGCGGCGGAAAGCCGCGCGCTTTTTCGGCGCTTTGCGCTTGTTCTTTCTTCCCCCTTGTGCTACAATGCAAGCAACAATCTTGATCGCAGGAGGCCTTTTTTATGCTGTCTATTGATATCTCCCATGCCGCTTCGTTTCTTCCCCTTCCCTATCAAGCGGCGCTGCGCCCGCGTCTGGAGCGCGCGGCGAACTGGTTGCAGCAGGGCGGCGGAAAGGGCTCTGACTTCATCGGTTGGGTCAAGCTGCCGCGCGACTACGACCGCGAAGAGTATGACCGCATTCTTGCCGCGGCCAAGACCATTCAGGCTGATTCCAAGGCGCTCGTCGTCATCGGCATCGGCGGCAGCTATCTCGGCGCGCGCGGCGTGATCGAGTGCCTTTGCTCGCCGAACTACAACCTGAAGAAGAAGTCCACGCCGAACATCTACTTTATCGGCAACGGCCTCTCCTCCGACGCGCTTGCCGAGGTGATGGCGCTCATCGGCGACGATGATTTTTCCGTCAACGTCATCTCCAAGTCCGGCACGACGACCGAGCCTGCCGTCGCCTTCCGCTTCTTCCGCGAAAAGCTCGAGCAGAAATACGGCAAGGAAGGCGCGGCGAAGCGCATCTACGCCACGACCGACGCGCACAAAGGCGCGCTCAAGTCCCTCGCCGATCAGGAGGGATACGAGGAATTCGTCGTGCCCGACAACATCGGCGGGCGCTACAGCGTGCTCACGGCCGTGGGTCTCCTTCCCATCGCCGTTGCCGGCGTTGACCTTGCTGAGCTCATGGGCGGCGCGCAGGAGATGATGGAACTCTGCGCGCGCAGCGATTACAGCAACCCCGCATGGCAGTATGCCGCCATGCGCCACGAGCTTTACCGTCAGGGCAAGAAGGTGGAGCTGCTCGCCTGCTTCGAGCCTGCGTTCCGCTTCATGGCAGAGTGGTGGAAGCAGCTCTACGGTGAGAGCGAGGGCAAGGAGGAAAAGGGTCTCTTCCCCGCAAGCGTCGACTTTACCGCAGACCTGCACTCCATGGGCCAGTACATTCAGCAGGGCGAGCGCATGCTGATGGAGACCGTCGTGCGCTTTGCGCCCGCGGAGCACCAGATGCGCGTCCCCTTTGACGAATCGAACGGCGACGGGCTCAACTTCCTTGCCGGCAAGACGATGGACTTCATCAACCGTCAGGCGATGGACGGAACGCTCCTTGCCCATGTGGAGGGCGGCGTGCCGAACATCATTCTCAACCTCGGCGAAAACAACGCGCGCACCATGGGTCAGCTCATTTACTTCTTTGAATACGCCTGCGGCCTGAGCGGATACCTGCTCGGCGTGAACCCCTTCGACCAGCCGGGGGTGGAGGCCTACAAAAAGAATATGTTCGCCCTGCTCGGCAAGCCCGGATACGAGGAGATGGGCGAGGAGCTGAGAGCGCGCCTGCACTAAAATATTTGAATAAACCTGAAACTTTCCATTCAGCATTGCAAATTTGTTTCATTTATGCTATGCTGATGCCATCAGAAAGACCATCCCCCGCAAAAGAGGCGGGGATCTATTGAAAGGAGTGATTTCTATGGTCAGACTCATCATGGGTGAAAAGGGCACCGGTAAGACCAAGAAGCTGATCGAAATGATCAATACCACTGCGCAGGAGGATAACGGCAGCGTCGTCTGCGTTGAAGCAAAGTCTACCATGACCTTTGACCTGCACTATCACGTTCGTCTGATCTCTGCCTACGAGTACGACCTGTCCAACTACGAGGCCCTGCGCGGCTTCCTGTTCGGCCTGTACGCGGGCAATTATGATATTTCCCACATCTTCATCGACAACCTGTTCAAGATCACCGGCGGCGAGTGCAACCAGGCGGCCGACGATTTCCTGAACGAGCTCGAGCGCTTCAGCAACGCCACCGGCGTCAAGTTCACCATCTCCGTCTCCGGCGACCCCGCCCTTGCCACCGACGGCATGCAGAAGTATCTGTAAATTTTACTTATGCCAATAAAAGGGGGAGTTCTCTTTCGCAAAAGAGAACTCCCTTTTTATCCCCTCACGAGAGGGTAGGGATAGCAGCGCCGATGGCGCTGCACGGGGCAAAGGGGGCATTCTCTCGCGTGAGAGAATGTCTCATTTTTATCCCCCTTCGAGGGGAGCGGGGGTTGCAGCGCGTTGCGCTGCACGGGCAAGGGAGGGGTATCTCTTTTCAAAAAGAGATACCCCTCCCTTAGACCCACCCAGAGAAAATTTACATCGCAAGCTTGAGGCTTGAAGAGCTGCACGCGCTGCGCAATCGGGTGCGGTGTACATGGCTTCGCCATGAACCCCTACTATTCGCTACCACTTGCAACCGCGCCTTACTATCGTGAGGCGCGTGTGACGTTC
>ERZ824600.2737-NODE-2737-length-18058-cov-3.812142_pt1 | contig 18058 bp, 15 predicted proteins | sample MGYA00519933_ERZ824600 | MGnify/ENA primary metagenome ERZ824600 (study PRJEB31778, sample SAMEA3449178) | human gut metagenome | biome: human gut; feature: human-associated habitat; material: faeces | place: United Kingdom | collected 2010/2012 ... | reverse complement strand
ATAAAGAAACCGTGGAAAAACCATATCAGGCATTCCGGAAACTGGGCATCAATGTGGATCTGATTGACGAGACGAGGAGTCTCGACGGATACCGTGTTGTGGCGGCACCGATGGTTTATCTGCTGCGGGAAGGATGGACAGAGAAGGTTCGGAACTTTGTGAAAAACGGCGGAATTTTTCTGCTGACTTACTGGTCCGGCATTGTGGATGAGACGGATCTCTGTTACTTAGGCGGAACACCGCATGACCTGATGGATGTGATGGGATTCCGGAGTATGGAGATTGACGGCTTATACGATGGCGAATGGAACGAAGGAATTCCGGAGCCGGAAAATCCGCTGCATCTGGAACGGGCATACCGCTGCAGTCATCTCTGCGAGCTGGTACAGCCATCGACGGCGGAAGTGCTGATGACATACGGAAAAGATTTCTATGACGGCATGCCGGCGATGACCCGGAATGTGTACGGAAAGGGAAAAGCGTATGCCGTTTGTGCGGACTTTGAACAGGGACTGTACGATGAAGTCTGCCGGAAACTGGCAGAAGAGGCCGGTGTGGAGCGGATCGTGGAAGAAGTTCCGGAAGGTGTGGAAGTCACGATGCGCGAGCAGAAGGACGGAACCAGGTACGTGTTTGTCCAGAACTTTAGCCGGGAGGCCGTTGAAGTCAAACTGCCGATCGAGCGCTATCCGGTATGGCAGGGAACGTATGACGGAACGATCGGAAGCTGGAAGACGATTGTGCTGAAAGGAAGATAGAAGAGAAGAAAAGTCTGTTGAGAAAAATCGGAATGGGCTGTTTCTCAACAGACTTTTTTCGTTCATACATTTGCGGCAGCGTCTTCTTCCTGCGCCAGCTTTTTCTTATACGCTTCGCCCCAGTCCCACATCGCATCCATGATCGGGCGGAGGCTGAAGCCGAGTTCCGTCAGGGAATATTCGACACGCGGCGGTACCTCGGCGTAAACTTTACGGTTGACCAGACCGCTCTGTTCCATCTGGCGGAGCTGGGAAGTTAAAACTTTTTGAGAGACGTGACCGATGGACTTTTTCAGCTCGCCGAACCGCATGGTGCCGTGGAGCAGCAGATCGCGCAAGATCAGAACTTTCCATTTATCACTGATCAGAGTCAGCGTAGTTTCCACCGGGCAGGGCGGAAGATCAGCAAGAGAAACGGGTGTTTTTTCTGCGGATGACATAAGAGAAAACCTCCTTTTTGAAGAAAATAATGATTTGAAAACTGTGCGTCGCATTCTCGTTACTTTAGTGATGAGTTAGACGCGCAATTTTTTTAATATAAAACAGAACAAATGTTTGATATATTATTATGGATATGGTAAAATACTTTTATGGAGAAAGATATGTTTACAATTAATAAAAATGGTTTTTCCTATCCGGCGTCAAGGAAAGAGTTGTGGGGAGAACATTTGTGAAATCCGTCTTATTGTGCTGTAACGGTTAGTGACCGAAGCCGTGAACAGATACTTGCTTACATAGAAGGTCAGAAGGAAAAATCCCGTTAAAACCCGGAGGAGAAAGCGAATGAAAATCATATCCAGTTATGGTGTTGAATTACGAAAACAGAATATTCCGATCCGCCAGACACTGGAGATTTACCGTTCTGCTGTCCGCTATCTGGTCGAAGTGTATGAATCTGTGTGGGAAGAACTGGCCCAAATTGAGGAAAGTAAGAAACGTTTCAATGCAGCGGAACATCTGGTGCATACAACGAAACGGAATCCGGCCCGGTTTGATTTTGATTTCTGCTTTCCCAAAATGCCATCCTATTTCAGACGGGCGGCAGTCCAGCATGCGCTTGGGAGTGTATCTTCTTATCGGACGCGTCTGGAACAGTGGAAAGCAGAGGGGGAGAAAACGGGAAAGCCGTATCTGAAAAGTGAACAGTATGCCATGCCTGTTTTTTACCACGATGTCATGTACCGTGAAAACACAGAAGAGAAAGATGCGGCCTTTTTAAAACTGTACGATGGCCATGACTGGAAATGGTTTGCTGTGCGGCTGAAACATACGGATATGGAATATTTAAGAAAACACTGGTCGGGCAAAAAAGCTTCGGCTCCAACGTTGGAGAAGAAGCACCACAAATATTTTCTGCGTTTTACATATGCGGAAGAGGTATCTTTAAACCAGACACCTGTCAAAGAGCAAACGATCTGCAGCGTGGATCTCGGCATCAATACGGATGCAGTCTGTACCATCATGCGTCCAGACGGAACTATCCTGGGAAGAAAGTTTATTAACTTTCCCAGTGACAAAGACCGGATGTACCGTGTGCTGGGACGGATTCGAAGATTTCAGCGGGAACATGGATCGCGTCAGGTGCAGGGAAAATGGGCATATGCAAAACGTCTGAATACAGAGCTTGGCAGAAAAATTGCAAGGGAAATCGTTCTGTATGCGTCAGAAAAGAAGGCAGATGTGATTGTTTTCGAATATCTGGAAATGAAAGGAAAACTTTCCGGGAAGAAAAAGCAGAAACTGCAGATGTGGAGAAAACGTGATATCCAGAAACGGTGCGGACAGCAGGCACACAGAAAGGGAATCCGAATTTCCCGAATCTGTGCCTGGAACACGAGCAGGCTTGCCTTTGATGGATCAGGAGAGATTGCCCGTGATACACGGGATCATCGTCTGTGTACGTTTCAGACTGGAAAAAGATACAACTGTGATTTGTCAGCATCGTATAATATCGGAGCAAGATATTTTATCCGTGAAAATTTAAAACCCTTACCGGAAACGGAAAGGTCTTTGCTGGAGGCAAAAGTTCCTGCAGTAAAGCGTAGAACCTCATGTGTTTATGCAGATCTGAGAGAACTGATTTCAGAAATGGAACTGCGTAAAGCAGCATAAACACAGGCAGATATGCAGTGGATTACCTGTTATGTGGAAACCTGCCGTATCCGGCATGGAAGAAGCACATATCTGTGCAAAATCTAAGTAACAGGCGTATCCGCCGATATTTGGTCTGCCGCCTAAAGCGGCCGGAAGCACGTGACTTTAGTCATGTGAGGTTCACAAGCTCGCTTTCTGTATTAGATTTGTATTACTGTTAGAACAACTTTCCAAGTATAGCATAAGAGACGGGGAGCAGGAAACCCAAAAAGGAATTGTTTGTCTTTCTATACAATCATGTTATGCATGACATTGCACACAGCAGGCAGAAAAATCCGAATGGAAAATTTTTCTGTTACTTTTTTGATTTTTTCAGTGACTTTCCTCTATGATCTATGGTACACTAATCCATGCGCGTTAAAAACGAGAATAGAATATCAAATGGAGGAAATCTCAAAATATGAGCAAAAAAAAAGGCGAAGGCCTGAAATCATTCAACAGGGGATTTAACGTGCCGGATACCTACATTATCATCTTTTTTGTGGTGGTTATCGCGGCCGTCATGACATTCCTCGTCCCGAAAGGCTATTACGAGACAGAGGATGTCACGTACCTGATGAACGGGGTAGAAAAGACCCGTACCGTCATCAAAGACGGAAGCTTCCAGTATCTGACCGATGCTGCAGGAAAATCGGTCACAGAAGGCGTTTCACTGTTCAGCGGCGACGGCGGAACCGGATTTTTCAATTACATGTATAACGGAATTATCAGCAGCTCCGCCATCGAAATCATCGCATTTCTGATGGTAGTCGGCGGCGCTTTCGGTATCATGATCCGCACCGGAGCCGTTGAAGCCGGTCTGATCGGCCTGATCCGTAAAGCAAAAGGAGCCGAAAAACTGCTGATCCCGGTCCTTTTCGTCCTGTTTTCCCTCGGCGGAGCCGTGTTCGGAATGGGAGAAGAGGCCCTTCCGTTCACCATGATCCTCTGCCCGCTGTTCGTCGCTGTCGGATACGACACGGTCATTGCCGTGCTTGTCACGTACGTCGCAACACAGATCGGCTTCGGATCCTCCTGGATGAACCCGTTCTCTGTCGGAATAGCACAGGGAATCGCCGGCGTTGACGTCTTCTCCGGCGCAGGTTTCCGTATGGTGATGTGGGTCGTATTCACCGCTCTTGGCTGCGGCATGACCATGTTCTATGCAGCAAAAGTAAAAAAGACCCCGGAAATCTCCGTTGCTTACGAAAGCGACCAGTATTTCCGTGATCAGAACGAAAAAACAGGCATCGACGAGGGCCATTCCTTCGGCATCGGCCATATTTTAGTTCTGGTAACACTGGCCGTTACCGTTGTCTGGGTCATCTGGGGCGTTATGGCAAAAGGCTATTACATGGCCGAAATCGCAACCCAGTTCTTCATCATGGGAATTGTAGCAGGTGTGATCGGTGTCATTTTCCATCTGAATGACATGAAAGTGAACGACATTGCCGTTTCCTTCAAAGACGGCGCAAAAGACCTGATCGGCGCAGCACTCGTTGTTGCGATGGCACAGGGCATCATGCAGGTGCTCGGCGGTTCTGATCCGACCACACCGACCGTTATCAACACCATTATGTACGGCATCTCACAGGCACTGGCCGGTCTTTCCGGTGCAGCCGCAGCCGTGCTGATGTATGTGTTCCAGTCGGTCTTCAACTTCTTCGTCGTATCCGGCTCCGGTCAGGCGGCGATCACCATGCCGATCATGGCACCGCTCGCGGATCTTCTCGGCGTATCCCGCCAGACATCCGTCCTTGCGTTCCAGCTCGGTGATGCCTTCACAAACCTGATCGTCCCGACCTCCGGCTGTCTGATCGGCTCCCTGGCGATTGCAAAGATCGAGTGGTCTAACTGGATCAAATTCATGTGGAAATTCTTAGGGATACTGATGATCGGAGCAGTCATTACGATTCTGATTGCGGTTGCCATTGGATTTTAAGAGGAGTGAGAGAAAATGATATTATTTCAGAACATAGACGTCTATGCGCCGGAATACCTCGGAAGAAAAGACGTTCTTACGGTGTATGATAAAATTGTCAAGATCGCAGATGCCGGCACGATAACGGCAGACGGCCTGCTCTCTGGCGCGGAGACCGTAGACGGAACCGGACTTGTCCTGACACCTGGCTTTGTCGACTGCCATGTTCACGTGCTCGGCGGAGGCGGTGAGGGCGGCTTTGCCAACCGCACCCCGGAGGCGACGATGGAAGGCCTGAACAAGTTCGGTGTGACAACCGTTGTCGGCTGCCTCGGAACTGACGGCATTGGCCGTGACATGTGCGCGCTCGTGGCAAAAACAAAAGGCCTCCGGGAGCAGGGCATGTCCGCCTGGTGCTACACCGGCAGCTATCAGGTTCCGGTGCGTACACTGACGGATGGAATTACGAAAGATATCATGATGATCGAAGAAATCATCGGAACCGGCGAAATCGCCATCTCGGACCACCGATCCTCACAGCCGACCTTCGAAGAATTCGCCCGACTGGCAGCAGACACGCGCCTCGGCGGCGTTCTTTCCGGGAAAGCGGGAGTGATCAATGTCCACCTTGGCGACGGTGCAAGATGTATGGAGCTGATCGAACGCGTCATCAGCGAAACCGAAATCCCGGCCAGCCAGTTCCTCCCGACCCATGTCAACCGGAACGAGAAGCTGTTCCAGAAGGCAATTGAATACGCCGTAAAGGGCGGTGCGGTCGATTTCACCGGAAATGAAGAGATCGATTACTGGGAAACTGTCTGTGATGAAGTCCGCGTGTGCAAAGGAATCCGCCGCATGCTGGATGCAGGCGTGAACCCGAAACACATCACCATCTCATCCGACGGTCAGGGCAGTCTGCCGATCTTTAATGAGAAGGGAGAATTCCTGCGGATGGGCATGGGCCAGTCGAGCTGTTTGCTGAAAGAAGTAAAAGAATGCGTGGAGAAAGCGGGAATTCCGCTGGAAACCGCAATTTCGACGATTACGGCAAACCCGGCAGAGATTCTGTCACTGAAAGGAAAAGGCAAGGTCCGGGAAGGATATGATGCGGATCTTTGCGTACTGGATCAGGGACTGGAGATTCAGGAAGTGATTGCACGGGGGAAGACGGTGTATCGGAAATAGAAGAGAGATTAGAGAAGAGGTTACGGCTTGCGTGGAGCTGTAGCCTTTTCTTTTTTGGGAAAAAAATGGGATGGGAGAAAAATTACGAGGCGTTTATTACAACTTGTGAATTGACCGTAAAAAACCTACGGATAATCATATAATAATAAAAAAAGAACAGGAGTGCAGGTATTATGCTAAGAAAATTCAGCGTTAAAAACTTCAAAGGTTTTCGGGATAAAATTACATTAGATATAGGCTCACCGAGCAACTACAGTTTTAATTCAGAAATTATTGAAAATGGATGCGTTACAAAAGGAATTATCTACGGTATTAACAGCTGCGGAAAGTCAAACCTTGGATTGGCTATTTTTGACATCATCACACATTTAACAGAAAAGCAGAAACTTTTTCCGAACTATGATTTTTACCTGAATATGAGCGGCAGAAAATCTTTCGCTGAATTTGAATACACATTTGCGTTCGGTGAACATGAGGTCATTTATCAATACGGCAAAACAGATGTAAACACGTTAAAAAATGAGAGCCTTTCCATCGATGGAAAAGAGGTGATCTATTTTGATTTTTTGACCAGAGACGGTTTCACATTACTGGAAGGATCCGATACGCTGAATGCATCCATAAAAAATGACAGCCCGATTTCGCGCGTAAAATACGTCAATAACAATTCCATCCTTACCGATAATGAACAGAATCGGGTGTTCAAACAGTTCATGGATTTTGTGGAACATATGCTTCTCTTTTATTCTCTTGACAGCCGCGGATATGAAGGCTTCATGAACGGAAGTGAAAGCATTGCAGAGGGAATTGTAAACAGTCAGAAAGTTGCAGATTTTCAGGAGTTCCTGAAAGAAAATCTGCAGACTCTCTGGGTGGATGGTATCATTGTACTGGATGCAGAAGGAAAGACGGACTGTGAATACAGCACGGATGAGTCTCTGGCTAATGAGATTACGGAGTATCTGCAAAAAGAAATTATCATGAATTTTGCCGGATATGAAGAAAGAAGCTATTCGGAACGGTTTACCAGGGAAGATGGATCCTTTATTGACATTGCAGCCTGCGCCAGAAAAGATGCACCGGGTATCGTTGCAATCTATTATTACACATCTCCTGAATTTGCCAGAAACTATACGCTGACGATACAGGGGCTTTTAAATGGTTATAGTGTCCAGAAAGATGGAACGATTATTGTTGCAGACGAGGGAATCGTTGTTGCCAGCAATGATGAGAGTCTGTTGGGGCAGAATACAGCCGACAACGAAGTTGTTCAGGCAATGAAAAAGCATACAGACAGTCAGCACATTTATCATTTGAAGAATGAAGGAACCGGATGTTACGGAATCATGCTGAAGCAGAGGGATTATTATATCTATGCGTATCTTCCGGATACGGAAGTGTTCCATAACCTTCCATTAAGTGTGATAAGCGTTATTTTTCTTTATTTTCTGATGTCCGGCATATTCTGGTTCTGGACATACAGAACCAATCTGGCGCACCGGAAACAAGAATTTGAAAAAGATGAAAAATATAAAGCAGAACTTCTGACAGCAGCAAAAAAGGCAGAAGCCGCCAATGAGGCAAAAACAGAGTTTCTTCAGCGGATGAGCCATGATATCAGGACTCCGATTAATGGAATCTACGGTTTGATCAATATGGCAGACCATTATGCAGATGATATGGAGAAGCAGAAGGAATACAGAACAAAGGTTAAAGCGGCAGCCAATTTGTTGCTGGAACTGGTAAATGATGTTCTGGACATGAGTAAGCTGGAATCCGGTGAAGTTGTTCTGGAAGAGAGTCCATTTAATCTGAGCAAAATTTCTGAGGAAGTGCTTGTTGTAATTGAACAGATTGCTGCAGAACAGAATATCCGGATTGTATGGGAGAAAAAAGAAATCATATACCGTGATCTTATTGGAAGTCCGGGGTATGTAAAACGTGTGATGATGAATATCCTGTCCAATGCAGTGAAATATAACAGAGAAAATGGACATATTTATCTTAGCTGCATGGAAATCCCATCCGAACAGCCAGGAATGACGACAATGGAATTTATCTGCCGGGATACAGGAATCGGAATGACTGAGGAGTTCCAGAAACATATTTTTGAACCATTTGCACAGGAATATACGGGAAGCCGCACAAAGTTTGTCGGAACCGGACTGGGAATGGCCATTGCAAGGAAGCTGGTCGAGAAAATGGGTGGAACCATTACTTTTGAAAGTGAAAAAGGCGTAGGGACGACATTTGTGATCCGGGTTCCATTTAAAATAGATCCGGATGCGGATAAACGTGAAGAACAGAAGGATGTATCCGAAAAATCTATAAAGGGATTGCATATTCTTCTGGCGGAAGATAATGAGCTGAATATGGAAATCGCTGAATTTATGCTTCAGAATGAGGGCGCGGACGTGATTAAAGCGTGGAATGGGCAGGAAGCGGTTGAGCTGTTCAGAAAAAGTGAACCTGGTGAATTTGATGTCATTCTTATGGACATTATGATGCCGGTCATGAATGGTTATGAAGCTACAAAGATGATCAGGTCTCTGGACAGAGAGGATGCAAAGACAATACCGATCATTGCAATGACAGCAAATGCGTTCACGGAGGACAGAATAAGAGCAAAAGAAGCAGGGATGGATGAACATGTTGCTAAGCCTGTTGATGTGGAATTACTGATGAAAGTAATTTATAGCGGGAGTGCTATGAAGCATTAATAGTACATGAGAAAACAAGGAGGAATTCAGTTGTTGGAGAAAGCGGTTCAGGCTGCAATATATGAAAAAGCTCTTAAAAATCATTATATAGAAATCCTGTACATTGATTTTGAAGATACTCATGCGTTATGCATCTGGCAATATAGATGATCTTAATCGGATAAAACAGCAGATGACGATGGAAGCAATCACACAGGGAACAGCAGAACACATCATGCATCATGTTATGATCAATTTTATACTGAATGGTGAGATGCGTTTCATGCAGTTTGACTTTACAAGAGAAAGTGCAGATACAAAAAATGTTTTCCTGTTTGTGGAGGACTATACAGTTCCACAGCAGCAGATGATGCTGCTGCTGGAAAAAAAGCTGGTTCTATAACAGAAGCAGCTTTTTTGTGTATTCATGGACGAACGGTGTCCCTGTTTTGTGAGAACGGACAGTCTCGTAAAAAAGAGAGGCCTGTATATCGCTCTCAAAGGCGGCAAGTGCATCGCCGGTAAGAAGCCGCGGGGCGTCGGCTGCCTTGGCAATGAGCGGCAGAGAAGAACGTCTTCTAATCTCTTTTAACAATGCACCGGCACTTTTTCGGAAACCGAGAACACGGTTATAGCCGGCCGGGTACAATGTTTTCTGGTTCAGAAGCAGATGCATCAGGGCGCGGCTGATGCGGGTATACGTCATTTCCTTTGTTTTAAGCTGCATGGCGAATTCTGAAAATGAGGAGCATGCGTGGCGCTGGCGGAGGATGCGGTTGGCAAGATCCGGCGAGAGGTCGAGACAGGAGGAGAGAGATCCCTTCGTCTCCGTGAGGAGCCGTGCGGCGAGGAGCAGGCTGAAATCATCGGCGGTCAACAGTCCATGAGATGCGACGGCATTCTGAAAAGCGTGAAAGACCGCTTCTGGCATGCAGGAGGCGAGCGCGGACAGTTCCAGATCCTTATGCGGATTGGAAAAAAGAAGATTCCGCATTGCTGTAGCAGAAGGGAGTGCATGTGTGAAAAGCGCTCCTTCGTGGTAGCCGCTGCCCTCCCGGCGGATCGTTACCGGCCGAATGCGGCTTTGTGACAGCAGAAGTGCCTGGACATATTCAATGCCTAAAATATTGTTTGGTTCTTTTAAAAAGGTATCAAGTTCTTCTTTTGAAAGCGAAGAGAAGGAAGCGCTGTCAGAAAAATAAGCGGAAAGTGCCTGTGCGCGCGCCGTCGGGAAGGAAAGTCCGTTCCGAAGCAGACCGGAGAGCAGCTCACGGTATTCCTCCGGCTCGTGGAGCAGAACATCAGCGAGTTCCAGAAACGGCGCCGTGTCTCCATATTCACTGCCAAAGCAGAGAAAATCGACGCAGCCAAGCGCAGTAAGAAGCGATACCGCCCCGCGTGCGAAATGCTGTGCACTGCCGAGTGCAAAGTGACACGGAAGCTGTAAGATAAGGTCCGCGCCGCCAAGAAGCGCCAGCTCCGCACGGTCATGTTGGTCAAGAATCGCAGGTGCGCCGCGCTGGACGAAATCGCCGCTCATAATCACGACAAGATAGTCCGCCCCGGTCAGTTCCCTGGCTTTTGCCAGCTGATAAGCATGGCCGTTATGAAAAGGATTATATTCTGCAATGACTGCGGTAATGGTCATAAAACGTACCTTCTTTCGAAAAAAATAGCACGATTCCAAACAGAGAGGAACCGCGGATCACATAGCCCTATCGTAACAAAAACAGAAAAGGAATGCAAGAATTCCTCCGTTTTGGATTTTTTGTCCAGTTGTTTTGAATTTTATACTTGCGAAAGGGCAAAAAGCGTACTACAATGAGAATATCGAGTAAATTTATCGAAAGGAGTCAAAAGATCATGGGATTTATTGACACAATTAAAGCAAGAGCAAAAGCAGACAAAAAAACAATTGTACTGCCAGAGTCAGAAGACAGAAGAACATATGAGGCTGCTGCACAGATCCTGAAAGAGGACCTTGCAAATCTGATCATCATCGGAAGCGAAGAGGCAGTAAAGAAAGGCAGCGAGGGACTGGATGTCTCCAAAGCTACTATTGTAGATCCAGAGAAAAACGAGAAAACACAGGCTTATGTAGATAAGCTGGTAGAGCTTCGTGCAAAGAAAGGCATGACTCCGGAGAAAGCAAGAGAGACCATCCTGAATGACTATACATATTATGGCGTTATGATGGTTAAAATGGGAGATGCAGACGGACTTGTTTCCGGTGCCTGCCATTCTACCGCAAACACCTTACGTCCATGCCTGCAGATCTTAAAGACCAAACCAGGCACAAAACTCGTATCCGCATTCTTCCTGATGGTAGTTCCGGACTGCGAGTACGGCGATGACGGTGTATTCGTATTCGGTGACTGTGGTCTGAACCAGAACCCGAATCCGGAAGAGCTGGCTGCAATCGCAGAGTCTTCCGCAGAGTCCTACCGCATGCTGACCGGAAACGAGCCAAGAGTTGCTATGCTTTCCCACTCCTCCAAAGGAAGTGCAAAACATGCTGATGTAGACAAAGTTGTTGAGGCTACCAGAATTGCAAAAGAAGCAAACCCGGATCTCGCTCTCGACGGCGAGCTGCAGCTTGATGCAGCAATCGTTCCGAGCGTAGGTGCATCCAAAGCTCCGGACAGCAAAGTAGCAGGAAAAGCAAACGTTCTGATCTTCCCGGATCTGGATGCCGGAAACATCGGATACAAACTGGTACAGAGACTGGCAAAAGCAGAAGCATACGGCCCAATGACGCAGGGTATCGCAGCTCCAGTCAACGATCTGTCCCGTGGATGCTCCGCAGAGGATATCGTTGGTGTTGTAGCAATCACTGCTGTACAGTGCCAGGCACAGTAAGCACGAAATAAAACCAATTACAAGCGGTTTTCTGGCCGGCTGCGGAGAACAGGCCGGCCAGAAGTTTTAATAAGACTTTTAAAATAGGAGAATTTAGAAATGAACGTATTAGTAGTAAACTGCGGAAGTTCCTCTCTGAAATTCCAGCTGATCAATTACGATAACCGTGACGTCCTGGCAAAAGGACTCTGTGAGAGAATCGGTATCGACGGACGCCTCGTTTATGAGCCAAAGAACGGCGAAAAAGAGGTAACAGAAGCAGCAATGCCGACACACGTAGAGGCAATCCAGATGGTTCTGGACGCTCTGGTAAACGAGAAGAGCGGCGTCATCAAGAGCCTGGAAGAAGTAGATGCCATCGGACACCGCGTTCTGCACGGCGGAATGAAGATCACAAACTCTGTTATCATCGATGACGAAGTAATCAAAGTTATCGAGGAGTGCGCTGACCTTGGTCCTCTGCACAATCCGGCAAACCTGATGGGAATCAATGCCTGCATGAAACTGATGCCGGGCGTTCCGAACGTAGCAGTATTTGATACCGCATTCCATCAGACCATGCCTCCGAAAGCATATATGTACGGTATTCCGAAAGAGTACTATGAGAAATACGCAATCCGTAAATACGGCTTCCACGGAACTTCTCATAAATTCGTATCCAAGAGAACCGCAGAGTTCCTTGGCAAAGACTACAACGATCTGAAGATCATCGTATGCCATATGGGAAATGGTGCTTCCCTTTCCGCTGTAAAGAACGGCAAATGTGTAGATACCTCCATGGGTCTTACCCCGCTTGAAGGTGTGATCATGGGAACCCGTTCCGGAGATATCGATCCAGCTTTTGTTGAGTATCTGTGCAACAAAGAGAACCTGACCGTATCCGAGGTTCTGAACATTCTGAACAAGAAATCCGGTATGCTCGGCATGACCGGCATCTCCAGCGATTACCGTGATGTATCTGCAGCAGCAGAGGCAGGCAATCAGGATGCCATCAACTGTCTGGAAGCATACGCTTACCGTATTATCAAATACATCGGTTCCTACATCGCAGCTATGGGCGGCGTAGATGTGATCACCTTCACCGCAGGCCTTGGAGAGAACGCTATTCCGCTTCGTGAGACCATCTGCAAAGCATTTGAGTTCATGGGTCTGGAATTCGATTCTGAGGCAAATAACTGCCGCGGCGTTGAGAAGATCATCACCAAAGAAGGCTCCAAGATTACAGCATGCGTGATCCCGACCAACGAGGAAATCGCAATCTGCGAGGAGACTGTAGAGTTAGTAAAAGGAAAATAAAAAATAATTCAAAAAGCAGTTGACAATTCTTACCTTCCCGGGTATAATTGGTAAAGTGTGATTAGGAGAACAATATGAAAATCAGTCTGACCAAGTTATTTGCGCAGGACGGAAAGTCCGAAAAGTATGAAATTCCGCTTACATCCGAAATTTTTTCGATCGGCGGGCAGGACTATCGGGTAATCGAAAAACATCCTGTTATCCTTGGCCTTACGCATGAAGGTAATCGTGTGATCACGATCACCGACAGCGCAGACCTTACAATGGAGATTCCATGTGCAAGATGCCTGACACCGGTAGCGACTCCATTCCAGCTCGAGTTCGATCTGCAGATTGATCTGAATCTGTCAGAGGAAGAACGCGAGGAAAAAGAAGAGGACTCTTCGTTTGTGGAGGGAGACGAGCTCGATGTGGAAGAACTGGTTCGTAATGAGCTCATAGTCCAATGGCCGATTCGAGTGCTGTGTAAAGATGACTGTAAAGGAATCTGCAGCCGTTGTGGTGCGAATCTGAATATTCAGACCTGTGACTGTGATACCACAGGGCTAGACCCCCGAATGGCTGCAATCAAAGATATATTCAGCAAATTTAAGGAGGTGTAACTATGTCCATTTGTCCTAAGAATAAATCTTCCAAAGCAAGACGCGATAAGAGAAGAGCAAACTGGAAAATGTCTGCTCCGAACCTTGTAAAATGCAGCAAATGTGGTGCTCTTATGATGCCGCACAGAGTTTGCAAAGCTTGTGGTTCTTACAACAAAAAAGAAGTCGTTGCAATGGACTAATATTCATAAATCGGAATCAGTTCCGATGTGCAATGCAGCAAAAGGCTCCCGTCACCGGGGGCTTTTTTGTTGTCTCTGCGGGTTGTCTGGAAGCGTCATATAAAAGATTTGACGTGGTGTGTCGTGATGTGCTATAATGGTCTCGGTGAGAATTGAAACAATATTGCAACATTTTCGTAACAATTATAAAAAAGGAGTGCAAAGCATATGAAGAATAGACGAATCATATTTCTGGCAGCATGCATGTGCAGTGTAGTATTCCTCTCAGGATGTTCCACAGACAGTCTGATGGATAAAATGATGGGAACTGAGACGACGGTTTCGTCTTCGGCCAGTGTAGATATTTCAAAAGAGGACAGCGATGCTGTTCATGTAGATGCCAATCTGGAAAAGCCGGTTTTTTCGGTAAATCCGGTGGAGAGCCTGCAGATTCCCGTTGGAAATACATCTGGAAAGCTGACTTGTGAGGCAGGAATAACGGGAGAAGGCACAGTAACATATCAGTGGTATAAGAACAACGTAAATTCCAACGGCGGAGGAACGCCGATTGAAGGCGCAACAGAAGTGACATACCAGGTCGATACTTCGGCGGAGGGCAAAGATTACTATTACGTTGTGGCAACAAACACGGTTGGAAATACCGTTTCCATGGCGACGAGTACGGTAACAGAAGTTACGGTAATTCCGGCAGGGAAATGGGTTCAGAATGAAAACGGATGGCAGTATCAGAATAATGATGGAAGCTATGCAACCAATACCTGGCAGAATATCGACGGCTACTGGTATGTGTTTGATGAAAATTCATACATGGTGACAGGATGGTACTGGAGCGGAGAAGAATGGTATTATCTGGCGGACAACGGTCAGATGCAGACCGGCTGGTTCACGCAGGATGGTGAGGAATATTATTTGGATCCGGATACCGGTGTCATGGCACGGAATACAACCATAGACGGTCATGAGATGAATTCGAGCGGAGTCAAGGTTTCTTAAGAAAAATAAGACAAAACAGAGCGGGTGGATTTTGGAAAGATAAATCCACCCGCTTTTTTGGAATACAGGAGAAAGCGCGGATGGGCATTTGTGCTTGATTTTTGCAAAGGAGTTTAGTATAGTTAATACAGCACTTGCATGAGTGCTTTTAGAGCGTGGTTGAAAACGGTTTTTTGAAAGAAAAAGAGTTTTCAAACGCGCTTTAGAAAAGAGAAAAGAGGAAAAAACATGAGTGACTTAGTCAGAGTTGCAGTGGACGCGATGGGCGGCGATTATGCGCCTGTGGAGCCGGTAAAAGGCGCCGTTGAGGCCGTAAACGCAGATGAACGTGTCAAAGTCCAGCTGGTCGGCCAGGTGGATGTCATCGAAAAAGAACTGCAGAAATATACGTACCCGAAGGAGCGGGTTGAGATCGTTCCGGCAACCGAGATCATTGAGACGGGAGAGCCGCCGGTCAATGCGATCCGCCACAAAAAAGATTCTTCGATCGTTGTCGGCATGAAAAAAGTGCGCTACGGAGAGGCAGACGCGTTTGTCTCATCAGGAAGCACCGGAGCAGTCCTGGTCGGCGGACAGACGATCGTAGGACGCATCAAGGGCGTAGAGCGCCCGCCGCTGGCTCCGCTGATCCCGACGAAAGACGGTGTATCCCTTCTGATCGACTGCGGTGCGAATGTTGATGCAAGACCGTCCCATCTGGTGCAGTTTGCCATGATGGGTTCCATCTATATGGAACACGTTGTCGGCATTAAAAATCCGCGTGTGGGAATCGTGAATATCGGTGTGGAAGAAGAAAAAGGAAACGCGCTCGTCAAAGAGACGTATCCGCTTCTGAAAGAAACCCCGTATATCAACTTTGTCGGCAGTATCGAAGCAAGAGAAATTCCAAACGGAGCCGCAGACGTTGTTGTCTGTGAGGCGTTTGTCGGAAACGTTATCTTAAAGCTGTATGAGGGCGTCGGCGCGACCCTGATTTCCAAGGTAAAACAGGGCATGATGACATCTCTGCGCAGTAAAATCGGAGCCCTTCTTGTGAAACCGGCGCTGAAAGAGACACTGAAGTCTTTTGATGCCAGTGAGTACGGCGGAGCACCGCTGCTTGGCTTAAAAGGACTCGTTGTAAAAACGCACGGAAGCTCAAAAGCCAACGAATTTAAAAATTCCATTCTCCAGTGCATTTCATTTAGCGAGGAGAAGATTCCGCAGAAAGTGCAGGAGCATCTGGCAGACTATAAGAGCAGCAGGGAGGCAGCGAAAGATGGAATTTGAGAAATTACAGGAGATCATTGCGGATGTATTAAACGTAGATCCGAATGAAGTAACCATGGAGACAACCTTTGCAGATGATCTGGGAGCGGATTCCCTGGATGTATTTCAGATTGTGATGGGAATTGAAGAAGAATTTGATATCCAGATCGAAGCAGAAGAAGCAGAGCACATCGTATCGGTTGAGGATGCGGTGGAAGCGATCAAAAAGAAACTGGCAGAATAATAGAAAATGGCGAAGGGGCTGTTTGCTACAGGACAGCCCCTTTGTTACCGTCCGCAGAACACCTGCAAACGGTAACTATGAGGAAGGACAGGCTTAAAACAGGTTATGAATAATATTGATAAACTCGTGGATTTGGAAAAGAAGATCCAGTATAAATTTCAGAATTTCGGACTGCTGGAGATGGCGATGCGCCATTCTTCCTACGCAAATGAGCACCATATGGAGCGCCTGGAGTGCAACGAGCGTCTGGAGTTCTTAGGAGATGCCGTGCTGGAAGTTGTATCCAGCGAATTTTTATACAAGACATTCCCGCGTCTCCCGGAGGGCGAGATGACGAAAAAACGCGCCAGCCTCGTCTGTGAACCGGCACTGGCATTCTGTGCCCGTGAGATTGACCTTGGCAGCTTTCTGCTCCTTGGAAAGATGGGTAATCGGTTTTCTCTCTCCGATGTTATCCTCATCTGAATCCGGCTCTGCAATCTCCGGAAGTTTCTCCTCCGGCTTTGCATCCTCTGTCTCAGCTTCCGGTTCTAACTGTATCTTCGGTAAGACTTCTTCTGCAGCATCGGATACTTCCTCTGCTTCTGTTGCTGCCACTTCTTCTGCTATATCGTCCGGCAGTGCAATCTCTGGGAGTTCTTCTTCCGGAGAAAGTTCTGTCATTTCTTCTGTGCCAGCCGGCTCTTCTTCATCGGCAGCTGCAATACCTTCTCCTTCCGGAATTTCCATCGCATCTGCTACACCTGCAGCCGCCTCTCCGTTCTGTCCCGGTACACCGGCAGCTAGGAATTCATCGATTTTCGCATTTGCCTGACTGATGGAATCAATCTGCTGCTGCAAAATATCATTCATATTGGCAACAAGCTGTCCGGCTTCTTCCTCCGGCAGCTTGCCTAAGTATTCTTTTTCTAATAATTCTTTGGAGGTAAGTCCTGCATCCAGCTGCGGAATTACATCTGCAAGACGTTCCATGATATCTCCGGCTTCTGCTAATGCCTTTGCCTTGGCAGATTCTAACTTCTGCTGCTCCGCTTCCTGTAATGCTTTTTCTGCGGCACGCTTGGTCTTCTCCCACTCCTCTAAAATATCCTGTATGCTCATCTGTCCGGTAATCTGTGCTTCTAATGCACTCTTCTCCGGAACTACCATACGCATCTGACCATCATAATCTTCGCCTAACATCTCCTGGAAATTAATTTTCAGGGAGCCATCGATTTCTTCATCGGTTGGGATATCCGCAAAACGCTCTTTCTGTGCTTCTTCATCCTGTGGAAGCTGTAAATAAGGAATTTCTTCTACAATTTTCTTGATTCCCTGCATGGTATCTGCCACTTCTTCCTTCTCTGTGGCATTCATAATCTGCTGCATGCTGCGGGCTAATTCTTCCTGCAGGTTTACCGTATTAAATTTCTCTGCATTGGTGGTTACCGGTTTAATCTGTACCGGCTCCTTGATAATCTCACCGGATTCCAGATAATCCTCCGGCCGCACTTCCACGATTCCGTCCTTCCGTTGTTTAAACTGGCGGTACTTGTCCTCCTGTGCCCGGTTTAATGGCTGATAAAGCATCTTTAATTCCAGTGCTTTCTCTACATATGGACCATCGCCAAACCAGAGAATCAGTTCATCACAGGCATTGATACATTCTTCGCTGCGTCCTGCCTGATGATATAAATATGCCAGTTCAAATGCCCATTTCTCGGTATATTCCTGTTCCTTTAATTCTTCGAGAATCTGAATTAAGACATCCAGACCTGCACCCTTTGCTTTATTCATCTCATAGCGGAGAATATATTTCAAATTATCATGTGGTGCAATCTCTACAAACTCATCATAATATTCCTGTGCTTCATCAAATTCCTTCGTTTTGATGGCAATCTCTGCCAGCTTATAGATAATCATTCGTCCGATAGGAGAACGGTCATATGCCATCAGGAG